>Ga0315309_1000643_pt1 | contig 21242 bp, 18 predicted proteins | sample TDP4_MG_FD_203080 | JGI IMG/M metagenome (GOLD analysis project Ga0315309, IMG submission 203080) | Freshwater sediment microbial communities from Lake Towuti, South Sulawesi, Indonesia - TDP4 | ecosystem: Environmental > Aquatic > Freshwater > Lake > Sediment | place: Indonesia: South Sulawesi... | reverse complement strand
TAGCCAAGTCAATCGGGGCTAGGGAATGTGTCAGTGATTCCAAATTGGGCAAGGTTAGCATTATTGGCACTGGGATGCAGAATACCCCCGGCTTTGCCGCTGGAATGTTTGATACCCTTAGTCGGCAGAACATAAATATCCAGCTTATCACTACTTCAGAGATAAGAATAACCTGCATTATTGATGAGGCTAGGGTTAAGGATGCAGTTCGTGCCTTGCACCAGGCATTTGAGGTAGAAATGGCGGCATAAGAGGTAGAGGATGTCATATCAAGAAGAGGAACAGGCGGGACTAAGACGGCGGCGCAGTAAGCAGGCAATAGCCTTAGCCATGCAGGGTCGGTGGCGGGAGGCGATAGCCGCCAACCAGAGCCTGATAGAAAGCTTCCCTAACGATGTCAATGCCTATAACCGATTGGGTAGAGCCTATATGGAGCTAGGCGAATATTCTCGGGCAAGGGAGGCCTACAGCCGGGCGCTAGAACTTGACCCGTATAATATGATCGCCAAGAAAAATCTCGAGCGTCTGTCCCGTCTAGGGGAAGCTATGGTTGGTTTAGAGGATTCTAACCATGTCGAGCCGCAGCATTTCGTTGAGGAAACAGGCAAGGCAGGGGTGGTTAGCCTTTACCGCCTCGGCCCCCGTGAGGTACTAGCCAAAATGGTGGCTGGTGATAGGGCATTTTTGAGGATAGACGACTCCAGTTTAATAGCCGAAAATGCGTGGGGTGAGTATCTAGGTCAAGTTGAACCTAAGCACGAACAGCGGCTTATTAAATTGATGGAGGGGGGTAATAGGTATAGCGCAGCTATTATTAGCTCGGCGGAAGGGATGGTAACTCTGATTGTCAGAGAGGTCTATCAGGACCCCAGTCAGTCAGGCAAGCTTTCCTTTCCGGCTAAGGAGTTTAAGAGCCCCCGACCTTATATAAGCGATAGAATAATTAAACGCGAGTTAGAAGAATATGGGGAGGTGGTGGAAGAAGAGGTGGTGGAAGAAGAAGCGGTGGAAGAAGAGCCTGGCTTCACTATAGTCGGCGAGGAAGTAGGACTACCACCTGAGGATACCCTTGATGAGGCTTAGGAGGTTCAACCAATATGGTTTTAGGCAAGACTAAACCGGTAAACATTGAAGATGAGTTAAAGAGCTCTTATCTTGACTATGCTATGAGTGTTATCATTTCCCGTGCCTTACCTGATGTGCGGGATGGGTTGAAGCCAGTTCACCGACGTATCCTCTATGTTATGGATGGTCTGGGGCTAAGTCACACCAGCCCCTATAAGAAAAGCGCCCGTGTTGTTGGCGAGGTGTTGGGTAAATACCATCCCCACGGTGATGCCTCGGTTTATGACGCCATGGTACGTATGGCGCAGGATTTCTCGATGCGGTATGTCCTGGTTGATGGGCAGGGCAATTTCGGCAGCATGGATAATGACCCCCCAGCCGCCATGCGTTATACCGAGGTCCGCTTGGCTCCTGTTTCGGAGCAGATGTTGGTTGACATTGAAAAGGATACTGTTGACTTTATGCCCAACTTTGACGATAGCCTTAAGGAGCCAGTGGTCTTGCCCACTCGACTACCCAATCTACTGGTTAATGGCAGCGCCGGCATTGCCGTCGGCATGGCGACCAATATCCCCCCGCATAATCTGGGTGAGGTCTGTGATGCCATCGCTTATCTCATTGACCACCCTGAAGCCACGGTTAATGAACTGATGCAATTTATTAAAGGACCTGATTTCCCCACCGCTGGCATTATCCTGGGGCAGGAAGGGATTAAGAGTGCCTATGCCACCGGTCATGGCCGGGTGGTGGTTCAGGCTAAGGCTAGTATCGGCGATGCTGCGGAGGCTGGACGTAGCCAGATAATAGTTACCGAGCTTCCATATCAGACGAATAAGGCTGCCCTGATAGAGAGGATAGCCGACCTGGTCAAGGATAAGAAAATTAGGGGCATTAGTGAACTTCGCGATGAGTCAGACCGTCAGGGTATGCGTATCATTATTGAACTGAGGAAGGATGCCCAACCCAAGCACGTGCTTAATAGCCTCTATAAATATACCGCCATGCAGTCGGCTTTCTTCATTAACATGCTGGCGCTGGTTGATAGCCAGCCCAGGGTAATTAGCCTTAAAGAGGCACTCCAGCATTATATAGATTTCCGCGGTGAGGTTATCACTCGGCGCTCTCGGTTTGAACTAAAACAGGCTAAAGAGAGGGCTCATATCCTGGAAGGGTTTAGAATCGCTTTGGACAATATTGATATGGTGGTTACTACTATCCGAAAATCGGAAACCGCTGACATCGCTCGCCAGAAGCTTATGGCTGACTTTAGCTTATCTCAGGCTCAGGCGCAAGCTATTCTTGATATGCAGTTACGCCGGCTGGCTAATTTAGAACGGCAAAAGTTACTGGATGAGTATGCCGAGGTAGTAAGAAATATTGCTTATCTGGAAGACCTTCTGGCTAACCCGAGGCGAATCCTGCTCTTGATAAAGGAAGAGGTGAACCAATTAAAGTCTAGTTATGATGACCCCCGGCGGACTGAGATAACGGAGCAGGAGGTGGTAGAATTTCGTGATGAGGATCTCATTCCCCACCAAAGAGGGATAATAACGCTCAGCAATAGGGGGTTTATCAAATGGCTGCCGTCTCGTGCCTATGAGCCTCAGCAGCGGGGTGGCAAGGGTGTCATTGGCATGGTAACCAGGGAGGAAGACACGGTAAGGCTCTTGGCGGCTACTGATACCCACGCTCAGCTCTTTTTCTTTACTAACCTGGGCAAGGTGTTTCGAATTAAGTGCTATGAAATCCCACCCGATAGCTCTCGGACGGCTAAAGGGATGGCGATAGTTAATCTTTTCCCTATCGCTGAGGGTGAGAGGGTTACCACTATGGTTGCGGTGACGGATTCTAAGCCCGATGCCTACCTGGTGCTGGCTACTCGCCGTGGAGAGGTTAAAAAGACGGCTATGGAAAACTTCGCTTCAGTGCGGAGTAGCGGGCTTATCGCTATGGATTTGGCTGAAGGCGATGAGTTGGTGGCAGCTTGCGTAGCTACTGACCAGGATGACGTCATATTGGTAACTCAGAAAGGGCAGACGATAAGATTTGCTGTATCTGAGTTAAGAGCTAGCTCCAGAACTAGTGGTGGGGTATGTGGCATCCGTTTGCTGCCCGATGACCGGGTTATTGGTATGGATATTATTTATCCTGATTTCTTTCTTTTAGCCGTTACCACCGGCGGCTTCGGTAAGCTTACTCCAATTGGCGAGTACCCAAGACAACATCGGGCTGGCAGCGGAGTAAGGACTTTTAAGGTTACTGAAAAAACAGGTGAGGTTACCGCTGCCAGATTGGTTTCCCAGTCTCAACAACTAATGATTATCTCAGCTGAAGGCATTGTCATCCGTACCCCGGTGAAGGGAAAAGACTCCAGGTCAAGCATTCCTATCCAGAAAAGGGGCACCCAAGGGGCGAGGCTGATGAGGCTCGGCCAGGGTGATAAGGTGGTAGCTATTGCCTGCTTTGATTAGCCCTTGGGTCTGTCCCGGTTAGGAGAAAATTTGTCCATGAAGTTATTTTTTATCCCCGGTGCTGGCTGTGGCAAACAGGCATGGAGATGTCAAACTGATTACTTTAACGCCTCAGAAGCTATTGCCCTTCCCGGCCATCCTAACGGCAGACCCTGCTCTAGCATAGATGGTTATGTGGAATGGCTGCACGATTATATTCATCGACAGCAGTATCAGGATGTCGTTCTAGTTGGTCATTCTATGGGGGGTGCTGTGGCTCAGCTTTACGGGTTAAACTATGCCGACGAGGTAAAAGCCCTGGTCTTAATTGGCACCGGGGCTAGATTGAGAGTACACCCTGACTTCCTCAAAGCAGTTGAGGAGGTGGGCGCCGATGAGGCTGCCTGGGTAAAATACTTGGAGGAGCGTCATCGGGCAACCGTTCCTGAAATCAGGCAGATTGTAATTGAGGAGAGAGTGCAGATAGGCCCAGCGGTGATGTTGAACGATTTACTCTGCTGCGATAAATTTGACATTATGGATAGGGTTCACACCATCAAGCTACCAACGTTGGTTATCTGTGGCAGTGAGGATGAAGTGGTGCCGGTAAAATATGCTCATTACCTGGCAAGTGAGATTGAGGGTGCCAGCAAGGTTGTAGTTAATGGGGCGGGTCACTGGGTGCATGCGGAAAAACCAAAACTGGTTAACCAGGCAATAGACAGCTTCTTGGCTAGCCTTGACTGAGCTGTTGATATTTTTGCTGGCAGGTTGGTTGCCAGCCCTGGAGTCCGCAGGCATTACAGGCTTTATACCGGCAGTCAGGGGTTGCTTTGCCCTTCATCGCCAGCTGGTATTCATGCTTCAGGAAAGCTAAAGTTACTCCAACATCAATATGAGCCCAGGGTAAGGGTTCATCTAAAGGGCGCTCTCGTTGGGCATAGAAGCCGGGTTCAAGTCCAGCCTCCTCAAAAGCGCTAAGCCAATTTTGGTAATTCAGGTGTTCGCCCCAGCCATCAAATATTGAGCCCAGTTGCCAGGCACGATAGATAGCTTTGCCCAGTCGCCTATCTCCTCGTGACAATACTGCCTCAAGCAGACTGACTTTAGGGTCTTGCCATGATAGCTTGACTCCCCTCCGGCGTAAGCCCGCCTTAAGCAGTCCATGCTTATAGTCTAGCTGCGGTTCATTTTCCTGAGCCACCCATTGAAACGGTGTGTGTGCCTTGGGCACGAAAGTAGCCAGGCTGATTCTTACTTGAGCCCTTTGTCCTCTAGCCTTCCTACTCAGTGAACTCACCTTGTCCACTAGCTGGATGATGCCTTCTATATCATCACTAGTTTCCGTGGGCAGTCCGAGCATAAAATAAAGCTTAAGGCTTGTCCAGCCTCGGTCAAAGACAGCCGCCGCCGTTTTCAGGATTTCATCTTCAGGGATATTCTTATTGATTGTTCTTCGTAGTCTTTCACTTCCCGCCTCAGGGGCAAAGGTGAGCCCCGGCTTTTTGTGGGCAACCAGGGAGTCCATTAATCTTACTGAAAAGCTATCAATGGCGAGACTGGGTAGTGACAGGCTAAGATTATGGCTATCATAGCGGTGATAAAGGCTAGCTACCAGCTCATCAATGTTGGGGTAGTCACTGGTGCTTAGTGAGAGTAGGGAGACCTCGTTATAGCCGCAGTTGGTAATAAGCTCGCCTACTGCTTGGAGCACCTCCTCTTGGGGGCGCTCCCGCACCGGGCGATATATATTTCCTGCTTGGCAGAAGCGGCAGCCGCGGCTGCAACCCCGCTGAATCTCTATCGCCCCCCGGTCATGGATTACCTCAATGTAAGGGACTACCGGTTTGGTCACCGGGGGAGGGAGTTTGGTTACTATTCGCCGCTGAATTGTCGGTCTAGTCTCAGCCACAGTCGGGGTAATGCTTTTAAATAGACCATCAGCCTGGTATTCCACCCGATATAGGCTGGGCACATAGATGCCAGGAATGGTTGCCACCTGACGGAATAGCTGTTCTCTTGGCGCACCCTTGCCCTGTCGCTTCCAACCTCGGAAGCTATTAACCAGCTCAAGCAGTACCTCCTCCCCTTCCCCAATGACAAAGAAGTCAATAAAGTCAGCCATCGGCTCTGGGTTAACGGCACAGCTACCACCGGCGATTACTATCGGATGGGAGGCATTCCTCTCTGAGGTTAAGGCTGGTATTCGGGCTAGGTCAAGCATTTCCAATACATTGGTATAGGTAAGTTCATAGCCCAGTGAAAAACCGATAATATCAAAATCGGCTAGCGGGTGTTTAGATTCAAGGCTAAACAGGGGAATACCTCGGGCTCGCATTATCGCTGCCATATCTGGCCACAGGGCAAAGACCCTCTCCGCCAGGACATCTGGCTGACTATTTAATAGGTCATAGAGAATAGGCAACGCCAAGTTGGACATGCCGACTTCATATAAATCTGGGTAGGAAAGGGCAATCTTGATATCGGTCTTGTCCCAGTCCTTGACTGCGCTGTTCCATTCCCCGCCGGTATAGCGGGCTGGCTTGGTAACCTGGTGCAGTATGTTATCGGGATAGCTCAATTTGCCTCCTCCGGAGTATCCAGTTGTGATAGGTCAAACCTCATACCATCCCGGGCAGAAATTACTCTAACTCCCGTCTCCTCAGACAGCCGCTGGGCTATCTCCCACGGTTTGGCTCGCCACATGCTCATGCCGAAGTGGGTCAAAATGGCTACCTTCGGCTTTAATTCAGTAATAATGCGCTTGGCATCAGGCACTGACAGGTGGTCAAAGGGGCGGTTAGGCTCCAGCATGACCACATTGATAATCACTAACTCACCCCCATATTTCTGACACAACCCGTCAAAGTAGCGGCTATCAGCAATATAGGAGAAAGTATGCCCAGCGGTCTTAAAGACCATGCCATAGGTCTCTACCGAGTGTATGTGCCGAATTGGAGTGGTAAAGGAGACGTCGCCCACCGAGTAAGACTTGCCCTCCTGTAGCACTTCAACCCCCTCAAGGTAGCCTTTCAGGTAGGAAAAGATAACTGGTTCGGTCTCTAAGGCATCAGCCGGGGCGAAAAGCCAGCCCCGTCGCTTGAGTCCACCCTGGGTCATCGCCTCAACCATAATATTGACATCCGCCGAATGGTCAAGGTGGCGGTGCGACAGGATAATAGCCTTGAGCTTATCGGCTCTAAGCTTCCTTTTGCTGGACTGAACGATACAACCCGGACCCGGGTCAAGGAGTATTTCACTACCACCCAGATTCAGCCACAAGCCACCCGCAGCCAGAATCTGGGTAGCCACCATTATTCTGGCACCAGCCGTCCCCAAAAATGTTATAGTATCACCTGAGCCCTTGCCTTTCATGGCTAAGCTAACTATAAGATATGGCTGTATTTTTTACAATCAGTTTATGAAATTGTTTAGCAACCTATTTCAAGGAAGGGGCAAAGTCCCCACAATTATAGGGTGTCAAAGAGGGACGAAGTCCCTCTTAAAAACTACCTCCCCTTCCCCACTCTAGTAGTGGCAAAGGGGAGTTTTAGAGGGGCGGAGCCCCTCTTACATACCCAATTCCCCTTGTTAAGGGGAAGGGGATAAAGGGGATAGGGTTACTAAAGAATTAACGGGGGTGAGGTTGGTAATTTTATCTAAAAACTTTGACGCCTGAGAGGTAGCTGGTTAAAATAGCACTAAGAGTTGCAATAAGGAGAGTGAGATGGAACAAATCTGGGCACCATGGCGGATAGAATATATCCAGATGGAAAAACCGCGAGGATGCATCTTATGTGACAAACCTAGCCAGAATAATGATGCCCAAAACTACATCCTGTATCGGGGGGACAAAAACTTCGTCATTATGAATAGCTATCCCTATAATCCGGGGCATCTGATGATAGCCCCCTACCGACACATAGCCAGTCTGGAAGGACTAACTGGGGAGGAGCTTCACGAGCACATTGAAATAGTTAGTCGAGGTATTAAGCTGCTGAGGCAGGTATTTAACCCCGGTGGCTTCAATATTGGCATAAACATCGGCAAAGCCGCCGGCGCCGGCATATACCAGCATGTCCATACCCACATCGTTCCCCGGTGGCTGGGTGATACCAACTTTATGCCGGTATTGTCTGATGTTAGGGTAATTCCTGAAGCTCTGGCTGAAACCTACAACAAACTAAAGGGCAAATTCTGACTGCCTTAACCGCCGAGGTTCTGAATCTCTTGCTTAACGGTGTTGACTAGCTCGGGGTCTTTGGTAAGCAGGGCGACCTTTCTGAAGTCGGCGATAGCTAAATCGGACTTCTTTTTATCTTTGTGGACCAGAGCTCGCATGTAGTAGGCTGCGGCAGAATCAGGCTCCAGTTCAATGGCTTTTGTCAAATCAGCCATCGCCAGGTCGTATTCCTTCTTGTTACGGTAGGCAATACTCCGCTCGGTGTAGGCATTTACGTCCTTCGGCCTCATCTTCAGCGTCTCGGTGAAATCGGCTATCGCTAGGTCATTTTTACCTCTGGTGCGGTAGGCAATACCACGTCGGTAGTAGGCTAGAGCCATATTGGGGTTAAGCTCGATAGCCTTACTAAAATCAGCGATAGCCAGTTCATAGTTGCGCTTATTAAAGTGCGACATACCACGGGTATAGTAGGCTACAGCCATGTTGGGGTTAAGCTCGATAGCCTTACTAAGGTCGGCAATGGCTAGTTCATGCTCGTTTCTAAGATAGTAGATAATACCCCGGTCGTAATATGCCTCAGGCATTTCCGGCTTTAACTCGATGGCGCGGCTAAAATCGTCAATCGCTAAATCGTATTCACCCCGGTTATGGTAGGCAAAGCCACGGTTATAGTATGCCTCAGCACAATCGGGCTCTAATTCAACGGCTCTAGTCAGGTCGGTGATAGCTGCTTCATATTCTTCCCGCTTGCGGTAGGCGATACCTCGGTGGCAGTAGGCCTCGGCATAGTCCGGGTTTAATTCAACGGCTTTACTGAAGTCGTCAATCGCCAGTTCATATTGTTCCTTACTTTGGTAGGCAATGCCACGGTTACAGTACGCCTCGGCATAGTCCCGGTCTAATTCGATGGCTTTGGTAGAATCAGCTATTGCCTTCTCAGTTTCCCCTATTTTGCGGTAGGCAAGACCCCGATAGTAATGGGTCTGGGCATCGCTATAGGCTAGTCCTATGGCTTTATTAAAGTCGCGAATAGCTAGTTGATATTCTCCCCTATCACAATAGGCAATACCCCGGTTACGGTAACCCTCAGCGTAGTGAGGATTTAATTCCACGGCTTTATCAAAGTCAGCAATTGCCAGTTCGGCTTGTTCTTTTCTCTGATAGGCAAAGCTCCGGGTGTAGTACGCCTCGGCATAATTAGGGTTTATTTGAATTGCCTTGGTGGCGTCAGCTATAGCCAGGTCGTATTCCCCATTATCGTAGTAGGTAACACCTCGGTGGTAATAGGCTTCAAAGGAAGCATTGTTTAGACCGATGGTTCTACTAAAGTCAATAATCGCCATTTCGTATTCACTCTGGTTGCGGTAGGCAATGCCCCGGTTGTAGTACGCCTCGGCATAGTCTGGATTTATTTCGATGGCTTTACTAAAGTCGTCAATCGTCAGCTGGTATTGTTTCTTCTTTTGGTGGGCAATGCCCCGGTTGTAGTACGCCTCGGCATGGTTAGGATTGGCTTCAATCGCCTTGGTGGCGTCGGCGATAGCCAGGTCGTATTCTCCCTTATGCATGTAGGCGAGACTACGTTTATAATGGGCATCAGCAAAGCTGGGGAGTATGCCTAGAATCACCTTGGTGAACTCTGCGATGGCTTCGTCATACTCACCTTTTTCCAATCGGGCAGTGCCAAGCTTAATGTGGTCTTTGGTTGTCATTGTCCTCCAAGTGCCCCCAAGCGAATTCGAATCGCTGTTACCGGCTTGAAAGGCCGGTGTCCTAGGCCTCTAGACGATGGGGGCACACTGTTAAAGTATAGCAGAGCTAAAGCCAGCGGGCAACGCTATATAAATATTTATTACCCTTTCCTGTCAAATATGCTACTATAAAGACCAAATGCGCCACCTATTTAGCCATGATAGGCTGATTAGGATGAGGGACTGGCTAAAAGGGAAAGCCCCGAAGGGAAGGGTTATCCCTATATTAGCCCTTTGCTTTGTTATTGCTATTTCAGTTGCCATCGGCGTCCTTTTCTATCAAGGTAGGCTCAGTCGGATTGCCGAGCTTGAATACTTTGAATACTATGGCTATCCTGCTGTCTTCGTCGTCAGCATGATTTGGAACTCAACTGTCCTTGTCCCCATTCCCAGTTTCTGGATATATTATCCCCTGGCGTCTATCTTCTTCCCGCCTCTGGTCGGTTTGGCTGGTGGGGCAGGGGCAGCCATTGGCGAGCTGACCGCCTATATGGCAGGCTATAGCGGGCGGGGGTTTCTGCAAAAGCGCAGGATGTATGCCAGGGCTGAGCGCTGGGTAAAGAGGTGGGGGGCTATTATTGTCTTTGTTTTTAATTTAGTGCCCCTCTTCCCCTACGACTTAACTGGGATAGCTTCTGGTGCCCTCCGTTTTCCGCTGCGTAAGTTCTTCCTGATATGTTTGGCGGGCAGGACCCTAGCCTACACCTTCGTCGCCTGTGCCGGTGCCGGCTGGATACCAATTATGAAGGTAATACAATCGGTCTCAATCATAGTATTAGCAGGAGTGTCTACATGGCTTCTCTTGGCATTGGGGTTGGTTATTGAAAGCTGGACATGGCGGCGGACGTCTGTAAGACAGCTGTGGGTGAGGAAGCTATTACTTGACCCTTTTGATCCGCCACAATAATGCTGAACTAACAAGGAGAGATGCCAGAGAAGTTGTCAGCATAGCGGTGTAGCCTAAGCCAAAGCCACGGGCATTAAAGAAGTCAATCATCACCCCTTGGAGGCGGGCGAGGGCAGAGCCACCGGCTGAAGCCAGATTGGTCAGACCAATGTATTTACCGGCTTCAGCTTTGGGTACCACATCGGTTGCCAGTGCCCAGTTACTACTCATGAGACCGCCGAAGCCAATTCCCATAAGCACGGCGGCAATTAAGATGGACTCATAGCTGCGGAAAAAGAATAATAGCCCAATCCCTAGAGCAGCAATAAGCCCTGAAATAAGCCCAATAGGTCGGCGTCCCAACCTGTCCGACAGGAAGCCAGCAGGATAGACCATACCTACCATGCACAGCGAGGAAATTAGGGTAAACCTGCCCATGACGGCGGCGGGATTGGCAGCACCAAGATAGTCCCGGAAAAAATACAGCCCAAAGGCTTGAAACGCCGTCAGCGGGATAATGAAAAAGAGCCGTGACAGCAAAAACCGGATAAAATCAGGACTTGCCTTAACATCAATCCTGAAACTTTTTTGCAGGGTTGGTAATAACGCCAGTTTAGCCCCACCGACCCCGGGTCGCTCTTTGACGGTCACTATAGTAGCTACCATCGTGCTCAGAAAAATGGTTCCCAGTATCCCCAGGCTCAGCCACAGCCACCTGGCTCCCTCGCCGAGAGAGTAGTTACCCATTAGGTTACCAATTAACCATATGGCAACGCCCGCCCCCGCTATCTCCAGCAGACCCTTCACCCCCGAGGCTAGCCCCCTCCTTTCCTCGGGCACTAGGTCGGGGATAAAGGCTAGATATGGTCCCAGCGCCGTATTGGCGCTAATTTGAAGCAGATAATAGATGGCGAAGAGCACCGCCCAGCTACCAGACCAGCCTATTCCGGGTAGAAAAGCCAGCGTGGCTATAGCCCCGATAAGGATGAAAGGTCGCCGCCGTCCCAGCCTGAAGCCAGAGCGGTCACTAATTGCCCCGGCTATTGGCTGGACCACTATCGCCAGAATCAAGCCAGTAACAGTAAGCAGCCCCAGGTAGGTAGCCTGCTTTCCAGCAGCAATAAAGTCGGCTATCCGCAGCGGCAGAATTATACTGTGCAGGCTGCTCCAAAGCGCCGTCATCGCCAAGCCAAAGATGGTAATCTTGGCATAGTCAATCAGGCGGAACTCCTCAGGCATACCAGTGCTACTTGCTACCCGTCTCATACTATACTCAAAGCATAACAGAGCTACAGCCACTAGACAATAGTTCAGCCAGGAAGTAAGGAGGTTGTTTACTAAGGGGGATTAAAAGGGACGGGAGTCCCTTTAAGAATTCTCTTCCCTCTCCCCTTCAAGGAGAGTTAAAGAGAGGCGAAGCCTCTCTTATATAACTGAATCCCCTTCCCCTTATCAAGGGGAAGGGGATAAAGGGGATGGGGTTAATAAAAAATAAAGGGTGAGGGGTTAGTTAGACAACCTCGGAAGCAAATCAGCTTGATTTTGTCCTTACCATCAGCTATATTGTCTTTTAGCCGGCAGGGGCTTAAAAATTTAGGGAGTTTATCTTTTGGGTGAAACTAAATTTCCCTACTTTATAGATTGGGCAATAACCGCTAGATGTAATCTAAGCTGTGAGCACTGTCGTGGCTTCCCCGGGGGAGAAGTGTCAACCGATAGAGCCAAAAGGCTCATCACCGAGATAGCTGAGCTGAGACCGGGATGGGTCATCGTTGAAGGCGGCGAGCCCCTCCTCCGCCCCGACCTGTTTGAGCTCTTAGACTTGATGCGCCAACGAGGGCTTGAGGTTCACCTGATTACCAACGGCATGCTGATAACCCCCAAGATAATCGCTACCCTTAAGCAGCTAGGGGTCAAGGTCATGGTAAGTATTGACGGAGCAACTAAGGCGACCTACGAGGCGATAAGGAATGGGGCTGATTTTGACACTGTGGTTCAATCGTCTAGCACTTACGCCACCGAAGGTCTCCTCGAGGCGATAAATATCACCCTGCTCAAAGCAAATTACAAGGAAATACCAGAATTCTTTGACTTAGCCCTATCTATAGGGGTAAAGAGGGTGACCATTATCGGGCTCAAGCCGTGCCAGGGTTTCACTCAGAAGCTCCTCACTCCCGAGGAGTACGGGGAAGCTATCAAGCTTGCTTGCCAGGCAGCACAGGCAACCGGGGTGGAGTTCTTCTTTGATGAGCCATTTTTCTGGCCGGCGGTGAGGGAGTGGGGGCTTTTGGCTCACCAGCCGGCGGAGGACACCGGGATTGTCGTTTCCTCTACCTCAGCCTGCGTCTTCGGTGAATACCTTTTCATCGAGACCGATGGCGGGGTAAAGCCCTGCAGCTTCCCCCCGATGACCGTGGGCAATGTCAATGATAAGCCACTGAATGAAATCTGGGATGATATGCTTTCTTCCCCCTTTGTTCAGCAAATTAAAGACCAGAAAACCAGGGTCGGATATTGTCGCCGTTGCCAGTATCTGGAAGATTGTAGAGGATGTCGTTCCCGGACCTTCGTCCTCACCGGCGACTGGCTTGCTTCCGACCCGGTTTGCCCGTTAAGCCTTAAATCAGTTGTCAAGGAGGAGATTAAATGAGAGTCATCGGCATTGACCCCGGGACGGGGAGTTTTGATTTCTTTGGTATGGACGGAGAAAGAATCATCCTCGATACCTCGGTACCAGTGCCCGAGGTTGCCCAAAACCCTAATGTGCTCGTAGATACGGTTAGAAGTGCCTTTCCCTTGGATATGATAGTCGGTCCCTCTGGTTATGGTCTGCCGGTAACCCCAATCAAGGATATAACCGAAAGAGACCTAACCCTGATGGTGCCTGATGACAAGAGCATCTCGTTATATGATGGCATCAGGATGGTTATCCGGCTGATGAAGACGGAAGGCTTTCCTGTCTATTTCACCCCCGGCGTCATCCACCTCCCCACCGTGCCTGCCTATAGGAAAGCCAACAAGATGGATATGGGCACCGCCGATAAAGTCTGCTGTGTCGCCCTGGCGATTAAAGACCAGGCAGAGCTTTACCGCATAGACTACAGTCAGACCTCTTTCATCCTCGCCGAGATAGGTTACGCCTTCAACGCTGTAATCGGTGTCCAAAGTGGGGGGATAGTTGATGGGCTGGGTGGAACATCGGGCGGCCCCGGCTTTATCACCTTGGGCAGCATGGACTCTGAGCTGGCGGTGCGTCTGGGAAAGTTCCCCGGGATAGTCCTCTTTAGCGGCGGGGCTAAAGATGTCAGCGGCAAGGCTGACTTGACCCCCGAGGAGCTGGCCAAGGAGCATCGTAAATATGCAGACTCATGGAATATGCTCTTGGAAAGCGTAGTCAAAGGGGTGGCGGCAATGGCGGTCTCGGTATCGAGACCGAGAGAGATTTTGCTTTCAGGCAGGCTCTCTGGCATCCCCGAGATTTCTGAAACCTTGGCGTCTAAGCTGGCTAAATTCGGCAAGGTGCGGAAGGTGAGGCGACAGGCTAAAGTCGCCAAGGAAGCTGCCGAAGGGGCATATATCATTGGCGAGGGGCTACTAGGCGGCAGATATAAGGGTATCGTTGACTGCCTAGAGCTCAGGAAAGCCAAGGGCACAATGCATGACTACATCCAGATTAAGGGTGCCGAACCTGAAAAGCCCTAAAACTTCACGGGTAAACCGCCACCACCTCAAGCCCGGTTACTTCAGGTAAGCCCAGCATCAGGTTCATATTCTGGATGGCTTGCCCCGCCGCCCCTTTAACCAGATTATCAATAGCGCTGATAACCACCAGCCTCCCCGTCCTGATGTCAATGGTCGGGTGAACAAGACAAAGGTTGTTTCCCCAGGTGTGCTTGGTGTGGGGCGGAAATTCAACCACCTTGACAAATGGCTCGTCCCTGTAAAAGTTCTCATAGAGGTGAAATAGCTCCCTCCTGCCCTTTTTATTAACCGAGACCTTCCCCGAGGCTAACGAGGCATAGCCGGTGGTCAATATCCCCCTGGTCATCGGTATTAGATAGGGGACAAAGGTTATTGACAGCGACTTTTTGGGGCTGAGTAGCTTTAGCTCCTGAATAATCTCAGGCAGGTGGCGGTGCCCGTCTAAAGCGTAGGCGGTAGCATCTTCATTGGCTTCGGCAAAGTGAGTTTGCAGGCTGAGGGTTCTGCCGGCTCCGGATACCCCTGATTTGCTGTCAATAATAATCTCCGGCTCAATTACACTTGCCTTGACTGCCGGGGCGAGAGCCAGAATCGCCCCGGTGGGGTAGCAACCGGGGTTGGCTACCAGCCGGGCAGAGGCGACCTGTGACCGGTATAGCTCAGTCAACCCATATACTGCTTGCTTCAACAGTTGTGGGGCGGGGTGGGTAAAATCATACCACCGCTGGTATTCGGCGGCATCCTTCAGCCTGAAATCGGCACTAATGTCCACTACCTTAACCCCCCGGTCTAATAGTGGCATGACCTGTTGAGCGCTCTCCTTATGTGGCATCGCCGAGAAAGCTAGCTCAACCTCCCCCAGCTCAGTTTCAATACTTAGGTCTATACTAGCCAGATGAGGGAAAACCTCCCCCAACCTCTTCCCAGCAGCACTCCGCCCGGTAACCGAAGTAAGCTCCACCTCTGGGTGCTGACAGAGTAGTCTGGCTAACTCGACACCAGCATAACCGGTAACGTTAATAATACCTACCCTAGTCTTACCTTTAGTCATTTGGTTCGTCCTTCTTCTAGATTGGCTATTTTCATCTGCCGCCTCCCTAGTATAGCACCTAATTTCCACCTATTATAGCCTCTATGAGCTAACAAACCAAGTTAAACATTTGTCTATAATGGTGAGCATATGTTAATGTTTTGCGGTAGATGGGTAACCAATCCATAAGCCAAGCGCTGCAGAATATCTACCACCAACTCAAAGACTGCTATGGACCACAGCACTGGTGGCCAGCAGACGAGCCATTTGAGATGATATTTGGTGCCATCCTTACTCAGGCAACGGCTTGGAGTAACGTGGAAAAGGCTATAACCAATCTGAAAGCAGCCAGGGCACTCTCACCAAAAGCGCTACGAAGCCTCCCCCTCCCTGAACTCGCCACCCTTATCCACCCCTGTCTTTACTATAACGCCAAAGCGCTAAAGCTTAAGTCCCTGGCTTTCTGGCTCGGAGACCGTTATCAAGACCACCTCGATAAGCTGTTTGCCAACAATATTGATGACCTCCGCCAACAGCTGCTCTCCGTCCATGGTATTGGCCAGGAGACCGCCGATTCTATAATACTTTATGGTGCCAATAAGCCAATTTTTGTTATCGATGCCTATACCCGTCGCATCCTTAGCCGTATCGGTCTGGCTCCCGAGACCACTAGCTACACTGCTTATCAGTCACTTTTTATGGACAACCTGCCAGCCGATGCCGAGCTATTCCAGGAGTACCACGCCCTGCTGGTCTGCCTGGCTAAGAATGTCTGCCGCAGCCGTCCCCTTTGCCACCAATGCCGCCTCAATAATATTTGCCAATCTAGTAATTACCAAGCTTTGATTGACTAACTATAGCGTAGTATACTAATGGCGTAGTATACTATTTATATGGAGGTAGAGCAGCTAGCTAGAAAAATAGTCTTGTGGATACAGGAGCAGGTATCGGCTGCCGGGTGTAAAGGGGTGGTGGTAGGGATGAGTGGTGGGCTTGACTCTTCGGTATTGGCAGTATTATGTTACCGGGCTTTTCCCAAAAACATGTTGGGCGTGATTATGCCGTGCTATAGTTCTAGGGAGGACGAGGAGCATGCCCTGGCGGTAGCTAGTAAGTTTGCCATCCCGACTAAGGTGGTAGCCCTTGAGCCGGTTTTTGATACCTTGCTTAAAGCTTTACCTGGTGATACGTCAGAGTCTAGTGTCAGCCGGCTGGCTAAAGCCAACCTCAAGGCTAGATTAAGGATGCTCACCCTTTATTACTTTGCCAATCAGTTAAAATATTTGGTGGCTGGGGCAGGTAACCGGAGTGAGCTGGCTGTAGGCTACTTTACCAAGTATGGAGATGGAGGGGTGGATATTTTGCCCCTGGGTAACCTAGTTAAAAGGCAGGTTAGGGAGCTGGCTAATTTCCTGGGCATCCCCCAGCCAATTATTGATAAGCCCCCCTCGGCAGGTCTATGGCCGGGGCAGACCGATGAAGGTGAGCTGGGGCTTAGTTATGACGAGCTCGACCGGTATCTAGTTGCCGGCGAGGCACCAAGTGGGCTGAGACAGAAGATTGAGTCTATGATAGCCGCTAGTGCCCATAAGCGCTTGCCGCCTCCAGTGGCTAGCTTTCAGTGACAAGGATGAAAAGATGACGACTAAGGTTAAAATTGTTACCGATAGCACCGCTTACCTAACACCAGAAGAGATTGCCAGATACGACGTCCATGTTGTGCCACTCAAGGTCATCTTTGGGACAGACGTCTATAGTGAGGGAGTGGACATTACCACTGAGGAATTCTATCGCCGAATAGCCAGAGTCAGAACCCTGCCTACTACCTCGCTGCCCTCGAAAAGCGATTTTCTCAAGGTTTACAGGGAACTAGCCAAACGCGGTCATCCTATTCTTTCTATTCATATCTCCAGCAAGTTAAGCGGGACGGTTAATTCAGCTATGGCTGCCAGAGATGATTTGCCTCAAGCCCGGATTGAGATAGTGGATTCACTCTCGGTAGCCCTGAGGATGTTGATTCCTCCCGCAGCTAAGGCGGCTAGAAGGGGGCAGCCTCTTTCCCGGCTCAAAGATTCTATCGAAAAGCTCAATGCCAGCATCAGTGCTGTCGGGGCGCTTAGCACCCTGGAGTATCTCTGGAAGGGCGGGCGTATTGGAGTGGCGAAGGCTTTGCTCGGTACTATGCTCAGGATTACACCTGTCCTAGCCTTCGAGGGCGGGGAAATCAAAGTCCTAGCCAAGACCAGAACCATCCATAAAGCCCTGGACTATATTCTGGAGCTTATGAGGGAGCGGGTTAAAAAAAGCACCCCGATTCATGTCGGAGTGGTTCACACCCATGCCATTGAGCCGGCTTTGGCACTAAAGAAGGAGGTTCAAGCCAACTTCAACTGCCGTGAGCTAGACCTTATCGAGCTTGGGCCGGTATTAGGGACACACATAGGTCCGGGGTTCTTTGGCCTAGGTTTCTACAGTGAGCATGATTGGCAACCAATCTAATACCGACCAGAAGGGTAGTAGCCAGAACTTAGTTATAGAGATTGTTTAGCAACCTATCTATGTCCACTTGTTTTGGCGGGGTGCCTATGTTATCATTAAATTAAGCGAAGATGGTCACCGAGAAGGATAAGGCGCTAGAGCTAGCTATTAGCCATATTGAAAGGCGATATGGTAAAGGCTCAGTGATGAAACTGGGGGAGGCGGTGGCGACACCACCGATTGAAGCTATCTCCACCGGTTCATTGTCGTTAGACCTAGCCTTGGGTGTGGGAGGTATCCCCAGAGGCCGAATTACCGAAATATTTGGCCCTGAGGCGTCAGGGAAAACTACCTTAGGCCAGCATATAATTGCTGAAGCCCAAAAGCGGGGAGGCATGGCTGCCTATATCGATGTCGAGCACGCCCTGGACCCAACCTATGCCGGCAATTGTGGGGTTAATGTTGATGACCTGCTCATTTCCCAGCCTGACGCTGGCGAGGAAGCTCTGGATATTACTGAGGCGCTGGTCAGGAGTGGGGCTGTGGATGTGATAGTGATTGATAGTGTAGCTGCCTTAGTGCCCAGAGCTGAGATTGAGGGCGAGATGGGGGATGCCCATGTTGGCTTACAAGCTCGCCTGATGTCACAAGCCCTAAGAAAGCTGGCCGCCGCTATCGGTAAATCAGGTACAGCGGTGGTATTCATCAACCAGCTAAGAGAAAAAGTTGGCATTATCTTTGGCAACCCTGAGGTGACACCGGGCGGCAGGGCATTGAAGTTTTACAGCTCGGTAAGAATAGACCTAAGGCGGATGGAAACAATCAAGGGGGGGAATGAGGCAATAGGTAGTCATATCAAGGCCAAGGTAGTCAAAAATAAGGTTGCCCCTCCCTTCAGGAGTGCTGAGTTTGATATCATGTTTGACCACGGCATAAGCAAGGAGGGTAACCTTATTGACCTTGGTGTTGAGTGGGGGTTAGTGAAGAAGGCTGGCGCTTTTTTCTCCTACGGTGATATTCGCTTGGGACAAGGTAGGGAGAGTGCCAAGCAGTACCTAAGCCAGCACCCGGAGCTGGCTCGGGAGCTTGAGCAGCAGATTAGAGCCTCAGCCGCCACCACTCGTATTACGGTGCCCGATGATTAACACATCTTAAACAGATAACCAGTTAGATATAGGTAATAGGAGTAAGTAAGGCTGAGGCATAGCTTCAGCCTTACGTGTTTAAACGGGGGAGGCAAGTAAATGAATAAAATTACCGCCATCCGTTTCAGGAAGGATAGGGGGAAGCGAGTTAACATATTCCTAGATGGCAGGTTCGCCTTTAGTCTGGAAGCTGAGGTGGCGATAAAAGAAGGCTTGCAGGTGGGGCAAGAGCTGTCCAATAGTCACATTGAAGCCCTGGCTAGGTCTGACCACTTCCATCGTTGCCTCAATGCCGCTCTGCGCTACCTTAGCTATCGACCTCGAAGCGAGTTTGAGCTAAGACAGCGGCTTTGCCAGCGTGGTTTTGATGGCGATGGCGTCGAGGCGGTGCTTGCCAGGCTAAAGGAGCAGGGACTGGTAGATGATATCGCCTTTGCCCAATTCTGGAAGGATAACCGGGAATCATTTAGCCCGCGCAGTCGGTGGCTAACTAAATTAGAACTAAAGCAAAAGGGGGTAGCCGAGGAGGTTATAGACCAGGTGACTAATGTAATTGATGACCACGATAGTGCTTATCGCGCCGCCCGCAATAAAGCCCGTAGTTTACCCAAGTCTGACTATCAGGGCTTTCGTTATCGGTTAGGTGAATATCTTAAGCGGCGTGGCTTTAGTTATGAGGTAATAAATCATACTGTGGAACGGGTGTGGCAGGAAGGTTCTGGATAGCTTTTAACCTTGACTCAAAATTAACACAGTGGCTAGCAGTGGTTAATTATATTTAAAGCCACGGAAAGAGAGGCAAAATGCCATGAATATAACGACAATAAATGTAGTAACCATCATATTTGCTTTCATCATTGGTGCTGTGTCTGGGGCGGCATTTATCTTCTTTTTTAGACGATTTAGGCTTACCCAAGAAATGCGTGCTGCTGAGAAGAAGGCGGCTAGGCTGATGGCTGAAGCTGAACTCAAAGCCAAGGAAGTGGTTCATGAGGCCAGGGAGGAGGCAGATAGACTCAAGTCAGCCGCTGAGGTAGAGTATCGAGAGCGCCGTGCTGAACTACAGCGCCATGAGAGCCGCGTGGCTCAAAAGGAAGCCACCTTGGAGCACAAGATAGAAAGTGTTGACCATCGTGAGCGTAATTTGGCTACCAAGGAAAAGCAAATAGAATCCGTTCGCCTCCAGCTTGAAGAGGCGAGGAACAAGCAGTTAAAGCAGCTAGAGCTGATTTCGGGCATGTCTAGTGCTGAGGCAAAGCAAGCACTGCTTGAGGCTATGGAGACCGAGCTGCGGGAAGAAGTCTCGCGGCGGCTTCGGGAGTGGGAAGCCGGATTAAAAGAGGAGGCGGATAAGAAAGCCCAGGAAATCCTATCCGAGGCTATCCAGCGTTCTGCCTCTGAGGTTGTGTCTGAGGCTACAGTGACTAGTGTTCCCCTCCCCAGCGATGAGATGAAGGGCCGGCTTATTGGCAGAGAGGGTCGTAATATTAGAGCCTTGGAGCAGGCTACCGGCGTTGACCTGATTATCGACGATACCCCCGAGGCAGTGACCCTGTCTAGCTTTGACCCGGTACGGCGAGAAGTAGCTCGCATAGCTCTGAATAGGCTTATCCTTGATGGGCGTATCCACCCGGCTCGCATCGAAGAGGTGGTCGCCAAGGCCAAGGAGGAAGTGGAGGCTACTATCCATAACGCTGGCGAGCAGGCAGCCTACCAGGTGGGTGTCCATGGATTACAACCGGAGCTAATTAAGTTGCTTGGTCGTCTTAAGTTTCGTACTAGCTACGGACAGAATGTCTTAGCCCATAGTATTGAGGTTGCCTATCTCGCTGGTATGATTGCTTCCGAGTTGGGAGCCAATGTTGCCATGGCTAAGAAAGCCGGGTTGCTTCATGACATTGGTAAGGCGGTAGACCGTGAGGTGGAGGGCAGCCATGCCGCTATTGGGGCTGACTTGGTTAAGCAGTGGGATAAATCCCCCGAGGTAGTTCAGGGTGTCGCTGAACACCATGGCGAAACTGATACTACCAGCGTTTTGGGTTTTATTGTCTCAGCGGCTGATGCTATCAGTAGCGCCAGACCCGGAGCCAGGCGTGAGATGCTAGAAAGCTACCTGAAACGGCTAAAAGCCCTGGAGGACATAGCCAGTGGCTTCAAGGGTGTGGAAAAATGCTATGCTATTCAAGCCGGTCGCGAGGTCCGTATTTTGGTCAAGCCAGAAGAGATTGATGACCTGGGAGCGATGAGGCTGGCTCGAGACATTGTTAAGAAGATTGAGGAAAGCCTTGAGTATCCAGGGCAGATAAAGGTTACTGTGCTCAGGGAGACAAGAGCTATTGACTATGCTAAATAGGGAAAGCTAGTGTTAATCCTAGTCGTTGGCGATGTAATTGGTAAGCCTGGCAGGAGGGCAGTAGCTGCCCTTTTACCAGGCCTTCATCACCAATATGGGTTGGACTTGGTTATTGCTAACGCCGAGAATGCTGCCGGTGGCTTGGGTCTAACCCTGGTTACCGCCAAGGAACTACTTGGTGCCGGTGTTGATGCATTGA
>Ga0315309_1000641_pt1 | contig 21271 bp, 17 predicted proteins | sample TDP4_MG_FD_203080 | JGI IMG/M metagenome (GOLD analysis project Ga0315309, IMG submission 203080) | Freshwater sediment microbial communities from Lake Towuti, South Sulawesi, Indonesia - TDP4 | ecosystem: Environmental > Aquatic > Freshwater > Lake > Sediment | place: Indonesia: South Sulawesi... | reverse complement strand
ATCCCGGCAGCTATCACCATTTCGTCAATGTGTCCATGAAGGGGAATCAGCTTTTGATCCAGGTCGTGGACAAGGATGGAAGGATCAGGGATGAAATCCGAGGGTAAAAACAGGGCCATATTTATTGATAGGGACGGGACCGTCAACGAAGAGGCCGGTTATATAAACCACATCGATCGCTTCAGGCTCCTGCCGAGGAGCACAGACGCTGTCCGCTTGATCAATCAAAGCCCTTTGAAGGCAGTTCTGATCACGAATCAGGCCGGTGTCGCAAAGGGTTATTTCCCGGAGGAGCTTGTGATCAAAATTCATGAGAAACTCAAGGCCCTTTTAAAAGAAGAAGGCAGCCATTTTGACGGGATATATTATTGCCCCCATCATCCCGAAGGAGTCGTGGAGAAATACAGGATTCGGTGCTCCTGCAGGAAACCCGAGCCCGGTTTGTTATTAAAGGCGGCTTCAGATCTCGATATAGACCTCGCTCGTTCATATCTGATCGGGGACAAGATCTCGGATGTGCAAATGGCCCGGAGGGTGGGAGCCAGGGGGATTCTCGTCCTTACGGGATACGGGAAAGGAGAGGTTGAAAACTTTTCTAATGAATGGAGTGATGCGAAAAAACCGGACTATATTGCAAAGGATCTATATGATGCGGTGAAGTGGATCCTGAATATAGAAGGAGAAAAGACATGAAAAAGAGGCTTGCAGCCATAGTCAGAAATTTTTCTCGTATAAAAGTTGTGGTGATGGGAGACATAATTTCCGATGAATACCTCTTCGGGTTGACATCCAGAGTTTCAAGGGAGGCCCCTGTTCTCATACTGAGATACAACTCAGGGAGGCTTCTTCTCGGCGGAGCGGCCAATACCGCCAATAATATTCGCGCCCTTGGGGGAAAACCGGTACTGATTGGAGTTGTTGGAGATGATCGTGCGGGAGAAGAGCTGATTAGGGTGATGAAGGACTCCGGCCTTGATACGAATGGTGTCATCAGGGTCAAGGGAAGGCCGACAACGGTTAAAACAAGGATTCTCGCCGGAGGCCTTCATACAAGCAGGCAGCAGGTTATAAGGATTGACAGGGAGATAGAGTCCCCTGTGGGAAGGGCTGTTGAGAAGAAGCTGATCAAGAACGCTGTCGGGTTATTAAAGAATGCGCAGTCCCTCCTTGTCTCAGATTATGGTCTCGGTGCTGTCACGAATGAATCGGTGAGGCAGGTGAATGGACTTGCAGGGGACAAGGGAAAGATCATAACTGTTGATTCACGCTCAAGGCTCCTTCAATTCAAAGGAGTGACAGGGGCAACCCCGAATGAGCCCGAGGCAGAGGAGGCCTTGAGGATGGAGCTTCCGGATGACAGGAAGGTCCTGGAAGGCGGCGCTATTCTTCTGAGGATGATAGGAAGTAAAAGCCTACTTATTACAAGGGGAAAGAAGGGCATGGCCCTTTTTGAAAGGGGCCGGCAGCCCAGGCTTATCCCTATCTACGGCAGTGACGAGGTAGCCGATGTAACAGGAGCAGGCGATACGGTAATCGGAACATTCACCCTTGCCCTGTCTTCAGGCGCGACTCCATACGAAGCCGCCCTCATTGCTACATACGCTGCGGGTATAGTGGTGATGAAGCAGGGGACAGCCACAGTAACCAGGCAGGAGCTTCTCCACGCCATAAAGGAAGATAAAACCTTAATTAATGGTTGAGGGTTAAGTGAATAAAATAAAAACTCTGAATGAACTTAAGACCATTGTTGCCAGCGCACGGATGAAGGGTAAAACCGTTGTCCTTGCCAATGGTTCGTTTGATCTTCTCCATGTGGGGCATATCAGGTATCTTAAAGGAGCGAAATCAAAGGGGGACATCCTGGTAGTTGCTGTGAACGACGATAGAAGCACAAGGATGCTAAAGGGAAAGGGGAGGCCTATTATTCCTATCAAGGAAAGGCTGGAGATCCTCTCACATATCTCATGCATTGATTACTGCGCTTCCTTCTCCGGAAGGACCGTTGAAAGGGTCATAATGGCTTTGAGGCCCGATATACATGCAAAGGGCACTGACTATACAAAAGAAACAGTCCCGGAAAGGGAATCTGTCCTTTCTTACGGCGGCACGATCTCAATCGTCGGCGATCCCAAGAAACATTCTACAAGCTCTCTCATTCACAAGATTGCAAAGAGCAAGACGAAGAAAGAATACATAGTTCATTGAAGGTTCTCTTTGCCAATTCCACAAAGTCTTGGGGAGGAGTTAAAAGCTGGACGATCCGGCTCATCAGGGAGCTCAATGCGCATGGCTTCAGTGTCACTGTTGTTGCCAGGAGCCATCAGGATTTCCTTAACAGGGTCAGGGAAGCAGGAGCCGTGGCTATCCCTTATAGTTTCGGATGGGATTATGCCCCCCAGAGTGTCATTAAGGCTATCTTATTGCTCAGGCAGGAGAAACCGGACCTCGTTGTTACCAATATCTCCAAAGAGTTGAGGACTTTAGGGATTGCAGCTCGCTTTCTCAGAATTCCTGTCATAGCCAGGCTCGGAAACGAGGCGGATCTCAGGAGAAATTTCCGGACGCGCTTTGATTATGACAAGCTGGTCTCTGGCGTGCTGGTTCCTGCACATTCCGTTAAAAATGGGCTTCCGGTTGACCTGGTCAATCCCAATAAAATCAGGGTCATCCACAGCGGAACTGAGATCCCCTCCAAACTCCCTGACCGTGAAAGCAAGAACGTCCACATTGTTTATATCGGAAAAATATCCGAGCTAAAAGGCGTGAATGTCCAGTTGAAGGCATACAATGAACTCCTGAGAAAAGGATATGACATCACTGTGTCCTTTGTTGGCGAAGGCCCACTCCTGGGACAACTTTCACAGGAGTATAGGGACAATAAAAACATTTGCTTTCACGGGCTTGTCATTGAGCCATCCCGGATTCTGAGCGAGGCCGATATCGGTGTGCTTCACTCCTTCCAGGAAGGCCTGCCCAACTCCCTGCTTGAATACATGGCAAATGGTCTTGCCATAGTAACTACTCCTGTTGGAGGGATTCCGGAGGCGGTAGATGAAAACAAAGAGGCCCTATTTGTAGATTACGGAGATTCCGATCAACTTGTTAATAAAATCGCACATCTTATCAAGTCAAAAAAGACAAGGCATCGCCTGGGATGCGCGGCTTACAGCCGTGCCAAGATAGATTTCAATATCGCCATACAGTCAATTAAGACTATTGAATATTTCAAGGAGATAATCGAAAAGCCATGTTAGACCTTGTTTTCATAACTGACGACGATCCGGACACCCCAAGCCGGAGGTTCCGCATGGAGGCATTTCTGCCATTGTTGGAAAATGCAGGAATGTCCTGCAAGGTTATAGGACTGCCCGATGCGCTTCTTCAGAGGATAATATGTTTGCTCGGAGTTCCTGAAGCAAAGACAATTGTTATCCAGAAGAAATTGCTCCGTTCATTCGAGATGCGATTATTGAAGAAAAAGTCCAGCAAGTTGATATATGACTTCGATGATGCTGTATACCTTTCCCGGAAGGGCAGCAGGCGGTTTGTCAGAATACTTCAAGAGGTGGACCAGGTGTTTGCAGGGAATGATGTACTCGCGAGCAAGGCCCTTCAAATCAACAAGAACACGCTTTGCGTGCCTACCGGTATAGATCTGGAGCGTTTCAGGCCAGCGAAGGGGGAGAATCATTCGCCCCTAAGGATCGGGTGGATCGGGTCAAAAGGAAACCTGAAAAATCTTCACCTCCTCACGATCCCTCTCCTGAACCTGAAAATGGACCTGGCTTTCTCCCTTCGGTATATCTGTGATTCCAGGGATCGCTCCCTGGAACAGGAGGGCTGGGAGTATGTCCCATGGTCCCGTAACAGCGAGGTAGAAGCCCTCTCATGCCTGGATATCGGTGTGATGCCCCTGGCGGATAACGAGTATAACAAGGGGAAGTGCGGTTTCAAGATCGTCCAGTATATGGCAATGGGCATACCACCTGTTGCTTCTCCAGTAGGGGTAAACGAGGCATTTATTAAGAACGGGGTCAATGGGCTCCTGGCAAGGACGGATGAGGACTGGGAAAAGGCCCTTTCCCTTCTTCTGTCCGATAGCGCTGAACGCGTGCGTATGGGTGAGTACGCGCGGATGCATGCCAGGGACTTTTCCTGCAGCTTAATATTTGAAAATATAAGGCACCATCTCCTCCATTGATAAAGATGTGGACATATCGTTGAGGAAATGGAAAAATGAAAAGGATATGACTTTGAAGGAAATTCTTGCAAGGCTTAGAAAGACCAGGATTCTTGTTGTTGGAGATATTGTCCTGGATGAGTTCCTCTGGGGAACGGTTAGGAGAATATCTCCGGAGGCTCCGGTGCCTGTTGTTGAAGTGACAAAAGAGAGCCAGCTCCTTGGTGGGGCGGCAAATGTTGTGAATAATATTATCTCTCTTGGAACGCATGCCCTCCTATGCGGAGTTATTGGAGATGATCGTGCCGGTGAAAGGATTCTTGAGCTTTTGAGGGAAAGCAAAGAAGGAGGCCAGGGCCCCCTTGCGGCGAAGCCAGTGCAAGGGGATGGTGTAATCGTTACTCAAGAGAGACCTACTTCTGTAAAAACGAGGATCATCGCACAGCATCAACAGGTGGTTAGGTTTGACAGGGAAACAAGGGATGTGATCCCTACAGGCGTCAAAGTAAAGATGCTCACTTTCCTTCGCGATGCAATTCCAGGGGTTGATGCTGTTATTATCTCGGATTACGGGAAGGGTGTTGTCAGCAGGCATCTTGTGGAAGCAGTCCTGAAGGAGGCGAGGAAGAGGAATACGGTTGTGTGCATTGATCCGAAGCCTGAGAATTTCCTGTTCTACCGCGGGGCGACCATCGTTACTCCCAACCTGCAGGAGGCCCAGGCCGCAGTGAGATTTCCGCTTGTGACAACAAAAGATATTGAGAAAGGGGCAGGAGAGATCCTCAAGATCCTGGGATGCAAGGCTGTCCTCATAACGCGGGGAGAGCATGGGATGTGCATCGCCGAGAGGGGAAGGAAGGTCGTCCATATTCCTACAGTTGCAAGGGAGGTCTTTGATGTTACCGGCGCAGGAGATACGGTCATTGCCACCCTCACAGCCTGCATTGGAGCAGGGGCATCCTTGAGGAAAGCAGCAATAATTGCCAACCATGCTGCTGGAATCGTTGTTGGCAAGCTCGGGACAGCCACAGCCTCAAGGGAGGAAATCATGGAATCCCTAAGGCAGTCCTCCAGGATAGAGATGGGGTGAGTGGTATGAAAGTTCCATATAATGCAGGGTGAGGGGTGTGAAAGTCCAGGGTGAGGGGTATGAAGGTTCCATTTCTTGATCTGAAGACACAGTATAAAGGTATCAAGGGCGAGATTATGAAAGCCATCGTTTCGGTATGCAATGAGCAGAGCTTTATTCTCGGCCCCCAGGTTAAACAATTTGAAAAAGATATAGAGAAATACTACGGCATTGCCCATGCAATAGGGGTGGCATCTGGCAGCGATGCCCTCCTGCTTTCTCTCATGGCATTTGGGATCGGCCAAGGGGATGAAGTGCTCACATCCCCATATACATTCTTTGCCACCGCGGGATCGATCTGGAGACTTGGAGCCAGGCCCGTTTTTGTGGACATCGATCCGGTATTGTTCAACATATCCCCTGAAAAGCTGAAGAGGAAGATAACGAGGAGAACGAAAGGTATCATGCCAGTCCACCTCTTCGGGCAGGTAGCTGACATGGATCCCATAATGGAGATAGCAAAGGCTCGAGGCATTCCTGTCATTGAGGACGCAGCCCAGTCCATTGGCGCAGAATATAAGGGGAAAAAGGCGGGCACAATCGGGGACATGGGATGCTTCAGCTTCTATCCGTCAAAGAACCTCGGGGGTTTTGGAGACGGAGGCATGATCATAACAGATAATGATGAGCTTGACTCAAAGCTGAGGATGCTGCGCGTTCACGGCAGTTCAAGCAAATACCGGCACGAAATGACCGGATGCAACTCGAGACTTGATTCTGTCCAGGCAGCAGTCCTGAGTGTGAAGCTCAGGTATCTTGAAGGGTGGACAAAGGCAAGGATAAGAAACGCAGAAAGGTATAAGAAGTTGTTCCAGAAGAAGGGGCTTCTTAAGAAAATAAAAATTCCCTCCACGCTAAATGGCTCACGCCATGTGTTCAACCAGTTTGTCATAAGGGTTCCAAGGAGGGACGATCTCAGGGGGGCGCTTATTAATGAAGGGATTGGAACGGAGATTTATTATCCTCTTCCGCTTCACCTCCAACCATGCTTTTCGGAATTGGGATATAAGGAGGGCGATCTGAAGGAGTCCGAACAGGCAGCCAAAGAATGCCTTGCTCTTCCGATATATCCTGAGCTTACAGAGGAGATGCAGAGGACCGTTGTCGAATCAATCGCCAGGTTTTATAGAATAAAAAGAAGATGAAACAGGTCTTTTTAAGAATGGGTAAGGGAGATGCTGTAGTTGAGGAGATCCCTCCTCCTGTCATTAAGAGCGGTGGCATCCTCGTTAGAAACGGCTTCTCTTTGATTAGCTCCGGCACGGAGAGGGCAAGCATTTCAGCAGGTGGGGGTGGGATAGTCCAGAAGGCAGCAGAACGCCCTGATCGTGTAAAAAAGGTCTTTGAAAGCCTGTATAAGGATGGTATTTCAGCGACCTACCGCAAGGTTATCGAGAAGGTATCCGAGCTTACTCCAATAGGTTATAGCTCCTCCGGGATCGTCCAGGAGGTTGGAGGAGGAGTTGATGAATTTTCTCAAGGGGATAGGGTTGCATGTGCAGGGGTCGGTTACGCCAACCATGCCCAGATCATCTTTGTTCCAAAAAATTTATCTGTATGTGTGCCAGAAGGAGTGAGGCTTGACCATGCCGCTTTTGCGTCCATAGGGGCCATTGCCCTTCATGGCGTCAGACAGTCAGGAGCTGTCCTCGGTGAGCGGGTAGCTGTAATTGGTCTTGGTCTTCTCGGGCTTCTTGCCGTTCAGATACTCAGGGCAGGGGGCGTAAGGGTTATCGGCCTTGATATTGATGAAGAAAGGGTAAAGTTTTCTAAGGAGCTTGGTGCAGATGCCGGTGTTGTTATTGGTAAAGGCGATGAAACAGCGGCAGCAAAAGCATTTACCAATAGTTTGGGGGTTGATGCAGCAATCATAACTGCAGCGACAACATCAAGTGAGCCTATCGCAATGGCAGGGAGTATCTGCAGGGACAGGGCAAGGGTTGTGGTTGTTGGAGATGTTGGGATGCAAGTCCCACGGGATATTTTCTATAGAAAGGAGCTCTCCCTTGTTCTTTCCAGGTCATATGGGCCGGGCAGATATGACCCCTTGTATGAAGAAGGCGGGATTGATTATCCCCCGGGATATGTGCGGTGGACAGAAGCAAGAAACATGAAGGAGTTTCTTGAGCTTGTCAAGGCAGGAAAGGTCAATGTGGAGCGGCTCATCACACACCGTTTTCCTTTTGAAGAGGCCAGCAGGGCCTATGACATTCTTGCAGGCAGAAAAGAGGAAAGATATCTCGGCATTCTGCTTTCATATGGAATGGAAGAGCCGGTTGCCTCCAGGATTATTCTGAGTGCTGCGCCGAAATATGAGCCCAAAGGAAAGCTATCAATTGGATTTATTGGGGCAGGTGCATTTGCCCAGAGTGTGCTTCTTCCTGCCCTTAAGGATGTCCGTGGCGTGACCCTCAAGGGAGTTGCAACTGCCACGGGGTTAAGCGGCAAAAAGGTTGCGCAGAAGTTTGGGTTTGAATACTGCACAACAAAAAGCGAGGAGATACTTGGCGATGCGGGTATTGACACGATATTTATAGCAACGCGGCACAACCTTCATGCTCCTATTGCTATTGCAGCCATGAAAAAGGGAAAGGCTGTTTTCATGGAGAAGCCTATGGCTGTGAATGAAGCGGAGCTCGGAGAGCTTATGAAAGTATGGAGGGAGACGGGAGGAAGGCTCTTGGTGGGCTTCAACAGAAGGTTCTCTCCGCTTATTGACAGAATGAAAACTTTCTTCTCCGGAAGGAAAGAACCCCTCCAGATGATCTACCGGGTGAACGCCGGTTTTCTCCCTAAGGACCACTGGGTCCATAACCCCAAAGAGGGCGGGGGAAGGATCATTGGAGAGGTCTGCCATTTTGTCGATCTTTTCTGCTTCCTTACAGACTCACGGCCTGTCAGGGTATTTGCAGAGAATATTAAATCCTCGGGAGATGCTTTTGCCGGGGACAATATTACTGCAACCCTTAAATTCAGCGATGGGTCATGGGGGACGATTGCCTATATTGCAAGGGGCGATTCTGCTGTTCCCAAGGAGATGCTGGAGGTATCTTGCGGGGGGGCTACTGCGATTCTCAATGATTTCCGGACCATCTCGCTTTACAGGGAGGGCAGGGAGGAAAGGGAAGGCAGGATCCAGGAAAAGGGACACCGCCAGGAAATAGAGGCATTTGTCAGCTCAATCTTGAAAGGGGGCCCCATGCCCAATGATGTTGAGCTTAGCGCCCTCGTCACCCGGGCGACCTTTCGCATAGAAGATTCCATTAAAAAGGGCTACCCTGTTGAGCTTTTATGAGTAAGTTCCATCCTTGGTTGGAGATTGGTGCCAAGGCGGGCATACTTATCTTCCTTATATTCGCCTTTTCTCCGGCAGTATCCGAGGTCGGGTTCGCCATTGCTGTTGTTTGTGCAGTGGTGAGGTTGGCCATTCGAAGAGATTCCTCCTTTAATTTGAAGTCATTTGACCTGGTTATTGGGGTTTTGTTCATAGTTCTGATTCTGTCAAGCATCTTCTCCATTAGACCGATGCACAGTATCTTTCAGCTCAAGATCATGAGGTTTTTTGCCTTGTATTATGTCATCAGGTATCTTGATCTTGATAAAGCATTTATTCAAAAGGCCCTCATGGGATTTATTGCATCACTTTCCCTTATATCATTCTATGCGGTTCTCCAGCACAACCAGGGAAGGGAATTAGTCCCATGGTTTTTTAAATATTTTCAGTGGGAGGGGAGGATCCAGCCCGGGATCGGCCAGCTTGCCCTATGCGCAGCTCTGCCTTGTGCGGCCATGCTCTTTTGGGGGAAAATTGAAAGGTTGCGTATAGCCTTTCTTGGTTTGTTTCTCGCCTTCCTTGCCGGAGCAATTTATTTCTCCTATGCGCGGAGCGTTTGGATTGCCCTTGTCATCTCAGGTATTGCGCTCGGTTGGATGCGTTCCGTGAAGATCAGTCTTGTTGCCATGGCAATGATAGTCATTGTAGTTGGCATTTTTTTTATTCTGCCAAATACAAAGGTAGGAGGCCTGATCTACAGCATAAGCGCCCCCCTTGATCCGGCCAATCCCAGGTATGCCTCAAACATGGAGAGGGTCAGGATGGCCCGGGAGACCATGGACATAGTGAAAAAAAGGCCCATACTGGGGCTTGGCTTTGACTCCTATAGGTTTTATACACAATCTCCTCTGAAGAGGATCTCCAGCGATTATTTTCAGTTCCTTGCCAATACTGGGATTTTGGGGCTGTTTGCATATCTTTGTTTCCTGGGAGTGGCAATGAAGAAAACGATTGCAGCCGTGAGAGATTCAGACAATAAAGAGAGGGCCATTGCAGTAGGGGTTTTTGGATTCCTTGTTGCTTTCACTGTATGCGGGGCCTTTGAGCCCATGTTCTTCGGGACCAGGACCCTCCGCCTCTTGCCGTTGTTCCTCGGGCTGATATAATTTGTTTGGTAATCAATGGAGAAAAACTCAAAGATCTATATTGCCGGACACACCGGATTGGAGGGTTCGGCGATACTGCGTAAACTTCGGGAGCTTGGATATAACAGGATTATTACAAGAACGGCTTCAGAGCTCGATCTGAGAAGCCAGCCGTTTGTTAATAAGTTCTTTGAGAATGAAAAACCGGACTATGTTTTTCTGGCTGCGGCCAAGGTAGGGGGCATACTCGCAAATAGCACCTATCCGGCAGAATTTATCTATGACAATCTCAACATCCAGTCCAATGTAATTCATGCCTCATATCTCAACAAGGTGAAGAAACTGCTATTTCTGGGAAGCTCGTGCGTTTATCCGAAATACTCCCCTCAACCAACGAAAGAGGAGCACTTGCTGACCGGCACCCTGGAGCCTACTAATGAGCCGTATGCGATAGCCAAGATTGCCGGTATCGAGATGTGCCAAGCATATAACAAACAGTATGGGACTCACAATATCTCTGTGATACCAACCAATCTATATGGTCCCAATGATGATTTCGACCCGGAGACAGGCCATGTTATACCGGCATTAATCAGGAAAATCGTGGATGCGGAAATTGCAGGGATGCCATCTGTGGAGATTTGGGGGACAGGCACACCACGGAGGGAATTCCTTTATGTGGATGACCTGGCAGATGCCTGTATATTCCTGATGGATTCATATGATGGCTCAGAGATAGTCAATGTCGGGGCCGGCCAAGATATTTCTATAAAAGAGCTGGCTGAGAAGATAGGCAGGATTGTCGGTTACAAAGGGAAATTCATTTTTGATAAAACCAAGCCCGATGGAGCCCCGAAAAAGTGTTTGGATTCTTCACGATTGAACGGCCTGGGGTGGAGAGCAAAGATATCTTTGGATGAGGGCTTGAGAAAAACCGTAGAATGGTATAAAAAGTTTATCTTAGAAGTTAATTGACCAAAAAAGCATCGCGTTAGAGCAGGATAGAAGATCAAATAATTGACATAAAAGTCTAAATGTATGATCGGACCTTCATATGATACAATGTTGTCATGTTAAACCATGTTAAGGAACTGTTCCGTTATAGGGCGTTAGTATGGGTGATGACAGAGAGGGAGTTGAAGGCAAGGTACCGGGGTTCTATCCTCGGGTTCCTCTGGACTTTTCTGAACCCCCTTCTGTTAATGGGTGTCTATGCCTTGGTTTTTTCTGTGTACATGCGGATGCAGATGGAGAATTATGTTGTGTTTTTGTTTGCTGGTCTGCTTCCCTGGCTATGGTTTTCTTCCTCTCTGAACCAGGGAGTTACTTCCATTATGAGCGGGAGTAGCTTAGTGACAAAAGTCATGTTTCCACCTCAGGTTCTTCCTACCGTCTCGGTCCTCTCCAATCTTGTAAACTTTCTCCTGACGATTCCACTTATGCTGATCTTCAATGCCATTTACCATGTTCCCCTCGGAGTTTCAATTATTGTCCTTCCCGTCGTAGTTTTGATCCAGCTCCTCTTCACTCAAGGCCTTGTCCTTTTCCTTTCCTCCCTTGATGTCCACTTCAGGGATCTCCAACACCTTGTAGCAAATATCCTCGTTTTCTGGTTTTTTGTCACCCCAATTATTTATCCTGTCAGTATTATTCCGGAAAGATTGCGCCCCCTTGCCATGATCAATCCTATGGCTATTCTCTCCCAAGCCTATCAGAATATCTTCTACAACAATACTTTTCCCTCACTTGTGGGGTTGGGCTATGTTGGGGCTCTTTCAATCCTTTTCCTTTATCTTGGAAGCGCAGTATTCGAGAGGCTCAGGGAGTCATTTGCCGAGGAACTTTAAAACCAGATATCGGAATCAAGATATGATTGCTATAAAACTTGAAAATGTTTCCAAGAAATTCCGCAGATACTCACAATTTAAAAAGCCTACGACCTTTAAGAGTGCGCTTGTTGACCTCATCAAGGGAAGAAGCGGCAGTGAAGACGATCAGTATCTAAATGCTCTTAAGAATATAGACCTGGAGGTTGCACAGGGAACAACGCTGGGGGTTATTGGAAAAAATGGTTCGGGAAAGAGCACACTTCTTAAAATCCTTGCTGGCATCTATAGGCCAAATTCAGGGAAGGTTGAGGTCAGCGGAAGGGTATCTGCCCTTATAGAACTTGGTGCAGGATTCCATCCTGAGCTTTCAGGAAAGGAAAACATTTTCATTAACGGAATGATCCTTGGGCTCTCTCGAAAGGAGATTCGACAAAAATTTGATGAAATAGTAGCTTTCGCCGAACTCGCAGAATTCATTGATGCTCCCGTTCGCACCTATTCTTCGGGAATGTATGCCCGACTGGGATTCTCAGTGGCGGTAAATGTGAATCCTGATATTTTGTTGGTAGATGAAGTTTTAGCTGTAGGTGATGAAGGTTTTCAAAAGAGATGTTTAGAAAGAATAAACATGTTCAAAAGCGAGAAAAAGACGATTGTTTTGGTCTCTCATTCGATGGATATGATAAAAAGAGTCTGTGAGAAAGCAATTTTTCTCGATAGCGGAAGCATGGTTGAATATGGTTCAGCCGATCAAGTAGTGGAATCATATCTTTCTGATGAGATTTCAAAAGACAAAATAAGGCTTAAGGCCCTCAGCCAAAAGGAATTTCCTCAACATATAAAAGAAGGAAAGACGGAGCCGATAAAAATTGTGGGAATAGATATTATGGATAAAACAGGTATGAATAAAATTATTTTGCAGAATGGAGAAAAGATGATTCTCAGGATTAAATACTCCTGTACTGCCAAGGTTTATGATCCAATCTTCCGGGTAGGGATCCATCGTGACGATGGGATACATATGACTGGATTTGTAATGAAAAAAGGCTTTATTGAATTTATTGATAAAGAAGGTTTCGTAGATTTAGAGATTGAAAACATTTGGTTTAATTCTGGTGTATATCTCGTTTCTATAGCTGTTGCGGATGGTAAGACCCAGCATATTTATGATCGTCATCTTAATGCATATCGGTTTAGGATAATCAATAAGGAACAAGAACATGGTTTAGTGTCGCAGATGCACAGGTGGAATGTATATGGTTCAAATCGCTGATACTACTAATAATATTAGAATTTTCTTTAAGTAACGGAATGAAGAGCAACCTTAAGAAAGTTATAAGTATATTCGGGACCCGACCAGAAGCTATTAAGATGGCCCCTGTTATAAAAGAATTAGAAAACCATCGCGACAGAATACAATCAATCGTTTGTATAACGGCTCAACATAGAGAGATGCTGGATCAAGTGCTGAAATTGTTTAATATTAAATGTGATTATGATCTAAATATAATGAAACATGACCAGAGTCTTTTCGATCTTACATCAAAGGCTATAAAAAGACTAAAGGAAGTTCTTGAAAAAGAGAAACCAGACATAGTTTTGATTCAGGGGGATACAACTACCACTTTCATTGCTGCATTGGCTGCATTCTATCTTAAAATACCCATTGGACATATAGAAGCAGGATTGAGAACATATGATAAATTCAATCCATTTCCAGAGGAAATTAACAGACACCTAACAAGTGTTTTGGCAGATATACACTTTGCTCCAACAAAGACTGCAAAACAAATCCTACTTAAAGAAAATATTAGCGAGAAAAAGATATATGTTACTGGAAATACCGTTATTGACGCATTATTGAAGATCTTAGATAAAAAATATAAATTTGACATTCCGGAATTGAAAAAAATTGATTTTTCTAAGCGGATAATTTTAATTACAGCTCATCGAAGAGAAAGCTTTGGAAGAAAATTTGATCAAATGTGCAATGCATTCAAGGTAATTATAAAAAACAACCCTGACATAGAGATCGTATATCCAGTCCATCTTAATCCTAATGTTCAAATGCCTGTAATGAAAATTATTAGCAATGAAGAGAGGATACACCTTATAAAGCCCTTGGACTATATGCCTTTTATACATTTAATGAAGCGATCATATTTAATTCTTACAGATTCTGGCGGTATCCAGGAGGAAGCTCCATCTTTAGGGAAGCCAGTGCTGGTGATGAGAAATGTCAGTGAGCGCCTTGAGGGTGTTAGTGCTGGAACAGTGAAGGTAGTGGGGACAGATAAAAAAAATATTATTAAGGAAACACAGATATTGCTCGATAGTAAAGAAGAATACAAGAGAATGTCAAAAGCAATTAATCCTTATGGAGATGGCAAGGCAAGCGAAAGAATCGTTGAGGTCCTATTAACAGGAAAATTACAAAATCAATTTTCTTTATAACCTAAATGAAAACGAATTTAATAATATTGATATTGTTATTTTTGGGAGCGCTAGCCTTAAGGGTATTTTATGTTTCAGATTATCTTTCCCCTCCTGACATGACAGAATATATGATAATGGCTAAATCCTTTGATAGCAATAATTATGATATCACAATCTCCGGTCAGAAGATTCGTCCCATTTACACGCCAGGATTTCCATTATTAATATGGCTCAGTGCAAAATTCTTTGGATTTTCCGATCGCCTTCCCGGGTTAATATCGGCTCTATTGGGATCATTGTGTATTATTGTCATCTATTTATTGGGACGAGAAATGCTTAATGATATGGTGGGATTAATATCTGCATTATTTTTAACCTTCAATCCTCTTCATTGGCGATATAGCATTGTAGGAATGTCTGATGTTTCAGCAGGGTTTTTCCTGCTTTTGACAGTCTGGTTTTTCTGGACAGGGTTTAAGAGAAATGATGTAAGGTATGCTATTGGAAGCGGATGCACATTAGGATTTCTCTGCATTGTTCATCCTGCGGATATAATAATTTATCTTTCTTTTTGTATATGGACAATATTTACTTTAAAAAGATCCTATAAAACATTTTTATCTTTATCACTTGTAATTGGCATACTCATATTTGCATATTATAGCTGGGAACATTATGGACTGGGAAAAAGTATCGAACAACTGCTTAATCAGGCAAGTATATATCGGGCTCTTTCCTTAAAAAATGCATTTTCATCAAGTTTGAGCATTGGCATGAATACAGGATGGGGGAATATTTTTACATACGGATATTTCCTCCTTTTTGGGGATGGGCGCCCCTGGATCAACTTATCCCATTTCCCTTTTATAATAGTTTTTACATTTATAGGAATATCAAGGATGATTAAGAAAGATAATTTTCTTGAAATTATATTCCTTTTAATTTGGCTTTTCTTATATTTTATTATTCGTTCTCTCTACGAATATACAGAACCCAGATATATGCTCCCCCTCATGTATCCCTTTATCATTATGATAGCAGCATCAATTGAATATATTTATAAAAATAATAAATTATCAAAAAAGATTGTAATTGCTGGTGCATTTCTGATTTTATTTATACCTGTAATAATGAGTTATAAGAATATAATTGATGTAAAAAGATACGGGATGGAATCTATAGACTTGGCCAGGAGCTTAAAAGAGATAATACCACAAAATTCAATTGTCATTACAGCTAACTATTTTTTTGTGGAATATTATCTTGAGCGAAGGTCATTAAGTGTATTGGAATACCATAGTATTGCAATTAATGAAAGTGTTAATGAAATGATAGGTAACAAAATTAAAGATGGTTACGAAATCTTTTTAGTTAAAGACGATGTAATGCAAAGGGTAGGGGATAAAATTTATAAACATATTTTAAGAAAATATAAATGGTCGCTTATTGCCCGTATCGGACAGATTGATGTATGGAAAATGGTTAAGCCTTCACCATGAACATCTTTATTTCTTGTGAAAGATTGACCCCGGGAGGGGCTGAAACGAGGATTTTCACATTTGTAAATGAATTCGTGAAAATGGATCATAATGTTTTTATTGCTTCCGCAAGGGGAGAGCTGGTTGAAGGAATTAAACAAATAGGATGCCATTATATAAAAATTGATTTTGATAATGTATTTGATTTCAAAGAGCAGGTGGAATATCTTGAAAATGTTTTTCTAAAGGAAAAAATAGACATTATTCATATACATCCTTATTACCCGTTGCTTCCTTGTGTCATCGCTGCCAGAAAATGCAAAATATCTTATATAGTTACTGTCCATAATTCGTTTAATCCACTGAAACAGTGGGGAGTAGAGAGAGGGATCAATATATATGAGCAATTTTTCATATCCTATGCTCTTCCCAATGCCACTCATGTCATTGCAGTGAGCCCCGAAGTCAGTGAGTGGCTTATTAAGACGATTAAAATTGATAAAAAGAAAGTCACTATTGTTCCCAACGCAGTTGATCCTATCAATTTTTGCTACAAGGGATTCTCAGAAGATAAAAAAGAATTTCTTCTGATAAGCAGACTTGATAATGACAAGTTAAATTCAATCAAGCATGGAATAGAATTATTCAAACAATATAAAGAACGATCTCGGAAAAAATGCGAACTTACTGTTGTTGGAGGCGGCTCCATTGAGAATGAAATTATCCAAAGCCTGCAAAAACTTAATGATTACTTTGGAGAAAATGTTGCAAGGAAGATTGAGAGACAATCCAAAATCTGGGAATTAATGGAAAAATCCGATGTTGTTATTGGAATGGGAAGGGTTGTGATCGAAGCAGGGATGATGGGGAAGATTACGGTTCTTGTCGGAGATAAGGGTATTCATGGAATCATCAAGGCAAGAGATATTCAGATGGTTTCGAAGACCAATTTCAGTGGAAGGGGTATACCAATCATCCCCATTCAAATCTGTATAAATGATATTGAAAAACATAACCAGAAAAAGGCGAAAGAAATTTCAAATATTTTGACAAAAAATTATTCGAGCTCTCAATGGGCAAAAAAGAAACTGAAAATCTATAATAAATCCCTTTTTTCAGATGCTCAGATAATTGAACCTGTTGAATTTACTAAAGAATTGATTAACGAAACTGTTAAAGGAAAATATGTTGAATTACAGAGGAATTATACTGAATTACAGAAACAGTATGATCAGCTTAGCATCAGACACGATGAAATTTATAGATGGCTTAATACAATTATCAATAGCACGAGCTGGAAGATTTTAGAACGTTATCGTAAATGGAGAAAAATAATATTTTCTGAAGGCTCTCGTTTAGAAAGATTTTACTTTTTGATCTTGAAAGGTATCAAGGTTCTTCTTGACGAAGGAGTTAAGTCCTTTGTTCTAAGGTTTGGCAGGAGGATATGGAGAAAAATATCAATGTTAGGGCCTGTGGCTGCCGCATACAGAACTATAGCGAAATTAAAAGCTGTACAAAGAAAAAGTATATCAGCATATTATGGGATAGGAGAGAAAGGATTAGTGTCTGTAATATTGCCTGTTTATAATCAGGCATATCTTGTTGGAGAAGCAATACAAGGGGTGCTGGATCAGACTTATAAAAATTTCGAGTTGATTATTGTTGATGACGGTTCCAATGACAATATTAATGAAGTATTAAATAAATTTAAGAATAACCGGAGCATCAAAGTTTTCAGACAAGTTCACCAAAACCTCCCAAAGTCCCTGAATAATGGGTTCAAATGGGCAAGGGGGGAGTTCTATACCTGGACATCGGCAGACAACATTATGCATCCGCATCAGTTGGAGAGACAAGTAAAATTTTTAGTTGAACATCCATATATCGCTATGGTGTATTGCGATTATGAAATAATAGACGATGACGGCAAGCCGCTTCTTAATTCCGACTTCAGGATACACAACCAGGATCCGCAAGCATCAAATATCATCCGCCTTCCCCGAACAACGGAGAAATTGGCCCTGGTCAATGACAATTTCATTGGACCATGTTTCCTGTATCGGGCTTCGATTGGAAAGACAATAGGCGATTATGACCCAACTATGGGAATTGAGGATTATGATTATTGGATGCGAGTTAATCATTTCTTCAAAATATCCCATCTGGGCACTGATGATATTTTGTATCAATATCGTGTTCATAAAGATACATTGAGCGCAAGGGCTGATGATCTGGGGATTTATAAAAAGGCAAATGTTCTAATGGTATATGAGAAAGAAAGACAGAGCTTTTATAATAAGCCATTCGATTTATATGTGGACAGAGATATAAAGAACCTACTGTCCAACGATATTCAAAAATATCTTCAAAAGAAACATCGCTTGTATCTGCTGAATGAATTTGTGAAAAACAAACAATCCGATGAGAAAAGAATCATTTATATGAATATTAGAGACATGTCCTTATTGGATAATATAAATGTGAGCGATTCCACAGTGATTTGTATTGTTTCACTGGAAGAGGATGATGCAGTTTACGATATTTTGCCAGGTCAATGGAATAAAGTTAACTGCTGCTTTGTGTTAAATGAGGCCGAATTCAGGAGGATTTCTATCTTTAAGAATGATTCGTTCTTTGTGAAAAAAATAGATGAATGTATAAAAATTGGCATGATATATGCTGACACACATATTTATCAAAGAATCACAAGACCTTCAGAACAAAGAGAAATCCATCCAGCTAAAAGCATTGTTCTTGAAAATATTAAAATCCCTATTCTCTTTCAAGTGGACCAATTTGATAAGGGAGGACTCGAGAGAGTTGTTTTCGATCTGGCGAGCACAATCGATAGTAATAAATATATACCGGTTATCCTTGCAGTGAGCAAAGGCGGTGTTTTTGAGGAAATATCTCGAAAGAAGGGGATAGAAGTCTTTGTGTTGTCAGGTGAAAACCGAAAAAAGTTCCATGACTTTTTAAAATTCAAGAATATAGGAATTGTCAATGCTCACCATTCATACTTTGGTCTTGATATTGCATTTAAGCTTGGAATCCCCGTGTTTCAAACGATACATAGTTGTTATGTATGGAATTCAGATCCTGAAGGGATCATTATGCTGAAAAAGGCAGATTCGTTTACGCAGAGATATATTGCTGTCTCCAATGATGCCATTAAGTATACGGAAAAAAAGTTTAACCTGGATCCTGCAAAAATATCAAAAGTTCATAATGGTATTAATGCTCGTTTTATTGAAGATGGAATCAAAATGCAAGATAGTGAAACTTTGAGAAGGCATCTTGGCTTTTCAAAAGATGAATTTATATTTTTGAATGTCGCATCAATCTATCCACCCAAATTTCAGATGCCTCTCATTGATGCTATTGCAATTTTAAGAGAAAAATATCCTCATACCAAACTCCTATTTGTTGGAGAAATCTTGGATCATAAATATTATAGAGACCTTATTGGGAGAGCCCGGTCTCTTGGCATATCCGACTGCGTAACTTTCGCAGGATATAAGACAAATGTATTTGATTATTATCGGGTTGCCAATGCATATGTGCTTCCGTCACTTGTTGAAGGCTGGAGCATCACTTTATTGGAAGCTATTTACTTTGCTCTGCCAGTAATTGCAACAGCAATTGGCGGTGCACGTGAGCTCATTCCGGCAACTGGTTCGGGCATACTTATCCCAAATGTATATAAGGATATAATGGATCTCAATCGGGATGATTTATCAAATATAAATAAGTTCCAAGATAATAAAATATTTCTTGATAATCTTACTCACGCGATGGAATCTATTATTACTGGATGGAACATGTGGAAGGAACGGATGCAAAATACCAGGGGCAAGTTAATCGAACTTTATGACATCGAAGATGTGTCTCGTGAGTATGACAGAATATTTACTTATTATTCATAAATAGTTATAAAATGAGCCCAATTCGGGTTTTGTATGTGATCAAAGAAGGGATAATGGGTGGAGATCATTGCCATATTTGACTCTCTTAATAGAAGGGGATTATGATATATGCGTATCCCAATCTGATGAATATAGAGGAGAATTGCTGGGAGTTGTTGACTCTAAGAAATGTCTTCTTGTCTTTGATTGATAAAGTAGCAAGAGAGAACACTTGGGATATTAGAGCTGAAAATATTAAGAGAGTTTCCAAGAAAACATTATGAAAATAGGGAGAATTCTTCTTGTCTCATATGATTATCCGCCGCTTCCTACTCCCCAATCACTGAGGTGGGGATATCTTTCTCGAGAGCTCATTCGAAGGGAATGGACGGTTGATGTCCTCACAATTCATTTGCCCGAAAGGTACCAATTCCTTCATAATATACCTCCGGCACAAATTAGAATATTTCGGACCTTCTCAGGGCTTTTTTTTCATTTTGTCTATAAATACAGCACTGCAACTTGTGATATGAGCAGTCGGAAAGATAAACAGTCCTTTCAATGGCTAAAATCTGCATTGAGAAACATTTTTAAAATTTTGAGGCGAGTTTTCCAAAAAGTCTTGGATTATTTTCTAATTCCTGATGCTCGGATAGAATGGCTCCCCTTTGCCCTTCTCAAGGGTTATAGATTAATTTCAAAAAACAAATACGATCTCTTAATTTCATCAAGTGAGCCTCCTGTTTCTCATTTGGTTGGTTTCATTTTACAAAAGGTGTCAGGATTACCCTGGGTCGCTGATTATGGAGACCCTTGGCTTTATCCTGTCTCTACAGTATCCACTTCGCATTGGAAGAGCTTTATTGAGGGAAAAATCGAAGAGTATCTTCTGAGAAAAGTTCATGGGATTACAGTGACGACAGAACAGTTTAAGCAGTATTATTTGGATAAGTATTGCTTCCTCAAATCCGATAATATAAAAGTAGTCCCGCAAGGATTTGATCCAGACGAATATAACAGGCCAAACCCAAAATACGAAAAGAATATTTTTCGTATTATTTATACGGGAAGTTTTCACAAAAATATCCGTGATCCATATATTTTTATGCAGGGCCTATCAAAGCTCAAACACCTTCGTATTCAGATGATAATTGCTGGGTTTATGAATCATGAGCATACTAATTATTTTCGGAGATTAGAAAAAGATGAGCTGGATCCAGTTTTGTGTTATATGGGTCCGGTTGGACATGATGAGGCTGTTGACCTGCAAAAAAATGCAACAATTTTATTGCTCATTGATAATGCTGGTGGAGTTCAAGTACCAGGCAAGATATTTGAATACTTGGCTGCTCGTAGGCCAATTTTGGTTGTTCAATCATCGGAGAATAGCCCAACAAGTGAACTGGTAATCAGAGAGAAACGGGGAATAATCACCAAAAACAAAACAGGGGACATTCAAGATGCTATTCAGAAACTCTATCGTTGGTGGGAGGAGGGGACATTGGAACAGCATTTTGATCTAATCACCGTTCCTTCATATAGTTGGCAGAATAATGCACAGATTATAGATGAATGGCTCAGGTCTGTAGTAGTGAGTAACCGATGCGGGTAGCAGTAAATGCGACGATTGTTGATGAGATTCCAAGCGGGCTCGGAATATATACAATAAATATTATCACAGAGCTCTGGAAAATCCACAAAGAGTTAGATATTTTTACATCACATCCGGGGGCTTTTGGGGAGGTGGCTGTTATCCCGGTGACATCTTTGGTCAGGCCATCTCACGGTGTAAGGGGACATCTCGCAAGGTTTCTCTGGTCTCAGTCTGTCTACCCTTTGAGGGCAAAGTCAATGAAGACAGATGTTGTCTTTATCCCTACTCAATTGGAAGG
>Ga0315309_1000639_pt1 | contig 21334 bp, 23 predicted proteins | sample TDP4_MG_FD_203080 | JGI IMG/M metagenome (GOLD analysis project Ga0315309, IMG submission 203080) | Freshwater sediment microbial communities from Lake Towuti, South Sulawesi, Indonesia - TDP4 | ecosystem: Environmental > Aquatic > Freshwater > Lake > Sediment | place: Indonesia: South Sulawesi... | reverse complement strand
CGAAATGGGGATAGGCACATACTTGACAGGGTCAAACATCCCAATGGAAGAACTGATATACAACAACACCATCTTGGAGAAACTGCAAGGATTCCACATCGCCTATGGAAACTCAATACCAATCAAGGGAAAACACGAAGCACCAGAACACATAGACAACTGGGTCAAATACGGCGACGTGTTTGTTGGCGATGACCACCTAATCTCCAGAGGCAAAGTAAACACCAAGCTGATTGGAAGCCAATCGGGATGAGAATGAAGTTCCCGGTTACTTGTGGAATCACGTTCCTCTGAACTCCGAAGAAAGACTACTGAGACTCCAACGTGTGGAGACCTGAGAGAGTCGGGTGAAAAAGGTTTTGTCGAGATCGTCAGAAACAAGTCATTACTATGATCCTGTTGAGAGACATCTGGCAATCGAGAAATTGGTCACGCGCAGGAATCCTGTTGGTCAGCAGGAAAAAAAATATTATCGCGTCAGACCAGCAAGGTGGTATGGCGGAATCGTAACCGCTGACTGCACTGGGTGCGGATTGCTCTGCAAGTTCTGCTGGGTTGCAGACGAAGTAATGTTTCACCCCGCGACGATGGGGAAATTCTACACACCGGAAAGAATGGCGGTAAGCCTAGTAGCCTTAGCAAAGAAGAAAGAGTTGACCCAGCTCCGAGTAAGCGGAGGGGAACCCACTATTGGAAAACCCCATCTGCTTGAACTTCTCCACAACCTTCAGAACCATCGATACAAGTTCATTCTGGAGACAAACGGAATATTGTTGGGCGCGGATGGAGACTACGCGAAGGATCTGGCGAAATACAGTGACTTCATTCACGTGAGAGTCTCTCTAAAAGGATGCAATGAACAGGAGTTCGCGGTTCTCACTGGATCGAAGAAAGAGGGTTTCCAGCTTCAGTTGAAAGCGCTTCAGAACTTAATGAGAGCGGGCGTTGGGTGCCACCCATCTGTGATGTCCTCGTTCTCACCGAAAGGCAGACTCAGTGGTCTAACCAAGAGACTAAGAGAAATGGATCCAAGATTGACTCAAGAGATAGAAATCGAGGAACTCATACTGTACCCGCATGTGGTCAAGAGGCTAAAGAAGTACGGCTTGGCATACTACATAGCTCATACTCCTGACAGGATCCCACCCGATCAAATCTAGATGATATGGAAAACCCGCCCTGGGCTTATCTTAGCAACCGGATCCAAGTTCCTCCGCTTTTTGGTCTTCTCATACTAGATAAGGAATAGCAAAACCTGAGAACCCCATTGTTCGTCAAAGAAAACACTGACCTAACGGAGCAGCTTCGCACGACCCCAGGTACCCAACAGATCTAGGGGCAAGAGAAGAAGCTGGGTTACCCAAGAACACTGGACCACACAAGGTTATTACGAACTTGACTGTGATGGGACTCGACCAGAAGACGAAGGAAATGATGCTCCTCTCGACACATCCGGTGTGACGGCGCAGCAAATCGTAGAAAACACAGGTTTCAATGTCATGATGCCCAGCAAGGTGGGAGTGACGGAGCCCCCCAACAGGGGAAGATGTGCGGATACTCAGGGAAGAGATCGATCCAGCGGGGGATATTTGTGAGAGGAAAGAAAAAGTAGGATGCACTAATTTCCGTATGCGTCCAACCGGATTCTCCATTTTTTCTTTCCGTAATGAATGTGAAAGCAAGTAGACAGATGCGATTCTCCTTTCGAGTTGGGATACCCCGCAATCGAAAAGTGATGTTTCAAAGACGGTGTGATATCAAGGAACATGGACTATATCCTCCGATACGTCTGAAGAACAATCAATTGCGTATCATGTTGCGATAGTCGCAAAAAACCGTGAGGAATTTCATAATCTTTTAATAGGAAGTTGCTCAACTAGAGAGTTGGGGATAAATGCAAACTATTCTGGACTAGTTGGATACGTGTAGAACGGTAGCATGTAACCAGAGGGGTCCGCTTCGAAACAGGATGTTGGTCGTGTGCTTGATGCCTGACGCCAAGAACTTAAGAAAACAGCTTGAACAAATATTAAAGAGCATGGAGGAAGCTGACCACGACATAGAAGGATTAGCCTTGGTTAGGACCGATGGTCTAGTGATGGCCTCAGCCATTCACAAGGACGCCGATGAGTCGGTTATAGCAACCATGTCAGCAGCGTTGCTCAACATTGGCTCAAGGTCAGCCTCAGAACTTGGACGCGGATCACTTGAGAAAGTTATCGTTAGTGGCTCAAAAGGCGACGTGATTCTCACGGGCGTGAGTGGAGAAGCAGTTCTCTCAGCTATCACGAAGCCGGAGGCAAACTTGGGACTCGTCCTTGTCGAAATGAAACAATTTATCTCAAAGCTGGGAAAATTTCTAAAGGGATAGGTCTTTGAGACGCGTTTTCTACATCAGACATGGAAATTCCGGATCAGTCTCACCGTGTTTTCTTTAGGAGCTCAACATGCCTTCTTGGTAGTCTACAATTCTGGGGTGCCCCTTCTTGTTACTATAACGTAACATTTATAAGAAAATCTGTTACCAATGAGTAACATGGACGTTACGATATGGTAACATAAACCTACACCTATCACCACAAGAGTGTGGAGGTGAATAATGAAATGATAGAGTTTGATGACATATTCAAGGACCCTTGGGATGACGGTTTCTTCAAGGAATTCATACGTCAACGACGAAGAATGGAGCACAGCTTCATGGAACGTATGAAGAAACTACAGGAAGCGGTCAAAAGCGGAAAACTTCAGGGCAAGACTGAGCTAACACCAATCGAGAAGCCAGGTGTCAAGGGATTCATATTCCATGGTGTCTTCGGAACACCAGGCGCACTTGAAGGAGGCGAAAGACTGGAGGTCGGCAGTGAAGCAGACGGGAACAAAGAGCGTCTCACTCTTCCAGAGACTGGCAAAGAGGAACTCAGGGAACCAGTTGTTGAAACATTCACCGATGGCGGCGAGTTCACTGCAATAGTTGAGTTACCAGGTGTTGAGGAACAGGACATTAAAGTGGTGCCACGAAACGGTTCGATCCAGATTGATGCATTAAACTTCAAGGCAATTGAGATAGACGTGCCTTCGTATGCCGACATCAACAAGATGACCAAGACTCTCAGGAACGGTATCCTAGAAATCAAGGTGCCCAATGCAAGTGCCAAAGTCCAGGACGACAGCGTAAAGTTCGGAGTCGTGTAAGTAGCGAGTTAGTAGCTTTTCTCGTATTTCCTTTTTGTTTTTCATTCTTTCTTGTTTCATTCTCTGCTCACCGTTCTTTTTCGGGTTAATGACTTGATGAAGCAGCGGAAACCGACATTGTTATTAGGAACATCCTAGCTAATTTTAAGAGAAACCTATTCTGTCGGTCTCCAAGAATACTAGGAGACGATGGAGAAAAATAGCTAGGAAGCGGGGATGCAAAAAGGGGCTCTAACGAGGTAGTTTGCCATGTCAAAGGAGTTGTTAGATAAACTAGTTGAAGCGTTAGTCAGTGGGGACGACCTCGAGGCAGGACGACTTGCAAAGGAAGCGATTAACAAAGGGATCCCAGCGATCGATATTCTAATGAAGGCTTGCGCCCCCGGAATGATGAAGGCAGGCGAGAAATTCGCCTCGGGTCTCGGCGGTGCATCATTAACGGATCTTATCATGAGTGGCGAATCAATGAAGGCTGCGCTTGAGGTGATTAGACCACACCTAAAGACTGAGAAAGCGGAGTACGCCGGAAAGTACTTGCTGGGACAGATTGAAGGTGACATACATACCATTGGTAGGGATATTGTAAGAAGTATGCTCCAGTCAGCCGGCTGGGATGTCACAGACTTAGGAGAGGACGTGCCAGCGGACAAGTTTATCGAGAAAGCCAAGGAGATAAAGCCAGACATTATTGGAGCAGCCTCAGCAATCACTGGTTCCTTGAACAAACTCCAAGAACTCAAAGAGAAGATTGACGCAGAAAAACTTCCAGTGAAATTCATGGTTGGCGGCTGGTCCACAAGCACGGAGTGGGCGAAATCTATCGGAGCATACTTCGCTAGAGACGCCGTGGAAGCCGTTAAAGTGGCTAGCAGCCTCCACAGTGGCAAGGCGAAAGCTGGGAAATAGAAAGGAGCAAATGAATCAATACGCAACATAATGAGAGGTGGAAGAAAGAATGTCTGAACCAGAAGAGAAGAAGGAGTATTTGGGCTGGTATAAGAAACCTACGCCTTACACAACAGAATCGATCAAGCCAGTCGAGAAGGGTGGGACCAAAGCTGCGGTATGGTGCGACTATGCTTACAAGGAGTACGAGATCTGGGAGAAGACCATGATCCCAGACTGGTATTGGAAGTTTGCTCCGCCGAATTGGAGCGAGGAAGAACAGCTCGTTATGGAACGCGTCATGTTGAAAATGCAGGAGAACATTGCGAAGGAAAAGATGACACCCTTGGATCGCTACTGGGCGACCGCGTATGGCATAGAGAGGGATCGGTGTCCCGTCATAGCTGGGAACTACGCTTTGGCAACGACTTCTGGGAGGCTGCTTGACAGTTGGGGGAATGTGTTGAAGGGAGTCGACTCCCATAGATATCCGAAACTCCACGTTCTTGGAACAACTATGGCTGTTGCTAGATTCGGCACAGATGTCATTTTCACTCACAAGATTACCTACGCAGAACCAGAGTATGGTGCGCATGCCTATCTAAAGGAGGGAAGCGCACCTGCAAGTAGAACAGGCGGAGCTATGGAGACAGGATTCGCAGTCAGTTGGCTACCATTCCGGACAGCCCCATTTCTGAGTCATAAGCGCCCATCCGCTTATGAAGGAGCCTATGCCATGCAAATTTGGGAAATAAAGATCATCAAGGAATACCTCCGAAGAGCAGGATTATGGGGCATCATGCCAGTGATGACGAATACGTGCGTTGGTCCTTTTGGCACAGCAGGCGCAGCTCTTGGCCCGACCTTAGGTCTAAAGGAAAGAGCCCTCATGTATAAGAGGAATCCGGAGTGGTATCATGCTGCCTGCCGTGAGGCTCTAAGGTTCTGCATTGAACATCATAGGGCCGTTAGAGATGCTGGCACCGATATAATGTTCTTCTGCGACGGGCTGAATACTATGAGCACTGAGATGACTGCGGACCTAGCCCAGTACCATGTCGACTTATGCAAACAAGTTCATTGGCCCCCAGGTGGAACCTGTGTTACAGGTGGCGACTTTAGCAGGCATGTCGATATAATCCTTCAAGCGCATGGCAAGTATGCGTACTTGGTTGGAAGCGACCATGTCTGGAATATCAACAAGGCACTTGAGACATCCCTTAAGTATGACAAGATGTGGTTTGACTTCCCCGATTGGGATGTCATGAAAGCTGGACCGAAAGAAAGGATTGCAGCCTACGAGAAAGAGAGATTCAAGATCGCTTGTTCAAACCCGAAGTCGAAGTACTGGAACCCGGGACCAGCAGACTACTGGATACCGCTGGAAAACTATGAAGCATGGGTGAACGCTTCGAAAAAGTACGGAAGTTACCCTAATGGATGGGAACAACCGTAGATGTCTCAAGGAATCTCTGATCATGGCTCGCAGCGAAAGGTCTGATGGAAAAAAGGAAGGCGACGAGAAGATTGTATCCAAAGGAATCTTGCGATGCATGTTATTATCATGCCGCTCAGAGAATCAAGAAGATGGCTGGCGTTGAGTTCGGGGAAGACTGGGACGCTTTCTCGGTTCTCCTATGGATTAATGACCTGAAGCGCGGATACTACTACGAGTTCGCTGATGGTGGCAAGCTAAAAGACACCAGAATAGTGGAAGGGCAGCCAGTTAAGACAAGTGTTGTGGTTAACCTGGCAAGTGATGACTACGTTGGTCAGCATGCGCAGGAGGTCTCACTGAGAGAGAAATTCGATTCAGGGGAGATGACGATAAGCGGTGACGTTGAAAAGATGCAAAGGTTTTCACTATTCGCCGATTACGATCCATTCTACCCACCGGGACACCCAAAACACAAGAAATAGGCTACCATCCACGTCAATAGCTGTGGTTCGCCGCGAACAGCTCAACTTTTTTCTTTTTGAATTGCTGAGGAAAAAGTGTTAGTAATATCTGTGTCTTTAGTGAAATCTTTCTTAACTTATCAGATGATCAGGTAGGCAATCGAAGAAGATTCTTCGTAAGAACTCTTACTGTTCAAGGCTTGCTTCCTGGGTTAGGACATTGTTACCTTCACTAGGCCCTTTTCTTGTAGAAGTCTCGTGCGAAGAGTGCGGCGCCTATAGCTCCAGCTAGTGCTGGATCGAGTTCGTTCTTTGGAGGAAGAGCTTCGATGCCCATTATGCGCTCCAATCTCTTCACTATACCAATGTTTTTTGAGATGCCGCCCGTAATAACGAATTCCTTTTCTACACCGACTCTCCTCAGTAGCTCAGCGACTCGGTTAGCCATTGCCGAACAATAGGCGGCTAGAACCATTTCCTTAGACCATCCCTTGCGCAATAAAGCTAAGGCCGCAGACTTCGCGAACACGACACAAGTGGTGCTTATTGGTTCAGGATCCTTCTCGACATTGAGAGAGGCAGGACCGATCTCCTCGATGGGTATGGACATTAGGTCGGCGATGACTTCTACGCCTCGCCCTGTACCTGCAGCACATCTGTCATTCATTAGAAAAGCTGTAACCTTGCCATTTCGATCTGAGCGAATTGCCTTGCAGTCTTGACCACCCATGTCCAGAATAGTTCTTACCATTGGTCCCCAAATGTAGTTGGCGCCTCGAGCATGACAAGAGATCTCCGTGATAGTCCTATTGGCAAAGGGGACGTTCACCCTTCCGTAGCCGGTGCCCACAACGCATTGAACATCACTTAGCTTCATTCCTGTTCCTTCTAACGCCCAGTCCGTGACTTTTTTGGCGCTATCTGGGCTACTTGATCCTGTCCGCGCTATACTGTAGGCAAAGAGTCTATCATCGGCCATCAAAGCCGCCTTTGAACTCACCGCCCCCACATCGACTCCACCCGAGACGATCTCCGCTTTAGTCCAGTCGACGCCGCGGACGGTTCGTCTGTATTCGGACCATCTCCAATATTCCTTCATCGTCTCCCGCTTTCCTTTTGCTTTGAATATGTGAGGGCAACTCCCAATGCACCCACGAATTCTGGATCCTTGGGCACTAGCAGCTCAACTCCTATGGTACTCTCTAGCGAGTTAACAAATCCAACGTTCAGAGCGACTCCTCCGACTAAGACGATATCCTTCTGTATTCTTATCCTACGCGCTAAGGAAGCAATCCTATTGGCTATGGAGTCGTGTATGGCACGGGCAATGTCTGCCTTTGATACTTTCTGGTGAATGAGAGACACAACCTCAGACTCTGCAAAAACGGTACACTGGGTATTCAACACAATACTGTTCTTTGCTTTCAGCGATAAGGGACCTATCTCCTCTAGCTTGACTTCTAGGGCCCTAGCCATTGCCTCGATGAACGTGCCGGACCCTGCTGCACATTTATCACTTTCGGCGAAATCGATCACTTTTCCTTTTTCGGTACATCTCACTACCAAACTGTTTTCGGCACCAACATCTATTACCATTCTGGCCGAGGGAAAAAGAAAGTTGCTTCCTAGGGCATCGGCGCTCACCATAGTGATCTCGCTGGCAGGGTATGGAGACGAGTTCTTACCAACTCCGGTTGCGACAATGTGGGCGATGTCGCTGTGAGACAAATTGCTTTCTCGCAGCAAGTCTTCAACTAGCTTCTCGGTGGCAGCTTTCTGATCGAATCCGCATAGAGTTTGACCTTCAGACAGAGTCCGATTATCCACCATCAACAGTGCTTTGACGTTTCTTGAACCAATGTCCATTCCGAGGGTTATCGTGTCGATCAGCTCCTATAGTACTAAGAAGCGAGATTGTCTTTGCAGAAGACTGCTCCTATCCCGATAAATGTTATCAGTCTTTTCCAGACCCGTGATAGGTCACGTTTGTTGTCCTAACATCTCAAAGAAGGCATCGATCTTAGCCTTGACTTGATCCTCTTGATAGTATCTTTGATCCACCATGTCACCCTCAAACACTAGCACTGGGAGACCAAGTTCTTGAAGAGAATTCTTAACTTCCATTTCACCGATGGACATCTGCTTACAGCTTCTATTCCAATGGATCACAACAGCATCGACGGAGTATTCCTTTGCAAACTGAATGTTGAGAAGAATTCTGATGTCGAAACCACTCTTGTCTGGTTCCTTCAATCCTAGATTGGGGTATTTTCTGTCTAGATCCTCCAATCCTAAGGTTACATACTTCACGGCTAGGCTCCGTAGCGGTTTAGATGGGTCCATTCGGCTTGACCAGACAAATTGAGTGTATGGCTCAACCACAAATGATCCACCATAGCTTTGAAAGTATTTTATCAACCTCAAGTCAAACCATGGTGGGATGTTGTCAAATAGGAGCCTGTACTTTTCGTTTGGTACAACTCCAATACTGTGTTTTACCACGTCTCTTACCTCGTCTCTGACCTTTTCCAGTAACTCCACCGGAGCCTTGGTACCCACGTATGTTACTAATACAAACATGTCGCTTAACGCATCAAGCACACCCATTGGACATGGGATTTTTCTCCGTAGTTCCATAAGTTCAGTCCAAAGCGCCCCCGTTCGGTCTGACAGTTGAATTGCTTCTTTTAGTTTTGCATCGTCCAATTTATGCCCAGTCTGTTTCTCAAGGAAAGTAGTGAAATCCTGCAATTGAGACATAAAATAGTTGATGGCATAGTCAGAATATTCGCCTGCAGTGGGCACATCGATGAAGAACAGAGGAGCCTTGAGTGTGTGGCTCAGTGTTTCCCACCATTTCACTCGAGTGTAACACACATTCCCTGTCGCAAGGAGGAAGTCAGGCTTGGGTAGACCATCCATCGGGCCCCCTCCTTGAATCACGTGTCCAAAGTTACACCTGAAGTATGAGCATAGATCTCTCGAGTAACCTTTACTCTCAGCAGCCTCCATATACTCGGGGGCAACTCCCGTTGAGGCGCATACAGCAGAATAGTTCTCAGGAAAGACTGGAACTACCTCCATGGCATATAATAGTTCTACTGGACTCAGGGCAGTAAGCCATGCTACTAGCTTCCCGTTGGAATGCGCTTGCTGAGCTTCGGAATAATGCCGGACTATCAGCTGTTGCACCTCTCTCGAACTTCTTAAACCTTTGCCTTCAGCAATACGGGATCGTGCCTCAGCGCGTTCTTCCTCGGTCATCTGTTCGTTCCCTCCAGCATTTCTATGAAGGCTTCGACCCTTGTTTTCACAGCCCCGATGGGGGTTGATTGTTCGATCTCTATTAGTAAGGATGGGATTCCGTTTTCCTTTAGCTTCTCTTCAAGAAATGGATGCTCAAAAAAGTGAGTGTCACAGAATTTCTGAAGTAGGAAAACTGCGCCATCGGCCTTGAAGTCTTCCACCATTCTCATCACGTACTTCAGTCTCTCTTCAGGCGGGTGTCTACAAGGGCACCTAGCCCTACCCAGATATCGTTTCGCAATGGCTTTCAAAGGATCGCCATTCATGTCAACAGTATCCCAGAAGTAGCGTGAACCCAAGCACAGATCATCGGCGACGATAGTTCCCCCTGAGTTCTCAATGGTTTCAATAAGATTGATGTCTTGAACCACCGGTCCAGAAACCAGGAGCCTCACTCTTCCTTTGGGAAGATTATCACGTTCCTTCACATAGCTCGTAAACTGTTTGAGATAAGTGCTATGCTCCTCTTTCGAGATGACCGTCGCTGCTCTGACTATGTCCAGCGCCTCGGTTCCTGAAATCAGTGGGGGATCGCTCTTTCTAAGATCATATACTTTACTCAAGAGAGTTCTATTCTCGTTGTACACTCTGATTGCTTTCAACAAGGCTTGATCTGTGATCTGTTTCCCACAGAATTTTTCCAGTTTCGTTTTAGATCTAATGAGCTCTTGCAAGAGGAAGTCAAGTGCCTTGTCTGTTGCTTTGCTTGGGAAGCTTATGAAGTCTATGTACTTCGAGGGAACAAGTCTCTTCCAGACCCACAATAGGTTGCGGATCGTGTCGCAAGTATACGCTGAAACGTATCCGTCGAGGCCCTTGTACTGGTCTTTGAGCGCTGCATCAAGACACTGCCTTGCATAGGAACATATGAAATTAGGAAGGTAGGCATCAGCCATGGCTGTGCTAGCAACGTCTACCGAAGTTCTGATGGAGAGAATGCCTGCCGCGTAGATTATCTCCTCTGGTGTATACGTGCAAAAGTACCCAAAGACTTTCTTGCCCTGTTTTTTCCAACTTGCCAAGAAATCGTTTCTGTTTTTGTATAATTGCCTGAAAATTGATGTTGGCGTTCCCATTCTCCTGGTCTGCACCTCAAACCTGATGTAAACTCAGAAGTTGAGCCACTTGATGTTCATTCCTCGTTTGAACGTGGGCCCTGGACTAGCATTAGTATTGTGGGCTACATGCAGATAAGCTTTCCTTGTTGACCAAGCAATCATTTTGGGTAACCATGTGTGGTACTGCGCGGAATTAGAAAACTAGAAATATGATGCTGGTAGTATGAAAGATTTGGCGAATGAGAATGAGTGACAGGGGCAAGAAGCTTCTCGTAACCGGCTTGGACTTTTTGATGGACTTGTGTAGCCAATACATAAAGAACGCAGAAGTGGTCTGCACATCAGATGTTTCAGAAGAAAACCTCTGTCAACAAGTGAAAGACGCTGATGGGATACTGTACATGCAAGTTTTCAACTATCCTCTCACGAGAAAGGTGATTGCATCAGCAGAGAGACTGAAATTCATACAAAGCGCAGGTGTGGGGTATGAGCTCATCGATCTAGATGCTGCCACGAAGAAAGGAGTAGTAGTCACGAACATACCAACTGCTACAACTGTATCCGTTGCGGAACACGCCGCAGCCCTAATACTTGCATGCGCCAGGAATTTGGTAAAATCTCATAAATCTGTGCTCGGGGGCGGATGGCGAGCCATGGAACTTGGGATGGGAGTTGAACTTTGGAAAAAGAAACTCGGGATAATAGGGTTTGGCCGAATAGGTAGAGAGGTATGGAAGAGAATGAGATCATTTGAGATGGATCTCCTCGTCTATGACCCATACGTCAACAAGGGCGATGTCGAGGAGGCAAGCGGTAAGAAAGTTGATCTGAAAACCCTATTGACGGAGTCTGACATTATCACCATTCATAGCCCACTCACAGAGGAGACCAGAGGCCTAATCGGAGAAGAAGAACTCAGTCTCATGAAGAATACGGCGATTCTTGTGAACACTGCTAGGGGAGAACTGGTTGACGAAAAAGCGCTGGGCAGGGCGCTGAGTGAAGGACGAATAAAGGTCGCCGGACTGGACGTTTTTGAAAAGGAGCCAATAGAAAAAGACAACCTCCTACTTTCGCTAGAGAATGTAGTCCTAACGCCCCACACTGCGACCCAAACTTCTGACGCGATAATGAGATTCATGAGACAAAACGGTGAGCAGGTTGAGAAGGCTCTGAATGGCGTTTATGAAAACGTTGTCAACCCAGAGGTATTTGAAAGAGACTGAGAACACATTGACCAGTATAGAAATCTCAAGGAAAAACCTGGGACGAGAGTTCTACCACTCACCCATAGCAACCAATAAATATTACATGTCCCCATAACGAGGGAATGTTAGGGAAGGGTAGGAGGAGAGGTGAGTTTTGGTAGCTAGGAGTGAGATTACGAAAGAACTGGCAGGCATCGTTAGTGAAAAGTGGGTTTCGACGGACCCAGAAGACATTATACCGTTTTCGAGGGACAACATGACTTGGGTTCATGGGACAGGGATGGCTGACTACGCTGTCATGCCAAGTAATACAGAGGAAACACAAGAAGTGGTTCGCCTAGCAAACAAGCATAAGATACCAATAACAGTCGTAACTTGGGGCACAAACACCACAGGCATCGCTATTCCACGCAGAGGCGGAATACTACTCATCATGAGAAGACTGGATAAAGTCCTGGAAATAAACGAAGATACTATGACTGCTACGATCGAGCCAGGAGTAACTCATGGGAAACTCATCAAGGCATGCCTCGGGAAAAGTGTTCGTCCACTGCACATAATTGGATGCCCTTGTGGAAGTGCTTTGGCAATTCCATTCTACGGAGTGAATGCCTTCACTAGCAGATACGGCTCCGACAGAATCATCGCGATAGAAATGGTATTGCCTAATGGCGAGCTGATAAGAACTGGTTCTTGGGCAAACCCCGCCTGCGAGAAGATGAACCCATACAATAAACATGGTGCTGGTCCGGACCTTGCGGCACTGAACTACGCGAATTGGGCTTTCGGTGCCTTCACTAAGGGGATTCTTAGACTAGCCCCCAGGCAAGAGGTCTCGGACTATATCTTGGTTGGATTCCATGAACTTGAACCGCTTCTCAGGGGCATGCAAAAGGTCGAGAAGCGGGACATAACCTTGGGGGCGAATTTTGTAAGTAGAGGTTACTATGCACGGGTCATCGCACCCGATGTGGAGATGCTGAAAGACCCCGTCAAACTAGAGAAGTTCCGAGGTTCACTACCGCCACATATTCTTCAATTCTACGTGGCGGGAACAGCTGAACAAGTGGAACTGTACAAGAGGCTCATTGAGCAGGACATATCGCAATACAACGGTGTAATAATGCATTTGACAGGAAGAATGAAGGAAAAAGCCGACTTACAGGCATGGGGGACAGGGATATCCGAGAATCGCGAATTTATAGTTCCAATAGAAGAAACACCATCATGGGGAACTATTCCAGTGGTACTCAAAATGAGGGAACTGATGGAGGAACTATACAAGACCAATGACGTAAGAGATGTTGTAACGGGGTTGCCTGCGGAGATAGACTACTGGGGGCAGTCTGTTGAGCGCTGCACTCAGATCTTCTACAACCAGTCAATGCAATTTGACCCGCGGAAACCTGAGACAATTGAGAGGGCGAGAAACTGCTATTTCGAGCTCTTCGCACGAAGCATTCCTGAAGGAAACGCGATGCCAGCCTTCGGTGCGCAATCCCCTGAATACATGAGAATCGTAAACGAGATTAAGAAACTTGTAGACCCGAACGGCATATGGGGAGGCATACTCCCGATAGAAATGCCATTCTAGGAGGGGAAAAATTGGGATTAGAGAAATACAAGGACGAAATAGCCTTCTGCTGCAAATGCGGAGGATGTAGGATCGGTTCCGAACACGCAATAGGCATGCCCATATGCCCCACCGGAGAGAGATGGCAATATGACTCCTACTACGCCGCAGGTAGATTCGAGAATGCAAAGGTCTTGCTGGAAGGGGGGCTAGAATGGACAGACAGACTCATCGACCGATACTTCACTTGCTTGAAATGCGGAGCCTGCGAAGAGCACTGCTACGAAGAAGTCGGACTGCATCCAGTGAAGGTGATTGAGGAAGTTGAAAAGGAACTCGTGAAAAGAGGAATAGGTCCACATCCAAAACAACACTACAAGAACCACACTCGATTCTTCGAGCGATACGGAGAGAGACTAAAGAAAGCTGCCAAGGAAATGGGGAAAAGCGCTGAGACAATGTATTTCCTTGGATGCACGCTGGAATGCTATGACAAAGAAATATCTGACGTGACGGAAAAGATAATCCAAGCTTCGGCACAAAGCTTTGTTGTTTCCGGCAGAGACTGGTGTTGCGGCTATCCGCTTCTGCACACAGGACAAATTGAACAAGCCAAGGGAATAGTGGAAGACAACGTAAACACAATAGAAGGGCTTGGCGTCAGGAAAGTCGTATTTAATTGCCCTCACTGCTATAGAATCTTTAAGTTCGAGTACCCGGAGATTCTCGGAAAGAAGCTCAACTTCGAAGCTGCCCATACAACAGTACACTTCTCAAAGCTGATAGAAAGTGGAGAGCTAGAGCCAAAGTATCCCATCTCAATGAGAGTGACGTACCATGACCCATGCCTCATAGGAAGACGGGGAGGAAAAATATACAACCCACCAAGAGAAATACTCCACACCATCCCAGGCATAAAACTGGCTGAAATGGATCGCCGCAAGGGAGAAACTTGGTGTTGCGGAGCCGGTTCGCGCGTTCGAGTCGCATACCCAGATTTCGCTAAATGGACCGCCACACAGAGACTTAAAGAAGTAGAATCCTTGGGAGTGAACACCCTAATCTCAGCCTGCCCAATATGCAAGATAAACTTCACGGACGCAATGAAAGCAGAAGGAAAGAACATCAAGATCCTTGACGTAAATCAAGTGCTCGCCGAGTCCCTAGGTATAAAATAATCGATATTCTCTGAAGAGTACGGGGTTAGAGTTGAACATGAAAAAGAAGATCTCAAATCCAGCTGATATTCCACCTGAAGTCCTTCGATACCTCCTTGAACGGTGGTCAATACACATGAAGCCAATAAGACATATGTTCATTGAGGCTGGTCTGGTAGGGAAAACCTTCACTGAAAAAGCTCCTGACATGCCAGTCGGAAAGTTGAACTATTCTTTTTCTTCGGATGGCAAGTGGAAGTTTGATTGGAAGTCAAAAGAGGACACAGGGGAGACCATAATAAACTACGTAGACTTTGAGAATGGGTATCGTGCTCTCGCAGACGAAAAGTACGATTACATGAAAGCCTACGAGAAAGAAGTATTCACGTTGGCGCCATCTGCAGACGACGCCCTAAAGATGGCGCCAATGATGCCAGACATGATCAAAGCGTTCATCAAAGCAATAGGAGACGCAGAGAAAAAGTTTGGCGTAGAGTTGCCGAAGTACCCCTAGCGAGGGGAAACCAACATTGAAAAAGAAGATCTCGGATCCGGCTGACATTCCAACTGATGTCCTTATCTACATGTCTTACCAGTGGGCAGCGAACCTAAAACCCGTCAGCTACAAGTTTGTGGAAGCCGGTTTAGCTGGAAAGAGCTTCACGGAGAGAGCGCCCAACATACCATTAGGGAGATTGAATTATTCCTTTGATTCCGAAGGCAATCTGAAATCGGATTTCGATTCAAAGAAAGATGCCGGAGAATGTCTGATAAGTTACACGAGCTGGAGGGAAGCCTACCGTCCCCTAGCAGATGAAAACTACGACTACTGGAAAGCGTTCGAAGAAGGAGTATTCAAACTGGACCGCGAACCCGACGGAATTCTCAAGATGGCGCCACTAATGGAAGACATGGCAAGAGCTTGGGTCAAAGCAATAGATGAAGCTGAAAAGAAGTTCAAGATGCGTCTACCAAAGTACTGATGAACACTTCCTCCATCTCTTACTACGTTTTTGTCAACGTTGCCGATAGTCCAGGTCCCGCATATTCGCTGGATCAATCTTGTCCCTTATCAGTTGAATCTGTTCGACTGTTGGTCTCTCGGTTTGGGGGATCTTCTCAGGTGCTATAAGAGGGAAACTTGTGTTCATCTCAATGTTCTCTAATGAAGCGCCGGGGTGAATGGATTCGAGTTTCATCTTACCAGTTGATTGATCGAAGCCCAAGACAGCCATATCCGTGACCACTTTGCTAGGACCCTTGCTTGTGATGTTCATCCTTCTTCTCCATTTTCCTTCGTCGGGATGTCCTGGGCCCGTGATGAAGTCCACCTTCTTGACGAATACTCTTGCCTCATGTTTCGGCACGTAAACAAGAATCCTCTTGCACAGATTTGTCGCGTCTGCTATCGCGACACCGCCGGGAAAGCGCAACTTTGGTTTACTGTAGTCTCCGAGTACGGAGTTGTTGATGTTCCCGTACTGATCTATCTGCGCGGGTCTGATGATGCCGAAGTCTATTTCGCCTCTTTGCCAGAGATCGTGAAGCTCCGTCAGGTTCGTGGTTGCGTTGGCTCTGAACTTCTGGAAGCCAGACGCGTCTGTCATAATGGCGAAGTAGTCGGTGTACGGATCGGGATCAATCCAGATGCCGTAGACGCATACCAAGTTAGGTGCATGTGTTACTCTAGCAAGCTGAGTCGCGGCGACTCCTACGGGCGTTGCAGCGCCCAGATACATTTTCTCTCCGTCTTTCATCTCTCTTGCCAGGACAACAGCTATCAGTTCGGCAGGTGTGTAATCCTGAGAATATTCAGTCATTCTCACTCCTCCTTTCATTTCAGAAGCTCTTAGCGATCTTCAAGTAATCTTCATTGGTCTCAGGCGAATAGACAAACTTGTTCAAGTATTCCTTGAAGGCTTCAGGGTTTAGTGCTGCGCTATAGTAGTCAGTTATATGATTGATGTCAGGTGAGTACAAGGGCAGAAAGCCTGACGGGTGAGCGCCGAAGGGTATCTCCACGACGAGGTCCACTTCATAGTGGGGGAGAATAGTTTTCTCGGGGAAACGCCTTACCTCATCACTATCAACGACTTTTTCGACGGTTACGATCGTCTTCCTAGCAGATTTCCCGAAGTAAGCTATTAGTTCAGCCATAATCTGCTTGTCAACTATCTGAATGTTCCCCCTTGAATCTGCTTGGTACCCATGTAACAGCGCTACGTCGAAACTCATTGCAGGAATGGCTAGGAGCTTCTGCTTCGTGATTGGGCAGTCAAAGAGCTTGAAGTCATTATTCACTTTAAGAAGGTCGGAGCCAAGCATTGTTCGAGTAGGAAGAAAAGGAATACCCATGCAAGCTGCCCTCAGACCTAGGATGAACGTTAGCTCACTGTACTCTTTGAATTCGGTTTCTCCATTTTGACATGCTTTTCGAAAGTTAGGGGCCAAGCCGATCATGGGGAAACCTACGTAGGCTGCGCAGACCTTCTTCGCACTTCTAACGCCGATCAGCATATCCACATCCATGTCGCCCATGAACGCGTATACCGTCAAGTCTTTGGTGCCTCTCTTGACGAGCGACCTAACAGCGGACATTGGCTTATACACCATGGAAGCTCCGCCGATGCCTACTGAGCTTCCATTCTGTATTTCGCCTATGGCTTCATCTAAGCTCACAACTTTGTCTTTCACGAAAGGATTCCTCCTTGAGTTGTTAAGAGGGAGGGGTTTCTCTGAACCCGATCCTCTTGTAGCGCCTTCCCCACTGCTCATCGAAAGCGACAGCTTCCAACGCGAATCTTGGAGGACCAAGCATCCTCGGTCTCCGTGGTACGCCAATGGAGAAAGTCGTGAAAGTCCTCCATGTGCTCGGAACACCCAGTAACTCTCGCACAAACTGCCCTCGTCTCTCATCCGCGACGGGCAAGAAGTTTAATCCTGCCCCCAGACCGAATGCACGCGCTGCCAGCCACATGTTTTGAATAGCAAAGGAGAGCGACATCGCGCCATAGAATTCAGTTGGAATGAAGACAGGCGCATCATTCCACATGGGCGAGTAACAGCACACCAACACGGTGTCAGCTTGCTCAGGGTACCTGAACAGAGACCCATCTGAAGGCGCTTCCAGTACCTTGGGACGCGATTCGGGTGGTACGTAATAGAGGCGATCTTGAACCATTTCGTATCCGACGCCTGTTCCACCGAACAGGATCTTGGACGACTCCTGAGCGATATCAGCAAAATACTTCTTTGTTTCCTGATCCTTCACCACCACGAAACGAATGGCCTTGATGTTCTCAAGCGACGGTGCATATCTTGCAGTGTCAAGCAATCTTTCCATCTTCCAAGGCTCAACTTCTTGTGACTTATACTCCCTGATGCTCCTCCGGGTGTAGATTGCCTCCGTCGTGTCCATCTTAGGCAATCCTGATCCGGCGAGAGCTTCAGTGTTGTTATCTCTGAATGCGAGCCTTCTGTACGGTCTTCCCCACTGTTCACTGAACATAATCGATGATAGCGGAAATCTCGGAGCCTCTATCAGAGGCTTGTGAGCAGGGTACCCCAGTGTGAACATTCCGACAGCATGCCAAGTTCGAGGAATTCCGAGTACCTCCTCGAGGTGCTGCATACTCCTCAGGTCCGAAGTGGGAAGAACACTATAATCAGCTCCTATCCCAAGCGATGTTGCGGTAAGCCACATATTCTGAACACACATTGCTATTGAAACGTATCCAAACATAGATGGAGAGAGCATGAGCGGAGTATCGTACCACTCGCCGCACGCACAAGGAATTATCACTAGATCAGCCTCTTCAGGATACCTGAAATATGAGAGATCCTTTGATGCTTCAACTACTCTAGGTCTTACCTCCTCAGGAAGAAACCACAGCCTGTTCTGAACAAGTTCGTAGGGGTATATCGACGTGTTCGTCCAGTAATATTCTTGGCAGAGATCCGCCAGCGTCTCCTTGACTTCCTTCTCACGCGTAATGATGAATCTCCAGTGTTGAACATTCTCTCCAGAGGGAGCCCATCGTGCAGAATCAAGTATCTTTTCTACGATCGGTGGAGATATCTTCTTGTTTTGGTAGGCTCTCACAGACCTTCTGGAATAGATGGCTTTGAAGAGTTCCATTAGAGTCCTCTCCTTCACCACATTTCATGGAAAACTGTAGGGCGCTATTTGCTGGAGCAGCAAGTCGAAGCACTCCTTGTCACTGAGTTGCTCAATGATTTCATCGAGTTGCTTTGCGCGGCTTTCGGGACATAGTCCAGCCAGGTTCTGAGGGAAAACACACTTTCGGTTGAGCAGCATGCAGGACTGCTTTTTCAGATATTTGCAGGGCACTTGTTTCACCATCCACTTGCAAGTGTTACGTTCCCTCGGATAGAGCCATCATAATTATCATCATAAACGGCATCGCCTCATGCAGGCTCCCCCACATGAACACCTTGCTTTCCTCCAGCGCCTTCCTCATGTCGATTGCCCCGGACTGGAAGTCAAGCCAGACTTGCGGCTCACAGATCCAGACCATGTCTGGGCTCGGGTAGTCCCCCTCTCCGAATTTTGCGCCTTCGTTTGAGAAGACAACATAGAACTTGTCTTCCGACGATTCGCCAAGATGCCACTGAATGATCTTCCCGTCATACGTGCTGATCCACTTGGCGATCTCGCCTCTTGCTGATTCACTCTTGTTGATCTTGTCAGTAAGTTCCTTCATTTTTTCCGCTACGTCTCTTGATGTGACCATTCTCCTGTTCCCCCCTACTCAAGTAACTCCTTAGTCCACTTCTCGACTGCTTCTAGCGCAGCAGCTCTGGCATTGAAAGGAGAGTACTTCCCGAACTTCTTTACAACTGCCTCCTCGAACTTCTTGAACTGCTCTGGTGTCAACCTTATCTGTAGCATCGGATACATTGTCTCAAGGAAATACTGAATTATGAACTTGGCATAAGGACCCATATCTCTCAGATACTTCGGAATGTCTTCCTCCTTTGGTTCCGGTTTCCCTAACCACTCGGCCAAGACTATTCCCTCCTAAGTCATCTCCTCTGGTCTTATTTTCAGTATTGTGAAGTGGCTCTTGGTCGGCATGTCGACTACTACTCTCTTGCCCTCGGACCAAATTCCAGTCCATACAGTACCACCTTCTTCAGCAAACAAACTCAATACGATCGAGCTAAGAAACTCTGGCGTTAGATCCGAACTCTTTGCCAACTCTTCTAGTTTTGCTTTGACTTCTGGTTTGACTTTGACAACTATGTTTTCTGACACGACACTCCCCTCCAGGGACTTGTCGTCATCGTCACACGAGTGACGAAATTTCTGTCTGCAGTATAACTTGTGCAGCTATAAATAGTTAGTCGTTTCTCTCTTACGCCAATCTTTTTATAGAAGATCAAGAATAGAGATGCAACAAAATCGCTCTGGAGAGGCGCGAGTTGTCTGAAGAACAATTCGGAGAAGCAAAAGAATTCGTTGATGGCGCATTCACCAAGCCAATTAGTAAGGAAAGCGCACTGATCGGCTGCAAGTGCAAAACGTGTGGGAAAGTCTACTTCCCAAGAAAGAAATTGTGTACTAGTTGCTTGACATGGGATAATATGGAAGATACTCAGCTCAGCAGGCGAGGAAAGATATTCGCGTGGACCGTTTCGCACATGTACGGTTTAACGCCACTTCCAACGGGTTACGTGGACCTGCCTGAAGAGGTTAGGCTCTTCGCGCAGTTCACTGACTGTGAGCCTCCAGAGGAGAAGCTGAAACTTGGCATGGAAGTGGAAATGGTTGTCCAGAAAATGAGCGACATATTTGGAGTGAGAGAATTCATCGGCTACAAGTTCAAGCCACTTGAAGGTTGAATCAAATGAAGAGAAGAGCAGCAGTAGTCGGGGTTGGAATGACTAAATTCACCAAGCACTATGATCGAGACATAAAGGAACTCACAGAGGAAGCTGTATGGAACGCACTTCAAGATGCACATATGACACCCAAGGATGTACAGCTAGCCTACGTGGGGAACGCTGTTCCAGGTGTTGTAAGCCAGCAGGCGGGCATAGTTGGCCAGATAGGACTGATGGGTGTTGGCATCGTGGGTGTGCCAATAACAACCATTTCGAATGCATGCTCAAGTAGCTCTTGCGCTGTTAGGGAGGCTGCCTTCGCGATAGAGAGCGGGCATTATGATGTGGCTCTCGCGATGGGTGTCGAGAAAACAGTGATGAGGAAGGAAGAGGCAACACCCGCAACCATAGCAATGGCATCGAGGTTCCTAAGTCTAGGAGCCGATGGACAATTGGAGAACCCCTACGGCATAACGTTTCCGGGCTTCTTCGCGATGGCTGCTCTCAAACACATGGCTCGCTATGGAACCACGCGAGAACAGATGGCGAAGGTAGCTGTGAAGAACCATCACAATGCAACCATGAACCCATATGCCCAATACCCCACTGAAATCACTATCGACCAAGTTCTGAACGCCGACATCGTCTGCTATCCACTTAGACTCTATGATTGCTGTCCGTTGACAGACGGAGCTGCTGCGGTCATCCTTGCTAGTGAAGATGCCGCTAAAAAGTACACTGACACCCCAGTTTATGTAGCAGGAACTGGGCAAGCATCAGGTGTCTACGGAAACTCAGACGACGATATGACCAGATTCCTACCAACCATAATGGCGGCAAAAGAAGCATACAAACAGGCCAAGATTGAACCCAAAGATATCAGTGTGGCTGAGGTCCACGACTGCTTCAGCATTTCTGAACTCATACACTACGAGGATCTCGGCTTATGCAAGAAAGGCGAAGGTGGGAAATTCATGGACTCAGGAATAACCCAACTTGACGGCAAGCTCCCAGTGAACCCAGGAGGTGGCCTAAAGGCAAGAGGACACCCGGTGGGAGCAACAGGCGCAGCGCAGGTTGTGGAAATCACTTGGCAACTTAGAGGAGAAGCAGGAAAACGCCAAGTCAAAAACCCGAGGATAGGATTGACACACACTCTTGGTGGCCTAACACACGCGGATAACGCGGTTAGCGTCGTCACCATACTGA
>Ga0315309_1000638_pt1 | contig 21338 bp, 19 predicted proteins | sample TDP4_MG_FD_203080 | JGI IMG/M metagenome (GOLD analysis project Ga0315309, IMG submission 203080) | Freshwater sediment microbial communities from Lake Towuti, South Sulawesi, Indonesia - TDP4 | ecosystem: Environmental > Aquatic > Freshwater > Lake > Sediment | place: Indonesia: South Sulawesi... | reverse complement strand
ATGTACTCAAACAGTATGATGTAGATCTAGTGGTGCTTGCAGGGTTCATGCAGGTGCTCACTCCATTCTTCGTCGATGAATATCTTTGGAGGATAATGAATATTCATCCAGCGAAGAATATGGAGAAGTATTCAGGTAGAGGAATGTATGGTGATCGTGTTCACGAAGCGGTATTGAAGGCTGGCGAGAAAGAATCTGGATGCACAATTCATTATGTAGACAAGGGCGTAGACACTGGTCCAATCATTCTTCAATATACGGTCCCTGTAAAGCCGGACGACACTGTTCACACATTAGCGGATAGGATTCTAGTGTATGAGCATAGATTGTACTCGAAGGCGATCCAGCTGCATATCGATGGGCGATTGAAGACAGTCAGAGGAAACGTAGAGAAGGACTACAGTGGTAACTGGGAAGAAGAATGGAATGAAAGAGAGAAGACGTACATCGAGTATCAGAAAGCTGAATGGGCTAAGATCGGAAAACCTTTGGAGGATCTGCTCTAATGACTGCGAAGATAATGGATGGGAAGAAGATCGCTGAAGAGGTAAAAGCCAATATCAAACGTGAAGTCGATTCGCTCCGATTCCGAGGAATATCACCCTGCTTAGCGACGATTCTGATAGGCGACGATCCTGCATCACAAACATACGTGAGAATAAAACACAAGAGCTGTGAGGAAGTCGGAATCTTATCAAAGAACTTGCAGCTCCCCTCCGATGCCAAACAGGAAGAAGCCATCAAACTCATCGAAGCCTTGAATGAAGATCCCAATGTTCACGGAATATTGATCCAGCTTCCAATCCCAGGAAGTATTGACGGTTACGAGCTCGTCGAGAGAATTCATCCCGAGAAAGACGTGGACGGACTGCATCCTTACAATAGGGGTAAGGCATCCTACAAGAAATGCGACCTCATCCCTTGCACGCCCAAAGGAATCATGGTCATGCTCGCTTACTACAAGATAGAACTTCAAGGAAAACACGCGGTAATTATAAATCGAAGCAACCTTGTCGGGAAGCCTCTCTACGGACTCATGTCGAATGTAGACCCGCTACAAATGTTATTTCTGAACACAGATATGCTTCTTCTCAACTCTGACGCAACGGTAACCCTATGCCACTCGAAGACAAGAAACCTAGAGGAATTCACAAGAGACGCAGATATACTCGTAAGCGCAGTTGGAAGGCGCCCCGAGTTCATAATCACCGAAGACATGGTGAAGGATGGTGCAGTTGTGATAGACGTAGGCGTCAACAAGATTGAGGGCAAGCTCCGTGGAGACACAGATTTCGAGAAGGTTGCCCAGAAGGCTTCCTACATAACACCCGTTCCAGGAGGAGTTGGCCCGATGACAGTAGCTATGCTTCTACACAATACCTTGATCGCATCGGCGAAGCAAGTTAACTGCGATATAGAATACGATCTAAATGAATTATGGAAATTGGGAAAGAGATGATTTTTGTGAAAGGCAGAGTCTCTATTGTGGTGGGTTCGAAGAGTGACCTTGAGATCGCTCGGAAAGCAGAGCTCACACTGAAGAAGCTCGGCGTAGCTTTTGAAACGAAGACCTTGTCTTGCCATAGGAACATCAACGAGCTGGAAGAGTATATTGCTTCATCTGAAGCAGATGTCTACATAGCTATCGCAGGATTATCAGCTCATCTCCCAGGCTATGTTGCTGCTAGGACCAAGAAGCCCGTCATCGGGGTTCCTGTGAATAAAGCGCTCTCAGGCCTGGACGCTCTTCTCTCGATAGTCCAAATGCCCAAAGGCATTCCAGTCGCATGCGTCGGAGTGGATAATGCCGAGAACGCAGCCTACTTGGCTCAGAGGATCCTCCAGTTGAAATACTAGCTCCAGGTGAGTTGAAACGCAGTTAACTTACGCGAAGGCTGGAATCGACGTTAAGAAGATACGGAAGGTTCAATCACACATCGACAAGATTCTCTCAGCAACATTTCGTTCACGAGAAGGAAAGTTCGGTCGAGTCTTGAATGTAAGACAGCATTACGCAGGTTTAATCGATATAGGCGGAAGTAATGCTCTCGCGCTTCATACGGACGGCGTTGGAACGAAAGTCTTGGTTGCAGAGATGCTGAAGGAGTACCGAACCGTCGGGATAGACTGCGTAGCAATGAATGCCAACGACCTCATCTGCGTTGGAGCTGAACCGATCGCAATGGTCGACTATCTAGCTCTGGAGAGAATGGATCAAAGACTCGTCAACGATGTTACAATCGGCTTGGAGAAGGGAGCTAGAGACGCTGGGATAGCGATTGTTGCTGGAGAGACCGCCGTTATGCCTGACGTTATTCATGGATTCGATCTTTCAGCTATGAGCATTGGCATAGTGAAGAAAAACAGGATCATAACAGGCGAGAAGGCCAAAGTTGGAGATGCGATAATTGGATTGCCGAGCAGCGGCGTCCATAGCAATGGATTGACACTAGCAAGGAAGATACTTTTCAAGAAAGGATTCGATAGAAATATTGCTAGAGAACTGCTGACGCCGACTAGAATCTACGTCAAGCAGATAATGAAGCTACTTAAGTCGAGGATTCAGATTCACGGTCTAGCTCACATTACCGGCGGCGCTTTCTCAAAGCTGAAGAGAATCGGCGAGAGAGCAAGTGTTGGATTCTATCTTGACGATCTATTTCGTCCTCACGAGATCTTCAAGAAGATTCAAGAGCAAGGCCATGTTTCAGACAGAGAGATGTACCGGACCTTCAACATGGGAACGGGCTTCCTAGTATTCTGCCCAAGGAATGAAGCTAAGAATGCGTTGAGAGCCCTGCCAGATGCAAGGCAAGTCGGAGAGGTCGTCGACGAAAGAAGAGCCATCGTTGAAGTCTATTCAAAGAAGATTGAAGTCGAAGCATGGTAGACTGATAGCTTCTCAAGTTAGTGGATGAGATCAATTGGAAAGTTTGAAGTAAGCCGTAGGCAGATGTATAGGTCGATTCCTATGTTGCCGTTGCAAGAGATATGTAAAAGAATCCTTGAGGTACATGAAGGGATTCGCTGGGTCAAGATAATCGATCAACAGGGTAAGATCGCTTTTGAGGAGAAGAAAAGCCATGTCGAACCCTATCTATCTGAGGACGCGATGAAGAACCTTCGTGAATTATGGATAGGGGTTATTCAAGGCATAGTTGGGAAAGTCGCCCAATATTGGGGTGCACCTCAACACTTGCATATTCAATTTAGCAAGGTCCTAGTCTTTGGCTTCCCATATATCAGTGGAGCAGTAGTCATCACGGCGGAAACGAATGTTCCGCTCACAACGATCAGCAAGATTCAAGAGATTCTGAAAAAATCGTATGCAGTGGAACAGACCTGAGATCTCATTTCGATCTGGAATTCAAGAAGGCGCCTTTTTAGAGATTCTATGAGCGGTGTTCTCGCAATGGCTTCAAGAACAACCTTCATCTATAGTGATGCTCTCCTCGACTATGATTTCGGAGAGTCTCATCCGCTCAGGCCTGAGAGGCTCAATTTGACTTTCGAGCTGATCAAGGCACAGGGGACACTTGACCTTAACAATGTTTCAGTTGTTAGGCCTAAAGCCGCAGATTCAAATGAGCTCTTGCTTTTCCATAAAGAGCGGTATATCGAGACGGTCAAACGGTTTAGCGAGGTTGGCCACGGGCTCCTAGATTCCGGAGACACACCGGCTTACAAAGGATGCTATGAATCTTCCATGCTACTTGTCGGCGCGTCATTGGCGGCTGTTGACGTCGTCATGCGGAAAGAGGTTGAACACGCGTTCAATGCAGTTGGGGGACTTCATCACGCTCATCCAGATCGAGCGTCAGGATTCTGCATATTCAACGATCCAGCATTGTGCATCGCCTATCTCAAGAAGAGATACGGCTTACGAAGGATCATGTACCTTGATATAGATGCGCATCATGGAGATGGCGTTATGTATGGATTCTACTCAGACTCATCTGTGCTGGACATAGATTTCCATGAGGATGGAAGATATCTCTTCCCGGGAACAGGATTTACGAATGAGATTGGGGAAGGAGAAGGAAGAGGATACAAGGTGAATATTCCTGTTCCGCCGTTCACGTATGATGGACCCTACTTGAATGCTTTCACAAAAATTGTTCCGAAGTTGACGCGCGCTTACGAGCCTGAAATAATATTGATGCAGTGTGGAGCAGACTCGCATGCTAATGATTTACTGGCGCACTTAGATTTGACCACGCATGCCTACCAAGAGATTGTCTCGACGATACATCAACTAGCTCATGAAGTATGTGATGGAAGACTTGTCCTCCTTGGAGGCGGAGGCTACAACCTAGGAAATGCTGTGAGATGCTGGACTATAGCTTTCAATGAACTCGCAGAAGCAAACCCGAGAGAAGAGATTCCTAAAGAATGGCTTAAGCTCTACAGAAATTTAGGAGAAGGAGAACCGCCCCGCTTCGTGCACGACAAATCAGAGCCTAGAAAGAGAGATGAAGAACTATCGAAGCATGTGGCCAGTGTCGTCGCAGATCTGGAGAAGAGAATCCCCATGCTTTCAAGAATGTGACTAGACAAGGACGAGATGGCGAACTTGAAGAGATTTAGACTCTCAAGATTCAGGTAACAAGAAAACACATATTCTTCGAATTTTCAAAACTCAGATTTCGTTACAGCAACTGTTCTTGGAACCTCGCTGATTCCAGTTTCTAAAGGATTTCTTTCGAAATCATTGAAATCGTGGCGATTTCTCGCTAGTGGCGAATGTTATATAATTTTGAAGGCAATCTATCTCAAGGTGGGACGACGGTTGAGAGGCAGAACTTTCTTCGGAATACTCGTTATTGCCATAGGGATCGTCGCATTAGCCTATGCAGCATATAAACTCAATCAGTTCCTCTTTGTGGAGAGAATGCTGAAAAGGGAGCATATACCTTTGTATGCGCAAGACATTGGGCTTCCATTCATGCTTGGTATATTGGCACTAATAGACGGAGGCATCATACTAGGCATGAAAAGGATGACCCCTCTAATTCTACACAGCGTAGCTAATGTGGCTTGGATCTATGGAACATTCAAAGTGTACACTTTAGTTCAAATGGTTGAGACTGAGATTAGCGCATACCAGCTACCTTTCCTACTTTACACGATAGCAGTTTTCCTATTCATATTCGGAGCGGTTATCAACGCAATCCCAAAGAAGTTCCAGTGAGACGACCCTCTAGAACATGGATTTTTCTTACCGCTGAGAGATATGGTCATCACTGCAAAACCTAAAGCATATGGCAAGAATAACGGCCGTTGCTCCAATAACATCGGCCAGAATGCCGTCTACCTGGATTTTTTGTAAAAAGTATGATTTTTCGCGCACACTCAACAATTCTTTTGTAAAAATTACATGTAAAAATGGAAAATTATTATTAAGAGCTGGAGGCCGGTAAGACGAGGAGAACGTTGTTGAAGGCAACCTCGAGTAGCATAGACCTGTCAGCACTAATAGAAGGGATAGGAAGCAACGAAAGGAAAGCGATCTTTGAAATAGAGACTGAAATTCTAAGAGTCATGACCAGTAAGCTCGTGGACAGAGGCTTCAACTGGATCCTGCCCGTCATGCTGGCTAAATCCACGGATCCACTATGGCCGGACTCCGCCGCCAGCATAGAGAAGAGGATAGAATTGGAAATCTACGGCGAAAACGTCAAAACCATGCAAAGCATGATAGTCCATAAAAGGGTCTTAGTCTCATTAGGACCGGAGAAATTCTTCATACTATCGCCGAACATCAGGATAGAAAACAGAGCACGAGCGAAAACGGGATGGCACCTATACGAGTTCACTCAGCTGGAAATCGAGATAGCTCACGGGAAGATGGAAGAGGTCTTCAAAATATTCGAGGATCTCATAGAAACGTCCATAATCGCCGTTAAAGAAAAGCTCCAAGAGGAGCTTAGAATGCTCGGAAGAGATGTAAACATCCCTGAAGCGCCGTTCAAAGTCCACAAGGCAAGGGAGCTGCAGGAAGAGTACGGAGAACACTGGGAGGAAGCTGTTTCAGAGAAATTGAGAAACCCCATATGGGTGACAGACCTGCCGAGAGAGTTCTACGATTACCAAGACGAGAGGACGGGGACATGGCAAAACTTCGATCTAGTTCTGCCTGAAGGGTACGGTGAGGTGATCTCAGGCGCTGAAAGGGAGTACGAGTACATGAAGATCTTAAAGAAGCTGGAGAGGGATGGCTTGAGGAAGGAGGAGTACGAGCCTCTGTTGAGGCTTGCGAAGGACGGGCGGTTGAAGCCGTCAGCCGGGGCTGGACTTGGAATCGAAAGGTTCGTCGGCTACGTCTGCGGAGTCAAGCATGTAGCGGAGGTTCAACCCTTCCCGAGGGTTCCAGGCATGGTGCCGGAGCTGTAAACGGCTCCCTTCCTAGGATATATCCCGCTCAGCGCCTCGACAAGGTTAAAGTGTAGTTTCCAGCCGATACAAACTTCTAGAGGCTAGTTTACTTTGGGACCGGCTGAAGAGTCAGCGTTTTCTTCGGTAGCTGAGTGAAAGGCCAAAATTGAATGGAAGAGTCATTCTATCGAGCTCTGAGCATTCTCATCGCGGGGCTTTCAAAGCATTACAGTTAGGGGTCGTCCTCATTAGAAGTTTTATTTCATTAACCTGCTCCTTTCTAAGACAGAAAAAGGAAGGTATTCATTTCATTGAAGACTTTCTCTTCCTTATAAAGTCAAGAGACTCTTCCATTCGAGGTAACCCTTCCCTCGTTCCAGCACTCATGATTTTTAGTGCCGCCACAGCGCTTCCCAACTCAACCGCTTTATCTAATGGCCACTTCTTCAATAGACCGGTCAAAAAGCCGGCATCGAAGGCATCTCCCGCACCAGACGTATCAACAGCCTTGACCTTGAAGATGGGAACTAAAAAATCTGAGTTGAGGGTTATCACGCGATAATGATCTCCACCCCGAATCAAAAGGACAGACAGCCCGATATTCATTATCCTTTTGATCGCTTTTTCTAGCGGTTTTTTGTTTGTTATTAGCATAAGCTCATCTGCTGTTGAAAGGAAAACATCGATCAGCCCCAACACCTTCCTCTGAACTCCCATGAACTCATCTCTATCATCCCATAACCCCAATCTTACGTTAGGATCATAAGAGATCAATAATCCATGTTGTTCGGATACCTGTAGAGCTTTGAAAATAGCTCCGCGGCTTGATTTCTTTCTAAGCATTGACTCTGAGAAATGAATGGCGTTTGATCGCGCAATATATTCAGCATCTATGTGCTCAGGCTTCAGGGTGCTTTCCGTATCTGAGTATCCAGGGAAACGGTAAAATGTATAATGTCTTTCGCCCCTCTCGTCCACGGAGTAGAAGGCTATGCCTGTAGCCATACCTTTCACCCGTTTCACATGAGAAACATCTACCCCTTCCCTTCTGAAATCACGAAGTATGAAAGTGCCAAATTCATCGTCGCCTACAGTGCCCAAAAAGCCCGTTCTTAAACCAAGCCTTGAGGCTGCCACAATAACATTTGCCACCGCTCCACCTGCATATGGGATGAATCCTTCAACTTCGCTCAAAGAGACTCCAAGGTTAACAGGAGCAAAGTCTACTATAGCCGATCCCAAACCAATAAGATTCAAATTCATTAAAGGTCTCTCTTAAGACTCAAAACATCTTGGCGGCATCTTCTTATTTATAGTTTAAACAGACCTCAGTCGCGCACGCTTTTGCTTCACGTAAATGCGATGAGGGTGAGAGAACTGGACGAGATGTTTACAACATACTGCCGGAAAAAAGTGCAGTCCCTTTTTTGGGTATTCTTCGTGTGGAAGTATAACACAATGATAATGTGCAATATCATAGAGTGTTACACTAAGCGAAGCGTTAGGCAAAATAGAATTTCCAGTTGGGTCCACGTGGAATAGTAGATATTCTCCTGAGAATGAAAGCTCAAAATTGAATGGAGGAATCATTCAAGAGGCTGGAAAATCCCATGGTTGGTGGGCCGGGAGAGATTTGAACTCAGCCCGAGATGGCGATATCCCCCGCAAATCCCCTCTTTTTCTGTTGACCACCCTTGCCACGCTTAGCGGAACCTCAAGGGGACTACAGATAGAATATGGCTCACGCTAAATGCGGGATCTGAAAAAAGAAGCGAGATCCTCGAGAAGAGTTAAATCAGAAATCTTCTAGCATTCTCTGATTAGAGGCATAAGGGACTCACTGAAAAAACTTGTAATCGGTTGGGTTGAGTCATCATCCAATGTTAGTTTCTGTTTAATTAACATGCTTACAAAATCCTAGCATATAGTTCAGTATGAAAAGAGAGAGGAGTTTGCGCCTCAAAGTTTGTTTCTACCTATTGACTATTACCGTCACGCGTGGCGAATCTTTGTCTTTCTTGTCTGAGCCCGAAAGCAGGTAGCCGCTCCATTTTGCCTCTATTCTCGCGAAGAGCTTGTGGGTGCCCACCCCTAAAGTCGACCCTTTGATCTGATAGGACTTGCTAACATCAAACATGAGCGATTTAGCTTCGTCCACAGTTCTGGGAACCACTGTTCTTCCACCCTCTAGCGTTATCTTCACCCAAAACGGGCCTGGCATACTGCGGTCGCCAGCCACAATGGTTGCAGTGCGAGTGTAAGTAACCGCTGGCACTATCTGCTTGTCCAGCCATAACGAAACATCCTCGCGTACAGTAATAGTGTAACTGATGACGTACTTCCTAACTCCTGCGAGATAAGCGGCCGACCAAACAGCTGGGTTGAAGTCATTCCTTCCATTGCCCAGAATTTGAAATGATGTGCCAAAGGTCGTGTACGCGGTTATCTTAATGGCGGATGGACTTGCATTCGACCGCAAATTCCCTATGTAGGTGCTTCCAGCCGCCAAAGCAGGTTGAACCGCTTGAGTTGCGATCATTAGAACCATTGCCATGCACAATATGCTTATGAAAACTTTTTTCAGGTTCAGCATCGAGTTCTTCATTTCCGAGGTCACCTCCTATGTGTTTATATGTTTAACTTTTCAGCAACATTATATTGCGCCTTGCAGCTATATAAGTTTTATTGTTCAACGTTTCAACAACACTTGTGTCCTAATGGCCAGTCAACTAAAAAGGACATCGAGTCTTGTGATTCGCCGTTCAAGCTCTCGAATAGGTCGCATGATGCTATATGTGCAAGATAGCGTCTCTATGGGTTGTCGGCGAGCTACCCGGCCATTTCTGCAAGTCTTTTCTCGTACTCTTCCTTGAGTCTTAGATATGTTTGTTCGTCCATTTCGCCAGCTTTCCGGATCGTTTCCAGCCTCTTTAGACGTTCTTTGACCTCATCCAACGTGAGGCTGCCTAAGTAGTTCTTAACTTCGGCTATATATTTTTCGACCTCGTCCTTTGGAGGTTGCTCTGGAACTTGCTTTCTTCTTTTCATAACCAAGATAAATGAAATGAAAACGATGATGCTGCTGGTCCCTATCAGAAAATAAGTCCAGCTCGCTACTAGAGAGCTTGCTACAGTCAACTCAACGACTCTACTCTCTGTTCCAGCGTATCGTATGTCTCCCTCCCATGAAGCCTTTATGAAGTATGTGCCGATTAACGGCGGCGTCCAGCGAAATGAGAAGCGGCCGTGAGAATCTGCTGCAACTTCAACGAGCTTGGAAAAAGTAGTAGCATTCGTTGAGTACCAGATTTGAACTTTTGCTCCTTCACTCAAAGTGACATTAATGTTGCCATTTAGCGTAGTGTCTTCTCCGAGGGCTATTGATGACGGGGACGCTTCAAGGATAATGGCTGTAGGCTGTCTCTGTTTCACAACAACCTTTGCGTGCGCTGGCAGCGTCATCGGAGTCTTAAAATTGTTTAGGGCTTGTTCCGAAGAAGCGTTCATGTTGCATGCGAACCATAGGTAATAGATTCCTGGGCACATTGGGGCTTGTATAGAAAATGTATTCGCTCCCTGCGTTCCGGGATAGCTGCCTGGAGTCGCATCGTATATCAAGAAATAATGGGAGGGAGGAGGCGGCCACTGAGGGGTCCATGAGCAGAAAAGGAAAAGTTCCCATCTCACCGTTTCAGGCCGCAGAATAGAGGGAGTCCAGACCCAGTATAAGACCCTTACAGAGACTATCTCTCCTGGGTATGCACTGGTTGCCTGTTGATCTCCGGGGGCATTTGGATCGAAATCGATGCTGAGCAACAGCAAGGAACTATTGTAGATGTTACCGTTGTGTGTCCTGCCCCCTGTTGGCGTGGAATATAGCTCCTGCTGCTTTTCCTTGGTAACTATGAAATGGCAAGTAGCATTTTGCTTTAGCCGTCCGCTCCAAGCCTCTGAAACTACTCTCCGCGGTCCCAAAGGGTACCAAGCCGTCGCGGTGACTGAGTGCGTACCTGCGCTAACGTTATATGGCCCGTATATCGATGTGCTCTGATCAGGTCTTGTTACGATCAGCTTCACTTCGCAATCTACGCTGATGAAAAAACGAATCGTTACAGTCTCTCCTACTACATATTCATATTTGTCCGCTGATACATGAATTTCCAATGTGCCTTGAGTTTCAGTAACTGGCATTACTAGAAAAATGGAAATTGATAATAAGATGAATAAAAGGAGATCTTCATAGTGGGCTCTTTTCATGGGCATCTTCCCTTTTGTATGGATAGTGACATTGGCGGCTTCCAACACTTCACAATGCTAATTTGCTATTTGAAGTAGCAGTCTATTTTGTCATGTACCACTTTAGGCAACCATCGTTCGGTGTTTTCTTAAAAATACAAAACATATGAGCACCGAAAGATACAAGACAAACCCAATCATAGTTGTCGAGAACTCGGGAATTGGAGTGGTATTGACAGCCCAAGCGTACGTATCGGCAAGTCCTTCCATTGCAAAGACATGAATTATGGGGGTCAACGTCACCTCTAAACGCCATGAAAGTATGCCTTGATATTCGATTGGAACGTTGATTTGGAAAGTTGTTGCGCCGAGTTTCTCTGTATCGGCTGGAATCGTATATTCATATGCTTGAAGCAGAATCTTCGTATTCGCGTCCAATAAGCTAACCATAAATCGAAGATCAGCATCCGGCAGGGCTCGAGCATGCCATCTTACAGTGCATATGTATATCTCAGATTCCGCAAGAGCTGGGTAGTCAGATGGATCACCTCTATTTGTAATCTCCAACAATATCTCCTGTCCTCGAACGAAGGAGGAGAGTACCGATATCATAGCGAGACAAATCAAACACGCAAGAGAGAAAGCTCGTTTCATAACTCTTCAAATTCTCGTCCGACGAATGAATACTTAAGATTTAGGTTCTTCGCCAGAAACTTGATCAACGCGATAGGTTGCCATTCAAATCGCATCCTAACGGCATATTGCCGACTACTGTTTCTAGAACTGGAAGAGGGCGTAGTTTGGTTCAACTTCAAGTCTAACTGGCCTGCCCGTGATAGGCGCTTCTGTAACCATGATTTGCATCTTTGCGCTACCTTAGTCGTCTTAGTCGTTCCTCATACTCCTCTTTCAGCTTTTGGTATGTTTCCTCATCAATCTCTTTAAGTGATCTAAGCTCCTCTAGCCTTACTAGCGCGCGTGCAATTGCCACGTATTCTTTGTCTGTTGATGGTTCAGGGCTGAGGGACGCGACGTTCTCTGTCCTTTCAAGTTTTCCGGTAGCAGTTAGGCGTTCAAACGACGCGTCTAGTTCTTGCATAGTTGTTCCGAGTTCTTGTGACATCTTGGGAATCGAAACGATTCCTCCGTGATCAGCAACGTAATTGTAAACTTGATCGTCAAGGGTCTGTGGAGGAATTTCCACTCGTTTAGCCTTAGCCCTCAGTTTCCTTCCTAGAACTGCGTAGGCTACTACCGCACCAGCAAAAGCGACCAGTCCAAAGGCTATATAAGGAGTGAGGGATGAGTACATGATGATAGATGGTTGAAGTTCAAAGTTCAACCAAAGTGTTGAATCTGTTGAAACTGTGCCGTTTCTTGTTTGACTCTGATATCCAGACGCGGAGACAGTCACCGTGTATGTGCCGGCGGGCAACACAAATCCGAATTCACCATCGGAGCCTGTCATCTGGGTTTGCGATACCGGACCTGAAACGGATACGGACGCCCCTTTTATCGGGTTTCCAATACTCGCATCAGTCGCTCTGCCTTTCAAACTGCCGTACTGAGGCGTTGGCAGGCCGACGGTAAATGTTCTGGTCATTCTATTGTTGCTTTCGTTGGATTCAGCTACTGCGTTGGTTGAGTCTGCAACCCATGTAATAGTGTGAGTTCCTTGAGTTGCTTTCCAGGGCGCATCGCACCACAGAGTTTCTGATTGACCTGCGGCTAGAGAAATCGTCTCTCCCGTGTAAAGCCAATCATCAAGGTAGACTTCAACTGAGAAGTTGTATGCGTTGCCAACACCTTGGTTAACTAGAGTGGCCCCAAATTGAATTGCATCGCCGCCCTCGAAAGGTTCAGGTTTGTCGAAACCAACCATTTGAAAGGTAAGGTCGGGAAGACCCAGTGGTTCTTCAAGGATACATCCAACATACAGAGAGGCACCATTACCTACTCGCTTGACTGGGTCGTAATCGCAGAAACCAATCATTATCCCGAACCAAACACCTTCTCTAAGATTGGCATCTGCGGGTTGGTTTTCATTTACGCTGTACTCTCCTGAGTTTAGAGGCATTTTTAATTCGAACCAATAGTCACCTAGCGCGCCAATCTGTCTAGGCCCGGAAAAACTGAACACACCCTCGCCATCCGTTCTATCCAAAACCGTATCGGCATGTTTGATCGCCAAGAATGCGTCGAAGTAGTGTCCGTCACCAGTGAGAGTTACATCAATGGATTTAACGTCATTTCCGCTGTTTCCTCCCCATTTAAAATCGTTACGATCATTGATTTCTAATTCAAGCCAATCTCCGAGTCCACGGGACGATTCAATATCGAAGAAGTCATCATTGTGTACATTTGTCATCATGTACAAAAATGTGTCGTCGTACATAAGGTAAACATCAATATCCAGTATCCCACTTTCATAGTCCAGCTTATGATGCAAGTGGTTGGCCTGATTCCAGGCTAATTCGGTTAACGATCCATCTACGGCTATTTCTGATGCAATTGATACGTATGGAATGATGATTGTTTCTTCATACGAGTAGGAAAACACGCCGAGTACCCCGACACATAGGAGTTCCAATAACAACAGAATTGATGCTAGTGTGAGAACCTTCTTCAAACTTTACTCACCGAACAATATCCTTCCGTATCACATGGTTCGTCTATTGTTTCCTGCACCGTCTTGTCTGTGCTGTGAGTAAACTTCGACCTGTATTCTTCTATGATGAGGAAGAGCATTAAACCTAGTACAAAACGTTTCAATTAAACTGTTCCTAATACCTGTGCACGCCCCAAAGATGTTCTTAAAAATTTTCACTCCACCTTATAAGTATAGGTCAATACCTGTTCATGCCTTAATAATGCCCGGACGGGACGGCCTACAAGCCAGAACTGCTAATAGCTCAAGGTGCATCAGAAGATTATTCTCTAGTGAAGGACAGAACGCTTCCTTCTTCAAACGAGTTATACTCCAACCTCGTTATTCGTGGCCAATCTGATTCGCTGGATTAGAATTCAGACTGTGCTTCGCGTACGCAATCGCAAAGCAGCCAAGAACAAGCCACCGCCTTCGTTTACGAATCGCTTTATGGCAAAATCTCATCGGTTGTGAGAGGTTTCAGATGAGTGAACGGTGCAGCGATAACCAATACACTGTAGCTGCACACCGACTCATATGTTATTGATCCCGATGCTAGACTTTCAACAGTGAAGCTTTCTTTTTTAACCAAATCTTGGATGCCGTTTAGGTCTACGTTCTTGTTTTTCTTTTTAAAGCTGCTCAAGTTCTTGACTGACTTCTTCCAAGATTTCTATAAATGAATGCTCGGGGTTTTTCAGGGCGTAGATCGCCTTACCCCCTGTTAGTTGGATGTCGCAGAAGCATGGAATCATCGCGATTATCGGACGTGCGAATGTAGATTCAAGCTCTTTAATCATTTTCGCTTCGTCCTCCGTTAGTGTTCCTTGCTGTTTAGATATGATTCTGTTCACTATGATTCCTGTTTTCTTTCTTCCTAGTGCGTCATAGATGCCGGAGATAAGCTCTTCGGTACCTTCGATATCAAATTCATCCATCTTCATGACGAGGAGTACAGCGTCGGAGCAAGCGATGGCGTTTATCGATGAATAGTATATGCCTGGACTTGTATCAAAGATCAAATAGTCCACTTTTGAGTCTGAGTAGAGCGTGTCCTTCGCCTTGATCATGCGTTTTAGAGCCTCCATCTCCCATCTCCTATCCTTTATCATCATCTCGCGGATAGCCTTGGAAGATGGATTCGCGAAACCCACGAAGAACCTTCCCTTACTTCCATATTTCTCGCTTAGATCTGTGATTGCACTCTTGATGTCGCATATCCCTTCAAGAAAATCGTTCAACCAGTACTTGGGGGTCGTCTTGAATAGGATGTGCTGGCTTGGAGCTCTAAGATCAAAATCTAAGAGGCAGACACTACGCCCATTTTTCGCATAGATAGCTGCCAAATTCGCGGCTATGAGAGTCTTCCCAGTTCCACCTTTATGGGAGTGAACAGTAATAGCTCTACTCAATTTCCTCTACCTCTATTTGGCTACGGAGAAATGTACTACTCTTCCAACTCTTTCCTTTTTCGCATAGCCCAACTGAACCAACTGGTTCAGATAGAGGCTTTCAACAGCCCTGCCGCGGCCAGTCTTTGAAGATACCTGATCCGCCGTGGCCTTTTCTAATCCCATAAGTGTGAGCGCAGTCTTCTGGAGATGGCCTTGAAGGTTAAGGACCTCGTGAACATCGATCGGCCTAATCTCCTGAGGCGTTTGCTCAGCGTTCTTGCTCACTGAAGCACTTATCAAATCGAGCTTCTTATCTATTCCGTCAAGCAATGACACGATCTTTTCTAGAGGCTCTTTTAGTGTACGCAGGGTTTCCGACATATTCGGTCACAACACCTGACTACTGATAAGTGTAGTTATGTTTCCAGCTTATAAGTGTTGTTGAAACGTTGAACAATAAAACTTATATAGCTGCAAGGCGCAATATAATGTTGCTGAAAAGTTAAACATATAAACACATAGGAGGTGACCTCGGAAATGAAGAACTCGATGCTGAACCTGAAAAAAGTTGTTATCACCATGTTATGCGTTGTGATGGTTTCCACAGTTGTTGTCTCAGCCATACAACCAGCCTTGGCAGGCGCTCCTAACATCTCTGGATCAATATCTGCACCTTCTGTTGTTAATACTGGAAGCTCTTTCAAAGTCAGCGTGTCTATCTCAAATTATGGGAATAGCCCAGCTTACTACGTGAAGGTACGTCTCAATGTCCCGTCAGGATTTTCGGGCCGTAATCTAGAAGTGTATGCAGGCGACCTCTCTCCAGGAAGATCTAAGACATTGTCATTCCAAGTGACCGCTCCATCTTACACAACATCAGGCAGCTTCTCGGCTCACGCCTTCTACTCCGACAATGCGGCTGGCAAGGGAACCATGTGGGTTGCCTATATCCTAGGACCCACTACATGGGTTTACGCCCCAACCAAGTACAAGGTGACTTTCATCGTTCAAGCATCTATGCCCATGAAGTACGCATGGGTGATCGTATACGATACAAGCACTGGCCAACAAGTTGCCGCAGGGGCTGGGAGGGCTACAACATCGACTCAGTCTTCAATCTCCATGACTCTAGATTTACCTATGGGAAACTACAAGGCTAGTGCAGGCGCAGTAATCTCAACTCCGAAAGGCCCTGCAAACGCTATTGGGTGGAGATACTTCTCGGTGAGGGGGGCCGCTAGCGTACTTATCGTAGTTCAGTGGATATAGCAAAAGGAGCCAAGATGCATCAGATCTACGAATTTTTTTTATCCTTATAACTCGGCACAGCACGTCGATACTGGCACTAGTTACGCGCGACATTTCCGCTGTATCTACATACGCTGAGTTGATAAGATCGCATGTTTGGACCGGAAGGCAAGCGCCATGGAGAAGAAAGAGAGACGAGCGTACAGAAAACACAATACTCCTTGGGGTAGGGGATGTAAAGTTTAAGTCAGAAAGATGGGATAGGGAACGAGAATACGGATCGAGTACATATATAGTTGTTGAGTTCCCAATCTTCGTTGGTGAATACAACCGCGAGAAAGACGGTTCCGAGTCTCTCGTGTTCTGGCGCTATGAACCACTTGAAGGTGCGGAGCGCGACAAGTTCATCGAGGAGATGTCGAAACAACGCCCGGCTGGGTTCGCTATCCAAGACTGTATAAGAAAACGTGTTGAATTCGGCGATCTGCCAGCATCTGTCCAAGAGGAAGCGCGACAACTCTATCGAGATTGGAGAAAGAGGTACGGATACCTCGTCAAGGGATACGATTGGCTGACATCTTGATCTCTCAACGCGGGCACGATTAAATCAAAACCCCAAGCGATGATCTGGCAAGAGGAATAGGACAACTAGCAGAAGCCCTAGCATTCGGCTACGATAAGGCAGTCTCAGTCACCACGCTCAAAAACACCAGAACAATCGATGATTCGGTGTTCAAGATATTTGGGTTCAGCTTGATCGGCGTGGATTCCCATGGAAACACCCATGTAGTCAGATAAATGTTGCAAGCCCACTTTGATGGTTGCTTTTCCTCATAGAGAATTCAACTTCTTCTACCTTATCTCCAACACGCAGCGCAAATGTTGCTCTCGCGGGTGGAAAATTTTCTGAAAACACAACAAAAACTAATTCAAAACTTCCAGGTCCTATTAACGTATAACGCTCATAATAGCCTGAATAATCAACGATAAAAGGGTTCACACTCAAATGAACCATGTCCGGGCGATCGTAGTGTATATAGAATGCGTCAAGATCTCGCGATTTACTTGGCGGAATGGCTACCCTATCGCTGATAACGCCTTTCCACTTCAACTCTACAAGCTCAAGGGCTCTCTCTGTTCCAGTTGAAATGTCTTCTACTCTTTCTATGTATGCAACACAATCATGAGCTATTTCTCGCTGATGAAGATTTCTCACATTGACATGATAAAAACGGGTCGGTCGCTCTTTTCCTCCTATGTATCGAACATCTTCGAATTCTTTCTCGTCTCTTTCGAGTAGAATTTCATTTCGCCAGTTTGGATTCCATTTCCGCTCCCTTATTTTTTCAGCGATAGCGTCAGGGAGTAAATGTCTATCCGTAAACGGGATACTGTTGGCTTGGATGAACTTTAAAATCCCATCATCTTCCTTGACGGTCTTCTCTCGAAAGACCAGAGATTCTATGTCTAAGAAGGCGGCTATCGCTAATTCCTGATGAGAGAATAGAGAGCCTCGATGGTTGCCAGTATCTGTAAAACTTTGGTTCTTCGGTTCAAACAATCTTTCTCTTTTGAAATCTACGAAAACTAAATATTCGGATTCTCCTAGCCTGCGAAAGATATTTTCCTTTACACCCTTCAGGGTCCGTTCTTCTACCGCAATGTATGGCTCAAAACCCATCTTTTCAAGTTTCTCGGCTACCCTGTGAGCTATTTCAATCTCACCGGTTCCTTCTCGTTGGCCACAGCTGACAAATACTCTTGCCTGAATCATTCTTATTTTACCAACTTTCTTGTCGGTACTTCTGACCTTTAAGATTTCACTGATCTAAGATCCAGGCTTAGATCGTCCTTCCTTGTTAATGGTAGACCTAGTCGAACAGGCGAACCAAGAAGTCAAGGCTCAACGAAGCGTCCATCCAGTTCAAGTCTCCCGCTGAACACATGTCTACGAAGAAACATTCTTAACTTTCTTGGATTTTATTTGAGCTCATGAATCTTGTTTGGCCAGGTATTGGTTGGCTGACTCCAGAATGGATCACAACGATTATTGCGTTCATTGCTTTCATAGTCGCCGTTTTAAGTTTATGGTTTAGCTCTTTGAAAGGACCCGATATCGATCTTTGTGAAAACCCCAAGTTCGTTATGGAAAGAATTGGCTGGATGAATCTCAACTATATTCCAGATAGAATAAGATTCAATCCAGCACAACTCATTTTCATCAACAATGGAACTCGTTCCGGAGTCATTAAGCTTGAAGTAGATTTTGAGCCCTCGGACGAGTTCAAACCTTTCTTCGATAGCGCTGATTCCGTCTTCAAGATAGGCGAAAAAAGTTCAGTCGGTAATATGCCTCATATCTCTATACGGGAACGAGAAAGCTGCATAATCGAGGTTGAGATAAGAGTCGATTTCCATGACTGGAAAGAGTACTTTAGTTTCGACCCCGTAGGTAAGGAGGAGATTTATGATATTCTATGTAAAGCAGATCTTCAAAATTATCACCGTCTTATTAATTTTTGTTCCATCATAAAACCTAGAATGTCCATAGGAACAATTTCTATCAACTCGATCCAAACAATGCGAAAAAACATTCTTGGAACCAAAATGAGTAGAAAGAATCTTGTTAGGGATCTACCGATCGGATCGATAGACCAAGAATTCATTGATGGTTTCAAGTCTTGCTTGGAAAAATGGGACGATATCAAACCAAACTGTATCTTGATGAAACTGAGAGAAATTAGCAATGATCTTCCCAGTCGTATTCTGTCTCCCTTAACCGAGAATCTTAACAAACTGGAAAACATGCCGCTACTTGAAATAGGAGATGTGAAAACCGATTTTTGGAATGATTGGAAAAGAAGATTTGAAGGCTACTGGAATACCAAGGCCCTTGTAGATTTCATGTTTAGCAGTTTGGGGCTTGAGCCAAAAATTACAGATTTTTGTTTAAAAGCAAATGGATTCAATCAAGAATTGCGAATTCTAAAAGAGATCGGGTCAGCAGATTCGCTAGAAGGTAAAGCAAAGGAGTGGAATCTAAGGAAGCTAACGGAGATTCTAACGGAAAAAATTAGAGACATTATCAGCGACATAGAATGGCTCCAAGAGATCCTGCGTAAATGCATTCATTCAATCGGATAACGTGCAGCGCCTAAAGCTCCCAACAGATTTGGGTCGACCAACATCTCTGAAAAATGTTTTGCTGAGTTTGAAATCTCACACGAGCACAAGCGCCTGATATCGCGACATTACCTTTTCAGCTAGGACCCAGCGCCGAATTTTTTATTTTCCGCTTTAACGAAGCTAGGGAACCCTCTGTTTATGCTATAGGCCCATAGGAACCGCGGCCCTACAAGCGGCCTCAGCGGAGATCTGCCGCCTGTGTAAAGGATAGTCTCCTACCTATATGGCCAGCTTGAAGATGAGCTTGCAATTAGAGGTTTGTCCTAGGTATGCCTATTATCTGTCCTAAATGTCACGGCATGAATGTTCGTCAAGCCACCAAGCCGAAGAAGACCAAGTACGGCCGGATTCACAGGAAGTTTCAATGCAAAGACTGCGGATACGACTGGATAGAAAAGAGATGAACTGCAGCCAACTTTTCGAACAGATATTTCTATACCTCGAGTCCTCTAGGAGCGGGATATCAAAGCCTTCACCTGCAATTCTTGCAGCAAGAGCAAACTTGGCTATTACTACGCTATGCACCTGAGATCGTCTGCCGGATTCTCATCCTACTTGGAGTCATTGAACTCGTTAACGCCGGTCAGAACTGGGCTCAAGGACAGATTTTTCTGTATTCCCTTCTATTAGAGAGTCATTGAATCAACACCGAGTATTTTCTGTCTACAACAACTACGAGTACGTTTCTGTCTTCTCTTCTCCCTGAGAGTCATTGAATCCGTTCTCAATTCCACCATTTCCGTTGGCTTGAAGCAATTACTCGGGTTCGCTTTGGAGTCGCCGTTCGATTGTGTCCGGGATGCATATGCTTTTATAAGGATAATCGAGGAGCAGCGATAATCGCTTTTCCTATGGAGGTTAGTAGTTCTTTCGTTCCTTTTGTTCGTCACCTCTCTATTCTATTTAATTCCGAATTTCTGCTTTATGCTTTCTCTTGAGATCAGCCACTTTAAGCGAGAACTCGAAGTGGCAAATCTCCCTAGTGTACAAATGCTTCGCCTCAGCCAATCATATCGCATGGACCCCACCCAACTACGCCTTAACCCGTAAAATCCCTTTCATACCTTTGGAATCAGAGATAGACGCGTTGATAGCTGGATGCGGCAGAAAGATAGCTATAATCCTACGGCTAATCAAGGAAACAGGCATGAGAGTCGGAGAGCTCCGACGTCTAGAATGGACAGATCTAGACCTTGAGAACAATACGATAAGCGTAAACAGCCCTGAGAAAGGGTCCAACCCAAGGATCTTCAAGGTCTCGGCTAAGCTAGCCGCCATGTTAAATACGCTACCTAGAAGCGGCGAGAAGATCTTCCAGATGTCCGGTAGGTCGCTGCAAGGAAACTTCAGTCAACAGAGGCGTAGAATAGCCCAGAAGATCCAGAACCCAAGGCTCCTACAGATAACATTCCATACGCTGAGGCATTGGAAAGCAACAGTCGAGTACCATCGCACCAGAGATATCCTCTACATCAAGCAGCTCCTAGGCCATAAAAAGATCGAGAACACTATGCTTTACACGCAACTGATCAACTTTGAAAGCGATGAATACAGCTCAGCTGTAGCCAAGAGCTTAGAGGATGCTCGGAAGCTTGTTGAAGCGGGCTTCGAATACGTCTGCAAGATAGATGATTCCCACATATTCCGCAAGAGGAAGTAGGCCCGTTCAAAATGGGCTGGGAGAATACGTGGTGGGCCGGGAGAGACTTGAACTCTCGACCTTCTGCGTGTCAGGCATTCCTGAAACATTGATGAAGAGAGACAACTCAAGAACTGAATTCTCAGAAATAGAAGATATTGATCAAGTAGTCAATGCTTTTGGAGATTTTTGTAGGATTGACATGCATCGCAGTGATAGGACTGTTAAAAACAATTCATATTGGATAAGACGTTTCCTAAATTCAGTCAAGAAGAATCCTAGAGAGCTTTCTGATCAAGATGTTAGAGAATACTTGCGAAAGTTTAGAGAGTCACCAGAGAATACCTATGCCAACATCCTGAAGGCTTTCAAAGCATTCTTCAGGGACTTCATGAGAATGCCTTGGATTGTTGAAAGTTTCAGATTTCCTAACAGACCTTTTCATCCCAAGACTGTTCCTTCCAAAGAACAGGTAAGTAGGTTCTACAATGCCTTGAATGATTCAATTGCTGAAACCATCTTCCTAGTTCTTGCAAGCACAGGTCTAAGGAAGAATGAAGTGCTATCCCTAAGAATTGGTGATATAGACCTTGAGCAGAGAACTGTTATTCCA
>Ga0315309_1000636_pt1 | contig 21352 bp, 37 predicted proteins | sample TDP4_MG_FD_203080 | JGI IMG/M metagenome (GOLD analysis project Ga0315309, IMG submission 203080) | Freshwater sediment microbial communities from Lake Towuti, South Sulawesi, Indonesia - TDP4 | ecosystem: Environmental > Aquatic > Freshwater > Lake > Sediment | place: Indonesia: South Sulawesi... | reverse complement strand
ATCCCCCATTTTAAGTGCCCTTGAACCCATCGGATAAGGGCCTATTGGAGGAAAATGGTTATAAAACTCTTTAAATATTAGTGTATTGTGTATGCTGAGGGGAAGGGGATTATGAGGGCCCGTAACTATAGAAAAATAAAGGGGCAGCCTTACACGAGAAAAAAGTTTATTCGAGGAGCTCCTCCTCCGAAAATAAGTAAATTCACCATGGGCGACCCCTCAGGCAATTTTGGGTATCAGGTTTCTTTAATAGCGGATAAAGAGACACAGGTTCGGCATAATGCCTTAGAAGCCGCTCGAGTAGCAGTAAACCGGGTTCTTTCAGAAAAATTGGGACAAAATTTTCGCCTAAGAGTTTTGCCTTATCCCCACCACGTTCTTCGGGAGAACAAGATGCTTTTTACCACTCACGCGGACAGGTTCCAGGATGGAATGAGGGGCGCCTTCGGTAAGCCCATAGGAACTGCTGCGCGGGTTAAATTAAATCAATCCATCATAGCAGTGGATGTGGATGAAGAAGGCCTCGAGGTCGCCAAGGAAGCCCTAAAGCGGGGGGAGGCTAAATTACCCGTAACTTGTCGAGTGATAGTAACGAAGTGTGGTTAGTTGAAGTTGGTTTTCGCTCGCTAATCTTCGGCTAATCTGTAAGGGTTTTGGTGGATTGGGGTTGGGGGTGGGTGGGGGGTGGGGTTTTTGTCTGTTTTGGTTTAGTGGCGTTTTTGTCTGTTAGGTGGGGGGCTTGTTTTAGGCTTCTTTCACCTTTTCTGTTTGGAGCTTTTTGAATGGTCTGTTTAATCTGTTAGGAATCGCCGAAGAGAATAAAAAGCAGTTTTGTTGTACGTGTATACTTGGATGTAATATGGGGAGATAGTGAATTATGGCAAGGCGTAAGTCTAGGATTGCGAGGGGCACCAACATTGGGCTGAGGTCGGTTTTGATGGGTGAGTCGGCGGTCGGCGCGCCTGAGACTCTGGGCAAGAACCGTTGGGAGAGGCAGTTTAGGCAGGTGGGTATCCCTAAGTGGGTTTACCACATGGAGATCGTGAATCCCTATACGAGCGGTTTTCTTGGGGTTCATCCAGACCTGACGGAGGAGCAGAGGCAGGTGGCGGTGAAGGAGTTTCTGCGCAGGTATCGGGAGGGTATGCCAGCGTTCCTTTCCAGCCTAGCTATGGAGTGCTACAACTTCGCCAAGACGTTGATCGTGACGGTTCCAGCGAGGAGTCCGAAGCCTAGCATGGGCTTAAGCCCTGAGATTCTCATTTAGGGGTGATGTGGGTGTCTGTGGCTCAGACTAGGTTGAAGGAGATAACTGGGGCGCACAGTCCTGAGGTTGTGATGCCTGAGATTCTGCGCAGGGATGCGGAGATGTTCACGGGCATCACCGTTGGTCATCGCCTCAACAAGCACGGCATCGTCTTCGGCTTAGACTACGGCTTCAAGGCGCTGGGAGAAGCTACGAAGATTCCCGTCATTAAGGACTACAGCCAACCCATCGCGCGCAGTATCAGTGGGGCTGGCGCCCTGCTGGGTTTACTTTTACTGCGCGGGAAGTGGAGCCGAATGATCGCCTTCGGTATGCTCTTCGAGGATGTTGAGGCAGGCGTAGACTGGAGTATCGAGGCGGTACGCAAGGCTGTTGGTGGCTCTAGCCCAAGCAAGAAGTAGTGTCGCCTTCCTGAGGGGGAGACGAGAAGCGGGTAAGTGGCGCCACGTGGCACAACCCACCAAGCGTTTCATGCGCAATCACCGCGGTTGTTCGCCCGTTTCTCCCGCGAGGGCGTCGCCCTCGTGGCTTGATGCCCCAAACTGTGAAGGAAGGCTTAAGCCCCTGATGAGCCGTGCAAGTCGGCTAACCATAGGTGAAAAGCCTACGAAACCCGCGCAGGCGGGTTGGGTTTGTGGGGGGCGCGTTGTTGCCCAGCCAAAAGGAACACAGCGCCATCGCAAGGCGACTGGCACGCCTGTTCAGGGTTGATCCTGAACTTGCCAGCATGGGTTCCATGTTGCCAGATGTGGACGTTTATCCACCCCTAAAGCATCGGAAGACCCTGCACAACCCCGTCATCGCCGTTCTGCTGGCTAGGGTGGACAGAAGCGTGGCGCTGGGCTACCTCAGTCATATAGTGGCTGATGATCTTCCTCTTCCTATGAAACTTTTACACGTTTTTCTGAAGGGAACAAAGGAGGAGACTGTGAAAGTATGAGCGAGAAAACAAGCGATTGGTGGGAAAAGGAGAAGCAGACGCTCCGCAAACTTGGTCTTTCTGAGGATCAAATTGAGGAACTTAAGAAGAAGGTTGATCGTGGAGAGATTGACACGGATGAGTTGAGCGACCCAGAATTTGACCTGCTGTTTTGGGCGACCCTAATTTTCGGCACGTTGTCCGCCATAAGTTTTCTTCTTCGGCTGTTTTCAGGCTCACGATCCGAGAAAAAGCGCGCTGAAGAGACGAAACGTGAAGAGGAGTTGATTGTGTGAGCGCTTTGCAGGAACGCACGGGCAAACTGAAGTGGATGAAGGAGTTAAGGGAGAGGGACTGGGGAGACTACATTAGCGACCTATCCAAGCAGATCATGCGCAAGGAGGAGGTGCGTCTGCGCTTGGAGACTTATCATAAGTGGGTTGAGCGCTTTGACGAGGAAGTGCGCATGTTCTGCGAGTATGCCAGTAGGCAGTTTAACCTCAAGCATGAAGGCGAGGGTGTCCGCTTGGTTTGGGGTCGTAAACACTGTGATAACCCAAGGTGTGGCACATGCTTGGGCACTTATAATACCCATTACCCTTACCCCCAACTGATAAGCGCCACTGAAACCTTTAAGAATGCACGCCCTAAGCCCCTAAGCGTCAGAAGGGGAAAACTTAAAGAGTTTTTGATGGCGGAGTGTGGCTTAACCGCCAGTCAGGCAGACGCCTTATTTCGGTTAATAGACCTGCGTCACCTCATGATCCGCAGGTTCAACTACGAGGTTATGGAGCTCAAAAACTTCGGGGTGTTGTGAAATGCTCAAGGTGATCGTTAAGGCGCTGTGGTCTCTCCTATCCAAGCCAGAGTTCAGACAACTGGCAACCAGCATAGACTACCTGCAACTGATCTCGTACAACGACAAGGACGACCTTGTGATCATTCTTGGACATAACCCAACGCAGGGGCAACAAGGGGAAAAGCCGAACATGAGCCAGCAATTCCTCCTTGCAGTGCATAAAATGGCGCCTGAAGGCATCATCCAACCCTTAGAGGGGGCAACGTCCCTAACTTTTCTCATAGAGAAAAAGGCTAAGGAAAAAATTGGGGAGGTTCTCAAGTGAGCGAAGGGGAAGATAAAAGGGACGAGACGATTCCGCCACCCCAAGACAGGAGGGGTCTTCCTGCGATTCCGCCCGCCCTGTACGAGCGCCCCACCGTGCCTGAGATCAACCCGAAGCTCAGGGAGGCTCTCGCCCAACCGTTGACCCTCGCCGACTGTCAGTACACCATTTACACCATCCAGAAGCGTGTAATTGAAGCCTTCCAGAAGATACAGAAGGAGCAACCGCAACAGGTGGTTCCAGCCAGCGAAGCCATAAGGGAAATGCAGACCGCCATAGACATAATGGCAGAACACATGACAAAGGGCTTCACGGTTCAGTACGCGCCCCCAGTAGCGCGCGACCAAAACTCCCAGTCAGAGGGATCATTCCTTGATAGGTTGGATGAACTGTGGGGTCTCTTTGATGAGGTTGACCCTGAGTTGAAGGGGAAGATGGGTAAGACCCTCGGCAAGCTCTTCGACATGCTTAACGAAAAACTGGGGATTGAGTGATGGCTGAGGAGATTATGCGTAAACTAAGCGACGTACAGGCGTGGTTGACGGATCACGGAGCTAGGTTAGATGCCATCACAGAGCGATTGCTGGATCAGGAGACCAGAATCATCACCCTAGAGGAAACGGTGGCAGGTCTCATAATCCCAAGAGTGTTACCCTTCAGAAGCAGTAGCCATAGCAGTCCCCACGAGTATAAAGTCTATGTTGAGCCAGTGGTGGGCACGCCTCTAACGGTTCAGGTGGAAGCCGAAACCGATAGGGAAGCCATAGAAAAGGCTGAAAGGATGTTTAACACGCCTCTGGTTAAGACCGAAATCCTGAGCAAGGCTTTGACTGCGCGCGAGAAAGCCGTTGAGGAGCTTCGGCTGGTCGCGAAGGTTAAGCCTCGAAAAATTGAGGGCACTTCTAATCCTGTAAAAGTCGAACTAACACTCCTAACGTGTCCTTTTTGCCGACAATCCGCAGTATACCCCGTTTACTATTGGAATAAAAGAAGATTAACAGAAGCCGTCAAATGCTACGCTTGTAACGAAATATTCTCGTTGAAGAAGGAAAGCGTGTCTAATCCTATAAAGTTAAAGTGCAAACTGTGTGGCAAGGTTTTGCCGACAAGAAGTGTTGAGGAATACATGAAACACTTGGAATTAGAGCACACCATCTTTTTCCCCGAATTAGTTGAAAGATATTTCTATGAGTTTATAGAGAACCCACAGGTACGAAGATTAGGAGTCCCACGCACCGATGTAGAGCGAGTTATGGTTCACTATGGCGTCAGTCGGGAAACCGCTGAGAACATGATTAGAGAGGTGGGCGTTAAGGCGCTCTTACCTCCAAGAGGGGCAAGATTAGAAGGGGGAGAAATAGCCAACCCTTCCCGTTGGGTTCTCGAAATGTATCCTCTGGATGTGTTAGCGTGGCGAAGAAGCCTCATAGAACTTGCTGGAAAACCGTTAACCGCCAGCGAGCACAGGCTGGTGAGCAATTATGATGACTACCTACGTAGAAGAGGCTACCTAACCTCAAGGCAGATCGAGGTTTTGAGTGAAATAGCGCGCAGACACTATGTCGCGCTTCCCGCCATACCCACGAGGGTGACGTGACATGGTTCTCAAGGAGATGTTTATGGCTGGCGTCGGTGCGGTGGCTGGTGGCGTAGTTGGTAGCGTTGTAACAGCCAATAAGGTGATGCAGAACACAAGGTTCACCCATGAGGAGATAGCCAACCCCTACAAGCACGGGTATATTGTCGAAGAATTTGAGGAGAAAGGCGAACTCTCCTTCACATACTACTATGACGCATACTTGGGAGCCTTCAACAGGGTCGGATTTAAACAGATCAACGCCTTGAAAGCCAAAGGCTACACGGTACGCACTAGAGAAATTCACGAGTACCTAGTCTCATTCCTGCACGAACCAGTGAAGACGAACGATTTTGCCCTAGTCCACCCCATGTTTTTCACAAAACCCGAAGCCTTGGCTTGGCTGGAGAAGAGCCACCGCTACATCGCCTGCTTTGAAGTCGCAGACACCACAAGGGTCTCGAAGGATTTGGTAGAATACGCCAATGACCCACGTTTAGACGGCATTTTCCTACCATCCTCCTTCTGCATGGAGACCTACAAGCGCAGTGGGGTTATGAACAAACTTTGGAAGGTTCCACATGGGGTTGACCCGTTATTTGAGTTGCCCAAGACTGAGATCAAAACGGATGACCCGACCCTAGAGGAGATTAGGAGAGACGAACGGATTAAAATCCTGTTCTTCGGCTTACACAGTGTTGACACAAGGAAAGGCGGAGATATTGTACGCGAGGCATTAAGGAGGCTCAGGGCTAAGGGCAGGGACTTCCTGTTAGTGGTTAAAATCCACCCGCTTCTCCTTTACGATGTCGCCAAACACTTTTCAGGTATTCCAACAGCGATGGTCAGCCCTTGGCTTCCAGAAAAGGAACTGATCTACCTCTATGACAGTTGCGACATTCTACTTCATCCATATAGAGGCGGAGCCTTTGAGCTAAACGTTTTTGAGGCGCTGGCAAGGGGCTTGCCCGTAGTTGTTACTGGTTGGGGTAGCGTCCTAGACTACGCCAACATCCATAACGCCTACCTCATCACCCCCGAATCAGCCTCCAAAATATTTCCGCTGGCATTCACTGGGCACGTTGGTTTTGGGGTGAACGCCAGCGTTGACCACACCGTTGAGTTGCTGGAGTTCGTCATGGACAATCTGGAGTACTGCAAGAAGAGGGCTGAGAGACAGAGAAAGCCGTTCACGGAACAAACTTGGGGCAGAGTGGCTGATCAAATCTTGGAGGGTTGCGAACAGATATGGCAAGCGAGCTAATTGAGGGGCGTAAGGACGAGCGGGTGGTTGAGTATCCGTTTGTCTTAAAGAACCTGCCAGAGGAAACACACAGCATACTAGATGTGGGTTGTTTAGAAAGCCCTCTAACCAAGTTTTTGTCTGAAAAGGGGTTTTTCGTTGTCGGAATAGACCTTAGGAAGCCAGTTGGCGCAGAGGTGAATTTTGTTAGGTGTGATGCTAGGTTCTTACCGTTCAAATCCGACTGTTTCGATTTAGCCGTAGCGGTCTCCACCCTAGAGCATGTGGGCTTAATCTGTTATGGGTTTGAACACTGGGAAGGATATACCCCTGATCAGGGCGGGGATAGAAAAGCCCTAGATGAGATGGCTAGGGTCTCTAGGAAGATGATTGTAACCCTTCCCTATGGATGGGGAGACTTCTACTGGTTGAGAGTGTATAACGTTTACACCCTTGACCGCCTCTTGGCTGGCTACAAGAAACAGACTGAAGAATACTACAAGATGTTAGGCGACCAGTGGGTTGCCTGCACCAAGTCGGAGCACCTGATCAGCGAAGGCAGGGTAAAGGGCGTAGTTTGCTTGGAGGTGATCAGGTAATGCCGATATACTCAGTTGAGTTGTTTCCTTCTGGAACGACCATCGAGATGGGAACGACTGAAACATCAAAGACCTTAGAGAAGCTCTTTTCGGTGGCGTTCCCAGCAGGAACCACAATAAGCTCCATCAACTACTACATCCACATCGAGAAACTTAAACAGTTTACAGTAACCTATCAGAAGGATTATGCGTCATGTGAGGACGCAGATGGCTATTGTGAAATAAATATGAAGGTTAAAGGAAGCAAAGAGTTCGTTCCCATTCCTTCATCATATGCCCACTGCGACAAGGAGTACGCAGGGTCAGACACTGCGTTGAGCACCTTCACGGACGGCAAGATAAACACCACTTGGATCACGATCTGGAAGGTACTTAAGAATTGGAGCGGTTGGAGAGTCACATTTAAGTCGTGGGTCGAAATAACCGCAGACAAGGCACCTGAAACAACAAAGGTGTACGTTGAGACAACGGAGACTTCAGGGGGTTCCTACCCTGAAGCCGAGTTTCTGAGTAAGTATTGGTGGGCTATTGCCATAGGGGTTGTGGCTCTAATTATCATTGTAATACTAATATTGCGGAGGGGAGGATAGTTGATTGAGTGGGGAACCAAGATAGTAGGCTTATCTTCTCCAGTAAAGAGTGAGGATGAGTTGACGGCTGGGAAGGTATATCAGGCGGATTTCTCAACCCCCATAGACATTCCAGACGCCCTTGAAGCCTCTGTAATGACGGAGTTGTGCAAACTAAAGGATAAGGTGGCTGGGTCAGAAACCACTTATGTCTATGTTAGCGGACGTACGATAGTTGTTCAATGGAAACAACACTCAGCCTCCCCAGTAACGGCGGGTGCGGTCATATTTGGTCTTATGGCGCTTGCCGTCGTCGTTCTTGCGATTGCTCTGGCTTTAGTGTCTATCTCTAAGGTAGAGGGTGTGCCCGCAGGAACCCTCTTAGGGAGTACCACCATCGTAATCATCCTCATTGTCATCTTTGTCTTGTTTGTGATTCCAATTTTAAGAAGGTAAGATAATGGCTGAAAAAGAGGAGAAGAAAAACCCTGACGCCGAGGTCACAGCGTTGGTGGAGTGGCTTAAGGCGGACTGGAGCCACATAGCCCTAGTGATCTTGGCGGTCTTGTTCGTGGTGGTGTTGATCGTCCTCTTGACGAGGAGGAGATAGCCGTGAAGAGGCTGAGGAAGTTGAGGCTCATAGACCGCCCTAAAACCCTCAAGCTCTTATCCGCGATAACGGGCGAAAAGGAAGCGCTGAAGATTTATGAGACTAAGGTTGATCCGAGGGAGTTGATAGCCCTAACCTTCGGCTTCATCTTAGCCTTAGTCCTGATCCTGAAGGGCGACTTAGAGACGGGTAAGACCATCGCCCTAGCCCTCATCTTCTACGGAATCGGGAGGAGTGTACCATGAAACGGGTTTTCACCGTCAGGCTTCTTCATAAAGGAAGTAACACCACGCTTAGGATAAGTAGTGGTGCGCTGGATGCCGTGCTCGACATGGCTGGGCGCATGTTATGCGCTGATGAACTAGACTCCTTCAGCGTTCAAAGTCACTCAGTTACGAGTGGCAGGAAAGGGGGTGAGTAGGAAATGGCTGAATCAATAGGATACGTGGAGGACACTACGCCAATAACGAATATAATAGTGATCTTCGGAGTAGTTGGAACAATCCTTCTGGCGATTATCTTGGTTTTGCTCTATGCGAGGCGGTAAAAATGAGCAAGATATTTGCCAACGTCGATAAACTCATGAGACCCCTGTTAAAGATAGCTAAGAAGTTTTACTACCCTGAAACAGACATCCTTGAAGTCTCTATGCTCGTTGTGTTCAAAGGGAAACTCTATGCAGTGGTTAACCCCATCGGCGATATATGGGTGTACGATGGCGAGGAGTGGGAAATCTCGTATAGATCGCCCTACGGTGTGGGTCACCCAAGAGGACACAAAATGGCGTGCTTCGCCTTCGCTGAATATAGGAAGAAGTTGTACATTGGTGGAACTGCCTACGGTATGCCTCAATACACGTTTGTTCTTGAGTTTGACGGTGAGAAATGGCGTGAATCCCTCAAAGTGGAAAGAGCCGAGCAAGAAATCTTCTCCATGTGCGTTTATGGAGACAACCTTTATGCTGGAGATGAGCAAGGGCACATTTGGCGTTTTGACGGAACGATGTGGAACGATCTTGGACGTAGAGTTGATAGAAACGCTAGGTCTATGGCAGAGTTTGCAGGCAACCTCTATGTTGGAACCGAGTATCTAGGGAAGGCGTTTGAGGATGCAGGCTCATACAACATTATATGGGTGTTTGACGGCACCACATGGACTAAACGCACGTTTGGAACAGAGAGAGGAGCATTAATTTGGCTAGGGGTATGGAACGGCAGGCTTTACAGCGCTAACGGTTTGCATGGCGAATTGTGGGCATCAACCGATGGCGTAACTTGGTGGAAAGACTACAAGTTCCGAATGGGCTACGAAAGACCTATGCAGGTTGTTCCAGTAGCGGGTTCGTTACTGGTCACATGTAGTAAACAGTTTGTTGAGGCAGTAGATAGGTGGATACTCAGGGGCGGAAGCCTCTGGAGACAAGAAGGATTAACCGACTATCCTGTATATGAAAAGCTATTTGATTACGGCGCAGAGTTAATATCAATCACACCGTTTGAGGGAAACCTCTACATAGGAACCATGCATCATAGGGATTTCAACCGCGCAAACATCCTCTGCGTAAACCTCGCTGATCTACGGAGGATAGAGGGCACCATTACAACGTGGTTTGACACATGGGATGTAAACGTTAACGCTGGTGAAGTAAAGACTATCATAGATGTTTTTCAAAGAGGAAAGGTGAACCGCTTCAACTTCTATTGCAGTCAAGTGGGTGGAACTGTTGTAGCAACAGATGGCGAGATTCACGTAGTAGTTGACGGCAGAGAGTGGGTTATAAACCTTAGCGCCTTATATGATAGGGGATTAGCCAGCGTAACAGGTTACTTTGGCTCCATTTATTGCACAGTATTTGATGATACGGGAAAGCGATGGAACGCCGTCTTCGACGTGGAGACACCCTTCAGCAAAACATGTAGAATATTCTTCAGAAACGGCAACCCCACCACAGGAAATTTATTTAGGTGTCAAGGATTAATAGAATATCAACTCTATGATTACTGATACGGTGAAGAAAGGTGACACTAGGAGACGCCATTAAACTATTTGGGCTCTTCGTCTTGGGTGGGATCGCAGGATTCATCTTCGGTCCCCTATTTCTTGATCATCCAGCCGACCCCGCTAGGTTTTACCCCATAGCGGTTTCCATGTTTTTTATACCAGTCGCAATTTTCATTTTCGCACAATGGAAAGTCCGAAAAAAGAATAGATTGGTTATTTTTAACACCGTTGCTTTTCTGGTTGGCGCCATTCTTGGGTTTATGGCTTTCCTATATCTCATAATTCTCTTCGTCCTTATGGAGGGGTAACGCGCGAAAAAGTAGGTTGAAGGATGAGTAGCCTAGAGAGGGTGGTTGAAAGGCTGGTTGAGGTGCGGTTTGTTGAGTGTCCTTACTGCGACCTCAGGGTGATGGTGAAGAATCCCGAATGGAAGCGGGTGACCTGTAAGGGTTGTGGGCACAAGATCAACGTGCCCTTCAGCAGGCAGTACGTTGACGTTAAGAAGGTGTTGGTTGAGGAGTCACCGCCCGTTAAGAGGCTTCTCCATCCACCCCTACCACCAGTTAAGGAGTTACTGATCGAGAGGGGGAAGTGATGTACAGCGCGTGGGATGAGTTAGGGAAGAGGTATAGGGAGCAGAGCAGGTGGTGGTCGCCAACACCAGAGCCCTCATCTAATAACCCCCAAGAACTGGAAGAGGTTGCGGTTGTTAGACCAGAGTGGATAGCAAGATGGAGGCTCATAGGCGTCCCAGAGCCAACCATACAAGCCTTGATAAAACAACACCAACGAGCCACAGAAGCCAGAAGAATTGAGAAAAAAATCCGCATACCTGAACTAGACTACCCTGTCCCCCAACTGCCTAAAGTCGAGGAAGAAGCCAAGGTCATGGCTATGGCGCTGGACACAGACGGGTGGCTCGAAGAACGCCGAGCAAGAGAAGACAAGATAGGGAAGATAGACAGGTGGGTTTACAGATGGGAATACAGGGTTCCAGCCACAGGATTCGGGACGGACACCTACAAACTAACCGAACACATAGCCGACATGCTGAACACATCCATATCAGTCGTAAGAGTCGTTTACTTGGGAAGGGCAACAATCATATACCGCACCTTAGCATGGTCATCCAGAGGCATGAGGGTCATCCAACTCTGCGAACCCCACTTCATCAAGCATAAAGAAAGGGCGATACTCTACCTAGAAAGATATAGAAGCAGACCAACCCGCCCAGAACCCAGACCACCACTATAGCGCGCACTAACCTTTCTATGCTTGGGGATTTCGGTAAGACTGGAAATAAGACCCCCAAAACCACTAACAGTCATGTACTACACCCGCGCCAGACACTCCAGAGCCGTAGCATGCACCTACCACATAGAAACCAGCCTCCTTATACCAGAAAAAGCAAGAAGAGCGAGGGAAATTCTCACCCTATACAGAGAAAGACCCCTAATACCCATGTGACGAGGCATAAGGCTATGGGATAAAGGCTATTTAGAAGCAAAAACTTATTAGGTTAGAATTGTTAATTATCTGAGGTGATGGGCTTTGCCTTATGCTTTAGTTGAATTTCCTTGGAGAAAAGACGAAAAACTGTATGAGGAAGCTAAAAACATACCTAGGAAAAGATTCTATGAAAGTTGGACGGTTTACATGTTCGGCTTTCAAATGGGAGTTACAGCATCAAAATTAGAGCATGAATTAAAGGTACCCCTGGAAAAATTTCCTTTCGATCTTGTTTTTCGTGGTGAGTACCCTGATGCCATTTTAATAAATGAAAATACCAAGGAAACTCTAAACATAGAATTTGAAGAGTTTAGTAGCCTCTTTCAGGATCATCTGAAAAAACATGATCCCAAAAAATGTGATTTAATAGTGTGTTGGGTGGATGATTGGGATAAATGTCCTGTAGATGTGTATGAAATAAAGTCTGGGGAATTACATAAAACTAAGACTAAAAAATGATTCGTCTCTTAGCATTCTCGTAGGCTTTCTCTATGAGAGTGAGCCATCTGTTTCCTTCCGTGGCGTTAAACCCCGAAAGTTAACAGGCTAAACCGAATCGCCTATAAACCTCGAAGAGTTAACAGAACGCTATGGGACAAGATTTATTAACCAATAAAATCCGTTTTATCGGGATGATGAGGGAAAAATGACCACCGTCACCATTCACGTTTCGCCCCAAGACGCCCAACTCATCTACGAGAAGATAGAGGAAGCGCTGATGTTCGCTGAAGAGTATCAGCCTGAACCCTTCAAAAATAGGGAGGAGACCCTAAAGGAGTGCATGAAGGTGGAGGAGGAGATCAAACGCATGGAGAGAATCCTCGAAACCATAAAGCCCATAAGGGACGAAGCCCTAATCCCACCAATCCCAACACCCACAGGCGAGCAAACCAAAGCCAAAGTCCAACTGCCCCTCGAAGACGCCCAACTCATCCAAGAGAAGCTAAACCATGCGAGCGAAAGGCTAATGGAAGAAGTCCACCACATCGAAAAAATCCTCAAAACCCTCAGCGAAGCTATCACCAAAGCGAATGAATAAAAATTTATCCCATATTTGTCACCATTGTTTCTTCCGTTTCTTCTTATTTCTTAGAGCGTCTGGGGTTACCCCTCTCTTTTTCTTCTTTCTCTTTCTATTCTCTCTTCTCTATCTCTTCTATATTCCTCTATTCTCTCTTCTCTTTTTCTTCTCTCCCTTTCCATACTTTTTTCCTCTCCCTCTTATCTATTAATTGCAACCTTATTTATAAAGATAATCAAATAATTTATCTTAAATATAGGTCTCCCATCCACGTTATGCCTCCATATCCCTTAAGTACAGACCCCCAATCTAAATTCTTTGAAGGAAGATGTCCGTTACAGTCCAAATCGAAGATGAAGACCTCGCCTTCATCTACGAGACATTGGTTAAACTGAGGGATGAGCGGAAGAAGGAAGCCCAGCGCATCGAAAAAATCATCAAAGAACTCGAAGAGGCGATGAAGAAAAGAAATCCTGCACAGAAATGGAGCACAAAAATGCGAGAGGCAAGCATCATCATCGTGACCTCAAACCTTGAGGCGATAAACAGCCTCCTCGACGAAGCCCGAAAAATCGCCCTAAGTGATCCTGAAACCGTGGTGGACATCCACATCTGCAAGGAAGGGGAGAAGACTGAGGACACGTAACATGGGCACCCCACCAAAAGTGAGGAAGTGCCCACGTTGCGGTAAACCCCTACGCCCAGTCATTAAAACGCATTATAGAAATAGAACCAGAAGGTTTGTCAAGTACTGGGAGTGCGACAACCCCAAATGCAAGGTGATCAAGGTGTTTAGCCGAAAACATGGAGTGGGTGGACGTTTGGAAGTGGTGGAAGCCAATGCCCTATAAAAGCGCGCTACCGTTAACTTTAGATTAAGAGGATATGAAACATGAGCGCGTCACCAACAAAGTTGGGTGGTTATTATATGAGTTGGACTACTGCCGATGTTAAAAAGTGGAAGGAAACTTTGCGTGGGAAACGGTATAGCTCTGAAAAATCGCTTTACCCTCTTTTATCTAATTGGATTAAAAGCCAACGCCCAAAAAGCAAGGTATCTTTCGGCGGTATGTCTGGTATGCCTTTATCAATTGATGTTGTAGAGATGAACGAAAAGGAAGAACTCATTGGGTATGAGGTGAAGATGGCGCATGTAGGAAAAAGGAGGGGTGAACGTTCGTTACAAACTACATACATTATTCAAGGCATTGGGCAAGCAATCGAATATCTGTATTATGGCATAGATTATTCTTACTTAGTCGCTCCAAAACTCGAATATGGGTTAAAGCATCTTCCCTACATGCTGAAAGAAATAACGCCTGTAGGACTAATACTTTTTGATAGAAACTTTAACTTTAAAGAAATTTTGAAAGCCAAGAAGGTTCAAATCTACTCACCTGAAGATAAGAAAACCGTTGAGTTTGTTTACTTTGGAAAAGGGGTTGAAGAATTAAAAAAGGAATTAGAAAAAGAACTAGAGGAGACGAAGCAATCGAGGAAATGAAGGAGTTTATCGAAGAGTATAATAGGGCTCACGAGGAACTGAAAAAGGAGCTGAGACTGAAACTTAAGGAATTGATCGAGAGGCTTGGTAGAAAAACATCTATAGTGGTGAGGGGGGTCATATTCCGAAAAGCCAAAATGCCGTGACTACATATGCGATTATAAAAATTATAAAGAAGACATGCCACATGTGTTTTCTAATTTTATACCAAGTTTTACATTTTGTTTTCTCACGAATTAACAGATTACCCTTAATATGTAGTAATTTTTCAATTTCATGAATTCGGTCAAAACATATATTGTCTATTTTAGTTGTAGTGCACCAAAGATAATAAGGAAATCCGACTAAAAGCAAAGCGAGAAGTGTTATGTATCCTGCTATTGGCAAGTGAAATAATCTATCCACACCCAAGTCATTTCTGAACCTTATAGCAAACGTTACAATAACTAAAGAACTTGGAATCATAATAGAATCTACAAGTAAACAATCAGACCCTCTTTTCTGAATGGCTTCATTTAAAACTTTATATTCTGCAATTAGACTTTCGTTGTCATGTTTTTCCAAAGTTTCTTCTTCTTCTTTTTTCTCTATATCCTGTTTAAGACAACTTTTCTTCTTTTCAAGAATCTTTGCGATTACATAACTTTCGATGTCGTAGTTATTCAAGTTCCTACGAATAAGCATCTTCTCAACAATATCTGCTATCTTTCTCCAACCGAGTATTAAAATTATAGTTACGAGAATAAAGACAAACCACGCAAACCACAACCAAGGCACAGACCAACGGAAAAATACTTCAACTTTATCAAAGAATAAACTAATATCCAACAGTTTTGAGAATAAGAAAAGCCATAAGCCAAAGACACCCGTACTCAAAACTGCCCAATAGATGTTGTGCATCCATTGCTGATTATTTTGCATAACCTTTAGACGCTGTTTCAGGTAGTCATCGGGCTGACACCAATGTTTATTAATTAAAGTCCCGATTCTGCACTCGTCATAAAATCTTTTGCATTTCTCTTTATCGTGGAAAAAAGGGTTTTCGTCCGCCCATCTTTTTGTCTCTTCTAAAAGGTTTGTCTTTTCCAAGAGTTCCTTTGCTTTTTCTTTTTCTTCGCTCAGATTATGCCACCCATTTAAGAACTTTACACCTTTCAAAATTTAACCTTTTTGTGTTTTAAGCACGGCGTAGTGGAAAAACAGAAGGAGCCAAGGGTCTGAGCCAGAGCCGAAGCCTCAAGCCTGAACCAGAAACCGAGTAAAAATTTAAGAGTGGGTTCATAGTATTAGAATGGAAAAGGGGATATAATAAGTGACTGAGGAAAAATTAGCAAAAACAATATACGATGTGATACGAAGTCTCCTTCAAAGGGATATATTTTCTCCTAAACCTGAAAATGTCATTATCGAAAGAGTAGGATATAAGCCAATTTATCCTTGTGGAAGGTCCTACGGTCCTGAAGGATTGGACCTGAGTCAACTTGAGTGGGCGGCAAAGGAAGGTCATTTCTGGTTCAGTGGTCCCATTGAGGCGATAAAGATAATTATGGATAAAGGCTCAATGCAAGGAGACTTACAAATAGGAATCGACAAAATGGTATTTACGACTTCTTTGAACACATTAAACTATAATAACTTTGAAAATGTTGTAAAAAAACTCAAGGAAGTTGCACAACGATTGGAACTTGAATTAGACTTTCAAACCATTGGAAATTATAATGTAAAACTCGATGTGTTATGCAGAAAATTTTTATCAGTCAAAAATGTGAATGAATTCATTGATAAACTTTATAAATTATATCAGTCAACGGATAGATTATAAATGTGGTTGTAACAATTTAGAATGCGGAAGAACATGTTACAAAGCAGAAAATTATAAAAATGAGGAAAGCCTTCCTAGCGAGACTGCTCGACAAAGCGCTTAAGGAAGAGGGCTTCTAGCGTGCAGATGGTATATGTTAACGCTTCCTTGAGCAGAAGAAGCAATAAGAATTAATAGGGAGCGCGATTTTTAAAGGGCTTCTGCAACGGTTTCACGTATTCGTCTAATTCAATTTCTTTTAATCCAGCTAACCGTAGTGATTGGGATGCGTGACATTGCGTGTTGGAACATCGTGGTTTAATACTCGTTTTTTCGTATGTTTTTTGACCACATTTCATGCATTCCCATATCCGTGTTGCCGTCCAAAGATAAACGCGAAATCCCTCATTCTTAAAATAGGGAGCAAACTTTTCCTGTTCCTTGGGCATTATTAATCTCGTCTCGAATATTTCACTATATTTTTTGATTTGTCGCAATGTTTTCTCAGGGTCAAAATCAATATCGCTTTCTACTTCAATCGCAATTTTTTGCTTTGGTACAGCCAATGTTGTTACTATTATGTCAGGTGTCACGCCTCTAGGAGGAAGGGGCGCTGTAAAGTCAGGCTGGTCTCTTGCAGGTAAGTACAGTGACTCCTCAAATTGAACTTCTATATTCATTGTTCCGACGACTTTGACGAGAGGAATATTTCCCTTTTCATCTCGCTGACATAATGCCAAAATCAATTCGCTATGAATGCCCATTTCTATCACTTAAGCGAGTTAACTTAGCGCGCGCTATAATTAGGGACTCTTCTGGGTTTCTGGTCTTAAGTAGGGTTCCATGCTCTTTGTGAAATCCCATAGTCTGCCTCGAAAATCCTCTATTATTTTCATAACATCTCCTTCTTTATCTTGGTGACCTGAGATTCCTTGGATGTTCCAGAAACGCTGGGCATACTCTTGCAATATTTTGAGCTGACCTAAGAGGTGTTCTACGAGTTTCTCGTCAAGTTTCTTTGGATCGAGCCTCATATAAAGGTCATTAAAGCGGAGAATGAGCAGACCCATCAGATGATGAAATTCTCTGTCCACCTTAGGACCGCATCCCTCGGTTATAGCAAATCCCTTTCCATACCATATGCATGATTCTATGGCATTCTTGGTGCCCATTAACGCCTCTTTATACCTTTTCTCCATCTCCTCTACCTTCCTTGAACTAAAAAACTTCCACTCCCTTTTCTCCAAGTCTCCCTTAATTTCCTTAAGGAACTCGTAAACAGACTTGAATAATTCAACCGCTTGAATAATTGAAGTTGACTCTACCACACATCCTCAGCTCAATTTCTTTCCAAAGTAGCGCGTGCTATTCAGGTAATTGAACAGTCACAACGTTCTATTTTATATTTGAAGCCACTTTTTTGAACGTTGTTCATAGTTTCTCTTTGAAGTTTTGTCAGCGGACCGCAACCGCTTTTTACCTCCACAAAAGTTGGTGATTTATCGGGGCAAATGGCAAGGAAATCCGACCCCCTTCCCGTAGGTATTACTAAACAACCTCGCTGTTTATACTCCGTACTCTTTGCACTTTCACAAAGTTTCCATTCTGATAGGACTTTATTTTTTGCTGACATACAGATTAACTCCACGTTGCTATCTTCAACTAGATATTTAAACAAACATATATACCTAACGCCCTCCTTCACCCTCACTTTTGTTGACAAAAGCGCGCGCTGATCTATGTTGAGGCGTATACTTTTTGGACAAGCTCCTCTTCCTTTATCTTCTTGGCAAGCCTCTCCATGAGTTCCTTAAGTTTCAACCTTAGCTCCTTCTTCAACTCCTCATGGGCTTTGTTGTACTCCTTAATGAACTCCTTCATTTCCTCAATCGCTTCATCCACGGCATTGGACATTTCGGATCGAAAATCCCTTAAAGCTCCTTCCCTTTAAAAAGCTAACGGATAGCGGGAGTTTATAGAGAAGTTTACTGATTTTCTAAACTCATCCCTAGTGACTTAGCAACCGCATCCATTGTTTCCATGAGGGGGGAATCAACCCTTACCCTTCTGAAAAACTCTTCTATTCTGCTTGGAGACAGAGGGTGCCCCTTCGCATGTAAGAAAGCGCTTGATTCCTTAAGTACATTTCGGATCACTCCCATCCTTTCAAACTGCCCCCAAGCCTCTTTCTCCATCTTTGTTATTATGTAAAGGGACCTCAGAAACGTCTTGACCGCCCCTTCTCCCCCATAGGCTTCATTAAGCTCGGGCTCATAGTGATCTCTAGCCACCTCGTTAAGAGTGTAAAGGAGCCTATGTCCAAACAGGCTATCAAATTCTATCTCAATATCCTCTTCAGCGTTGGGGCTTTTCCATCGAGCAAGCGCAAAGAGTTTGGACTTGATGAGCGCCTCCCTTATTTTTTTGTCCCTTATCGTCTCATAAGCCTCTGGATTCTGCATCTCCAATGTGGAGAGGTCTGAATGATGTATCTCATTCAAGTTGCGGGTAAAGACGTTGTTGAGCAGACCCTCCAATGCCACCTTGATCTTCTCCTCGCTCCCAGCCGACTTCAGCCTCTTCTCAAACTTCTCGTAGCTCACGGCTTCTTTCCCTCCTCAGGTAGTATTCAATCTTGTAACAATAAACGTCTTAACCGCCTCTAAGAAGAATAGATAGAATCGCGTTAATCTCAACTATGATCGATAATTTCTTGGAGTTTATCCTTAAACTCTGGACGCTTTGAAAGTAATTCCCATACCTTACTCAAAATTCTTTGCCTGCCATTAATTCCATCAACGATCTCTCTGACTTCGCTATCTGTTAGAACTTTAGCCTCACCATTTTTAGGTATTTCGGCTATTTGGATGGGTTCTCCTACATCACGACTTATCCGAATTGCCTGTAAAATAACATATACAGCAAGCTCCTTCGCTCTCTGCATGTCTAAATTTTCCTCATAGAGGTCTCTAAGGATGGATTGACCGTAGGGTCTCGCACTTCCTATACATTCATAAGGACCACATGGTTCTGGGTAACCATCCATAAAAAATCTGAAGATTTCGGAGCCATCACAGATCAACATATCACCACCAAACCTCTCTGCAAACCTTTCCGCATCCAGTAAATTTCCATACATTCTCACATGCCTTGCGTATACTTGGTTAATTCGTTCTTCGATAATATTCCTGTCGGAGGGGTTGTTCAGAGAACCACTTATTCCATTAAGGTTTTCAACGGTTTTATGGATTGTGCCCGTAGTACCAGCGGCTCCCACAACTATATTTCTACTTATTTTGAAGATTTTACGGGCTTGCCTATACTCATCGGCAATTACAATACGACCATCGGAAGCGATAACTACACCATCTTGACAATTAAGGGCAATTATGAGGGTCATGGGCTTCGCCTTTGGGTACCTTCTCTACACTTAATTCATGAACACTCCCTTTTATATCTTATATCCCCTGCATTCGGGACAAGGCTTCGGGGACATAACTTTTTAAGTGTGGCGAATGAGTATTTTAAGGGGAAAATATCTATGTAAGGATGGTTGAGATATGCCTGAAAGGGAAGATGTGGAATTTCAAATAGAACTGTTAAGGATTCAAATTCAAAATGAGATTTTCACTGAATTTTTTGTTGCCTTGATTGCTGTATCTTTTGCTGGTTTACTGTCTTTAAGGATAAGCCTCGCCGTGACGGGTCAATACAATCTTTGGGTTGCCGTATCTCAAGTGGTTTCATTGGTAATGATTGTGATGGTTGCCTTTGTGCATTGGAGAAGAGCAGATAGAAGAATAAACGAACAAATAGAGAACTTAAGGAGAAGATTTTCTGAATAGGAAAAAAGTGTGAGGCACTACACGATGTCTGTTATTAAGAGATATTTGAATTTTATACTGAGAACTACAGTATTATTAGCTGTATTAACAGCAATGTCAAGTCTTTTAGCAACTTTTATAGGCGTAATGATAATGATGCCTTGGTGGTTTTCACCTACAATCACAATCATCACATTAATTGTAGGCTCCTATATTGTGTTTAAAAGTCAAGAAAAACAAATTACATTAAAACTGTTCAAGGAACTTGAGGATTTTAGCAAGAATTTCTACGGTTTAACTATGGGTGGAAGTGAAAATAGAGAGATACAAATTAGATTCATTCTTGACCGTGTCAACATTTCTGATAGAAGCGAAAAAGAAGTTTTGCGGATACGAGGAAAAGGGATTAGAGATTGTCATGATTTAATTGAAAAGTGGTTTGAATGCTATAAGCATGAAGTTGAATATTTTTTAAAAAATCCTAAATCTATTGACGTAGATAATACTATTCGATTAATTAGCGAGTTTAAAAATATAATTTATCATTATCATGATAAAGTTATTGATGCTACGATGGATTATGTGAACGACATAAAGTATTTTCCAAAAGACCTTATAGAGAGATTCGAGACAAAATTTGATGCCTTAAAAAGCAAATATAATTATTTTGGTAATCAATTTAACGATTACATTAAACGTTTGAACAAAGAGTTAAGTTACAATATGGACGGCATATCCATTATATCAAAAGAATTAAAAATTGAAAATGAGGCAGAATTAAAACTCGCCACAACCCAAAGGGGGATGTAAAATGATTATCCTTTGTTTACCGACATTGAGGAATTGATTGGTCTCTACAAAAGAGGTAAAAATACTATTAGTTCTAAGGGACTGAGAATATAAACTTCGCGCACCTTTTACTAGAACCTCTTTGCGGGAGCCCTCCGCTCAGCCTCCAACACCAGCCCATAAAAACGATCCGAAAGTTTACCCTCCCTAAGCGTAAAGTTAAATACTCCCCTCTCCCTTTTCTTTTACGCTAAGGTCAACCGAATAAAGGTTGAAAAGGTTATGGATTAAAGGGGAGGTTTGGCAGATTGTGCGCCCTTAAGGAAGAAAGAAAATCGTCATCAGAAAGTTTAGTTCTCTGGTTTGACGAAATCGGAATGGAAGATGTCCCCCTTGTCGGGGGGAAAAGCGCCAGCCTAGGGGAAATGACAAGGAGAACAGGGGTACCTGTCCCCTATGGCTTCGCCACAACGGCAAAGGCCTATCGGTACTACATAAAGGAAAATAGGCTTGACCAGAAAATGGCCAAGATCCTTGAGGAGATTAAAGATCCCAACGATACTAAAACCCTCCAAAGTGTCGGCGCTAGGATTAGAAAAATGGTAGCCACAGCCAAAATGCCCCCATCCCTCGAAAAGGGTATTGTGGCTGCCTATGAGATGCTCTCTGAGAAGGCTGGCGAAAAGGACCCCTTTGTGGCCGTCCGAAGTTCAGCCACGGCAGAGGACCTCCCAGACGCAAGCTTTGCGGGTCAACAGGAAACTTACCTAAACGTCCGTACTCCAGAGCAGGTTGTCGAAAAGGTTAAGGAGTGCTTCGCCAGCCTCTTCACCGACAGGGCCATATTCTATAGAATCCAGAAGGGCTTCGACCACATGGCCATTGCCCTCAGCTCCGCCATCCAACTTATGGCCTACAGCAAGGCCAGCGGCGTCATCTTCACCTTAGACGTGGCCAACGGTGACCGAAGCATAGTTCTAATAGAGGCGGGCTACG
>Ga0315309_1000635_pt1 | contig 21373 bp, 27 predicted proteins | sample TDP4_MG_FD_203080 | JGI IMG/M metagenome (GOLD analysis project Ga0315309, IMG submission 203080) | Freshwater sediment microbial communities from Lake Towuti, South Sulawesi, Indonesia - TDP4 | ecosystem: Environmental > Aquatic > Freshwater > Lake > Sediment | place: Indonesia: South Sulawesi... | reverse complement strand
GAATCTCTGATGGCGACAACTCTGACTGGGCTGTTCTCAAAGACGAGATCTGCATCTTCTATAGATGATGTCTCCGCCGACAATCATTGAGCCCCCAATCCATAATGGTTAGAAGCCATATAATTGATTTTCCAGCTAGATATAAGTCAGATTGCCTTGTCAGATAACACTATAATGTATGGTCACAAGCTTTAAAAGGAAGAAGGTATTCAAAGATGTGAACGGTCTGAGTTAGCGGAGCGCTTAAAAATGCCCGAACGAGTTTTGATGAACTCCTCTTATCTCAACGGCAAGTCAACGACCGGAACCACTACACGAGTGAGGGACGTAAGCTCCACGAGCGGCATGTGCCCGATATGCATCAGGGAATGCCCCTTCCTCTGCGAGATCTCATTGTCAGCCTTCAGAGGCAGAGAGGCACTATATCCCGAACCGGAACAATATGGATTTAGCACTGCAGGAGCCTTAAAAGACTACGGCTTAGACTGGTCTCACTTCAACATCTTATCTTCATTGTTAGGCGCCCAAGGTATAGAGGCGGACTCAGATGTGGCGATTTTTCCAAACGTTGATGCTATTAGCGAAGTCGCCGGTATACCCCTCAAACTTCCAATAGTAACAGGTGCCTTCGGATCTACCGAGGTGGCGAGGGAGAACTGGGATGGCTTAGCGATTGGCGCAGCTCTTTCAGGCATACTCATAGCGATAGGCGAGAATGTCTGCGGAATGGATCCTGAAGCCAGACTCGAGAACGGAAAAGTAACATATTCTGAGGAACTGAAACGGAGAGTTGAAACATTCAGGAGGTTCTGGGATGGGAAACACGGAGACGTAGCGGTTCAGACGAACGTTGAAGACCAAAGACTAGGTGTGGACATCTACGCCATATCGAAACTCGAGGTCAACGTCATCGAGAGAAAGTGGGGTCAAGGCGCAAAGGCGATTGGAGGAGAGGTTAGAATAAGAGACTTGGAGAGCGCGATCACTCTTAAGAAAAGGGGGTACATAATTCATCCCGACCCTGAAGACCGGACAGTTCAGGAAGCCTTCAATGACGGCGTCTTCAAGTCGTTCGAGAGGCACAGCAGGGTCGGCATGCCGGCTGAAAGAGACTTCCTCGAAGATATCGATTGGCTTCGAGAGCGAGGAGCGAAACGGGTAACCCTAAAGACAGGTGCCTACAGACCATCAGCAGTAGCCTTCGCGATGAAGTTGGCTTCCCAGGCTAAGATTGACGCGGTGACCTTCGATGGCGCCGGAGGAGGCACAGGCATGAGCCCCGTTCCAATGATGGACGAGATGAGCACGCCAACCGTCTATCTAGAGGCGCAGGTTCTCAAGTGCGCAGAGATCCTTAAAAAGAAGGGCAGGCACGTGCCCGACTTGATAATGGCCGGCGGATTCATAAATGAGACACAGATATTCAAGTCGATAGCGATGAGCAACTTTGGGGAAGGCCCGTACATTAAAGCTATCCTGATGGGAAGAGCGCCCACCACGGCCGTTATGAAGGCGTCATACTTTAATGAGCTCTCGAAAAAGGGCAAGCTGCCTAAGGCTTTCGCCGACATGTACGGCGCTACGCCGGACAGGTTCTTTATTGCCGCGCCTGAATTGAAGAGAATGTTTGGAGACAAGTCTGCGGAGATCCCGTGGGAGGGCGTGGCCGTCTACACATACCTAACTGAAAGAATCGGTGTCGGGTTAAAACAGCTCATGGCGGGCGCGAGAAAATGGAGGTTAAGTCTTCTCGATAGAAGCGACATAGTGTCATTAACCGAAAGGGCGGCAAAGGCTACAGGCATACCTCTGATTGAAGAGATGGAGCAAGACGCGTTAGAAAGAATTCTGGGTTAGCCTTTCTCTCCCTTCTCTCGCTTTTCTACCATGCTCTAAGCTCGCTGCTTCAATTCGGCAGAGACCCGATCAAGAGCTGTTAGAAGCTTACCCATTGGTTAATCTGCTTAGGTGGGAACTTTAGTTAAGTCCTTAATCTTGCGCGGTTTGTGTGGTGGTCCGACTTTTTCGAGATTCAGCATAATATCATTCTAGCACAATGGGGTTTCAAGCGTCAATTCTCATTTCCTTGATCTCGGGCAAGCCACGATGTGTAAACTAGAGTTCGTTATGCCGGATATCTTGTCAATCTCGTTCAAGTAGATTTCCTCGAGTTCTTCGATCGTTTCGCCTTCGATCTTTGCAACCGCGTCGAAGATACCGATCACAAGCCGCGCCTCTGCGACCCCCTTTACGTCCTTAATCTTCGTTATGAAATCCCTCTTTGTTCCAGGCTTAAGACTCAGAAAGATGTAGCCAGTCTCCATCCAGCGGACCTCCTACTTCAGGATTTTCTCATCTACGGATAGAAGCGTTACGGTCGATTCGACACCCTCAACCATCTGAATCTTCTCAATGACCAAATTTTCGATGTCATGGATCTTAGGTCCCTTCAGTTTCACGATGGCGTCGTAGTCGCCCCATAGCAAATCTGCGTTTTCGACCCCTTGGATGGTGCGCAGTTTTTCTACGACTGACCGTGAAAATCCGTATACTTCTCTTTGAGTAGATATCTTCAACAGGATGTAAGCCTCGACCATGCAGACAGCCCCTCCACGTGTTGCCATATAGGGTTGATTTTCGCTCATATTTAAGAATTTAGAATGAGACCCGGAATCTTTTTGGCATGGTGTGCCTCCTCACTATTGCATATTGAGTTTCTAGCAAGGACTGAGCGACAAAGGAAAAACTATAAAGGTATAGGGCAGCTATTGCGTAAATACTAGTGAAATATGGGGGTGGTTTGGTTGTCTGATGAGAAGGTGAATCCCCTCGATGTTGCGTTACAACAGTTGGCTATAGCCGCAGAGATGTTGAACCTCGATTCTGGCGTCCACGAGATCTTGAAGCATCCCAAGAGGACTCTCACAGTAGCAGTACCTATAAAAATGGATAACGATGAAGTTAGGGTCTTCACAGGATACAGAGTGCAACATACAGATGCAAGGGGTCCTTACAAGGGCGGAATCCGATACTATCCTGAAGTCAATCTTGACGAGATTAAGGCTTTAGCTATGTGGATGACGTGGAAGTGCGCTGTTGCAGACATTCCTTACGGCGGCGCCAAGGGAGGCGTTTGCTGTAACCCGAAGGAGATGTCCGTGGGAGAGCTGGAGCGCCTGACGAGGAGGTATACGTCCATGATTCTTCAGCTGATAGGTCCCTACAGCGATGTTCCCGCTCCCGACGTTTACACAGATGCTCAGACAATGGCTTGGATCATGGATACATACAGCCAAATCAGAGGATACTTGGTACCCGAAGTGGTTACGGGCAAACCGTTACACTTGGGCGGATCTGAAGGGAGGGAAGAGGCAACGGCCCGAGGTGTCACCTTCTGCGTAAAGGAAGCCTGTGAAGAGTTGGGAATTGCATCCAAAAGCGCGACGGTGGCAGTTCAGGGCTTTGGAAAAGTGGGATGGAACGCCGCCAAACTGTTCCATGAAGATGGATGTAAAATCGTCGCTGTCAGCGACTCCCGAGGTGGAATATACAGCCCAAAGGGCATAAATCCCGTCAAGGTTCTTGAACATAAAGAGAAGACTGGTTCTGTGCTTGGGTACAATGGTTGTGAGAACATATCGAATGAAGAACTGTTGGAATTGAACTGTGATATTCTGATCCCTGCTGCTATTGAGAACCAGATAACTAAAGAGAACGCTGGAAATGTTAAGGCTAGGCTGGTGGCGGAGGGTGCCAACGGTCCGACTACCCCTGACGGTGGCAAGGTCCTCAATGAGAAGGGAATCTTCGTGATTCCGGACATCTTGGCTAACGCTGGCGGTGTGACAGTGAGCTACTTCGAATGGGTGCAGAACCTCCACCGAGAGCATTGGACGAAGGAGGAAGTGAATCGTAAGCTTAGGGAAAAAATGATCAGAGCCTACAGGGATGTTAATGCCATATCAAAGAGATATGAAACCGACATGAGAACAGCGGCTCTCATATTAGCGGTGGGAAGGGTTGCGGACGCCTTGAAGTCTCTTGGACTATGGCCTTAATCCAACAACATGCATCTGAACCTCATCACTTTCTTTTCTGATTCCCCTATTCCCTGCATCCCACAATAGGATAAGGCTAATCTATGAGGCGCATCTTATATCATTGAAGGTGGGCTAACGTTGGCTTACGAGATGTGGACTGAGAAGTACCGTCCGATCACTCTTGGTGATATGGTCGATCAGAAAGAGATAGTTGAACGATTGAAGAGTTTTGTCGTAGCAAGGAATATTCCTCACTGTATTTTCGCCGGTCCTCCTGGAACCGGAAAGACGACGGCTGCGCTTTGTTTAGCTCATGACCTTTACGGAAAGGAATATCGTGAACACCTCATGGAGTTGAATGCCAGCGATGAGAGAGGGATAAACGTCGTAAGAGAGACCGTCAAAACTTTTGCTAGGACAAGATCGATGGGCGTCGAGGTTACCTTCAAGATACTGATTCTCGACGAAGCTGACAACATGACAGGTGACGCCCAACAAGCCTTAAGGCGGACGATGGAACGTTATACAGAGACTGCGCGCTTTATTTTGATAGCCAATTATAGTGGGAAGATAATTGAGCCGATTCAGTCGCGGTGTGCGCCTTTCAGGTTTACGCATCTGGTCCACGAGGACTATGATGCTTACTTGAGACGTATCGCTGAAAGCGAAAAAGTGAAGTTGCTTGAGGATGGACTTAACGCGATTTTTGAGGTTTGCGGGGGTGACCTGCGGCGGGCAGTGAACACTTTGCAGGCTTCTGCTTCGCTTGGTAAACCTATCACAAGCGAGATCGTGTATTCGGTTATTGGACGCGCCAATCCAGCGGACATACGCGAGATGATCAGGCTTGCCATGAGCGGAGACTTCATCGGTGCCCGGGACAAACTGAGAGAGATGATTTTGAAGTATGGGTTGGCTGGAAGCGACATACTCAAGCAGGTCCACCTCGAGATATTTCGGCTAAACATCCCTGATAAGTGGAAGGTTAAGCTCGCGGACATCGTGGGAGAGATCGACTTCAGACTTATCCAGGGCTCAAGTGAGGAGATCCAGTTAAGTGCTTTATTGGCTAAGTTAACCGAAGCCAGTTACGATATTAGAAGAGGATTTTGACTTGTACGTTCCTTGGACATTCAAGTATAAGCCTAGGACATTAACCGAAGTTGTTGGTAATGAGGAGGCTAAGCAGAAGATAGCTGAATGGATTCGAGCATGGGATAAAGGAGTGCCGAAGAAGAGAGCCTTGTTCCTCTATGGGCCTCCTGGAGTTGGAAAGACCATGTCGGTTGAGGCTCTAGCTAACGACTTGAATATGGAGCTTGTTGAGAGCAACGCCAGTGACTATAGGACTGCTGAGGCTGTTAAGAGGTTTGCGGGTAGAGCCTCAGAATCCGCTACTCTCTTCGGCAGGAAACGCATCATTCTTTTCGACGAACTGGACGGAATTACCGGAACAGCAGACCACGGAGGAGTCCAGGTCATAACAGAGATCGTGAAGGAAACTAGATGCCCTCTCATATTAACTGCTAATAACGCTTATGACCCTAGGTTCTCAAACTTACGGAATTACTGTCTGCTGATAGAGTTCAAGAAGGCTTCAAGGTCTGAAGTTCTCAAACATCTAAGGAGGATATGTCTCAGTGAAGGAATAGAAGCCGAGGAGGAAGCTTTAAGATTTATAGCTGAGAGAACGGGTGGAGATGTTAGATCTGCCGTAAATGATCTTCAGGCTTTAGCACAAGGTAAAAAGCAGTTGAAATATCAGGATGTCTCTTGGCTCGCTGACAGAGATCGCAAGGACGTTATCTTTAACGTTTTAAGGGCAATACTTTATGCAAGAGACAGCACAGGAGCAAAGATGGCTGTCGACATGGCCGATATAGATCCAGATATGCTCCTTGAGTGGATCTATGAGAATGTGCCTTACCACCTTAGAGATCCGAAGGAGTTGGCTACAGCGATGGATGCACTCTCGCGCGCCGACATCTACCGTGGAAGGGTGCGATCTACACAGGACTGGTCTCTAATCCGTTATTTTCTGGATCTGATGACGGCTGGTGTAGCAGCTTCTTGGAGTAAGAAATCTTCAGGCTGGGTTCCTTTCAGGTTTCCAGAGCGCATTCGTTCTCTTTCGAGTGGAAGAGCTGACAGAGCGATGTTATCCGCTATCGGCATGAAGATAAGGAGGAGATGCCATGTCTCCTCATCCGTAGCCGTGAAGGAGGTACTTCCATACATCCGTATCATATCTGAGAATAACTCCGATATGGCAGCTGGTTTGGCAAAATGGCTCGACCTAGACGAAGACATGATCAACTATGTAGCCAAGACGTGAAGCGATCTCCGAATTCTATCGGCAAATGGAAAGATTTTAGAATTGAACAAGGTAAACATGAGATTAGAGCTGTGACTTTCGATCTCTGGGAGACTCTACTTCTCGAGAGAGATGGAGCTAGTTCGCAGAGGAATTCTATCCGTTGTAATAATCTTGCGAGGGTTTTCAAGGAATTCGGAATCGACGTCTCCGCTCAACAAATAATGTCAACCATGGAGACCATGTTCTCTTGGCTTGTCAGTGTTTGGGAGAAGAATTATGAGGTCACCCATCTGGATCAGATTCGTTTTATAGATGAAGCGGCATCCAATGGCTCAGCTGTTCCAAAAGAAGAATGGCTTGAGAAGCTGAGCTCAGCATATGTCTCGCCCGTATTCGAGCTTCCCCCTTACCTAAACCCTGATGCTGTTCGCCTTCTGCAGTGGCTGAAGAACAAGGATAAGAAAACAGGGCTAATATGCAATGTTGGGATGACACCCGGCTTCGTCCTCCGGAGATTTCTTCGAAAAGAAGGCGTAGAGGAATACTTTGATGTAATGATCTTTTCTGATGAGGTGGGCGTACGAAAGCCCAAACCCGAGATATTCCATCTGGCTGCAGAGAGATTGGGGGTCAAGCCATACGAAACCGTCCATATCGGCGATAACCTGAAAAGTGATGTATGGGGAGCTAAAAACGCGGGGCTCAAAGCCATATACCTCTCAAGCGAGATTGGACGAGACAGAATAGCTGAATCTGACCCTAAGTCGCTAGTGTCAATCTCGAGAAAACTCGGAGATGTAAGTGAAGAAAACATAGTTCCAGATAAGACTATAACTTCACTCGCTATGGCAATGAAAGCAATCGAGGAACTTGAAACATAGGTCCTCAGAAGAGAAAAGCATATGGAGTCACTATTTATAAGAGCTGCGGAAGAGGCGGATATAGAAGGATTTCTTAGTCTCGCGAGAGCTATAGGCGGAGTTCCTGGCGTTTGGGGTAAAGACCCTAGCAGTGATTTCCACAGTCATCTTCAAGATATGAAAGAAGGTAGAGTTACGTTTCTGCTAGCTATCGCTGAACAGAATGAGATTGTCGGATTCTCTGTTGTAAAATTCTTCAAGAGACTTGATCCATCAGAATTTGACCAGAAGTCTTGCACTATAGGTGTTGCTGTCCATCCCGACTACAGAAGACGAGGAATTGGCAGTAAGTTAGTAGAGTGCGGTTTGAAAGAGGCGGAGAAACGAGGAATTAAAAACGCCTACACATCTACTGGAATCGACGACATTGCCATGCAACGGCTCGCAGAAAAGGTTGGGTTCGTCAAGTATGCGATACTAGAAAGGGATGGATGCAGATTCCCTAGGTATAAGCGCGAAATCTAGTCAAATGAGAGAATACCTTCATTCCTATCTTCTAAACGTCCAAAAGCTGGCAAAAGAGGTAGCAATCACCACATATCTTACAGTATCATTCAGCAACAGAAATCCTAGGACAGTACTCCGAGGTCCTCATTGTTCAAGGCTTTCTGGCATATAACGCACAATATGATAAGGTCCTCAAGCCGCTTCTTTTGGTCCGGTAAGCTAGCTCATTTAGCTGTCCTAGAATGCTTTCTCTTTCTCTCTCGTCTCGGACTTTCTTATCTGCCAGGTTTCTTGTGCCCTCAATCATTTCAGTTGCTTCAATAGATCTATACAATTCCCCTTGGCTGACAATCTTCCAGTAAGGCTTCGCAAAGCCTATTTTCTTCAGCGTTTCTGAGAGCCACCTTAGATTGCTGAAGCGAAGCCAAAAAAGTATTTAAGGACATATGTCCCTTCTACTCTTGGCGACGGAGTTGATCAAAGGTTCAATCTCGAAGGAAATCGAGGAGATTTTCAGAAAGAGAGCCATGGAAAAGTATGGTTACTCAAAGGGATCTGTCTCAAAAGCGCTCGAGGCAGCGATCAAGTTATGGCTAAGGCATGAGTACGAACTAAAAGATGAGGAAGAACTCAGTAACAAGACTTTCGAAGAAGTTGTCAGCGAATTGGAGGCTAAGTCTCCCGGCATGTACGCAGTTATCGCCGAGGGACAACTACTGGGCGCATATAAATCGTTTGAAGAAGCTATGAAAAAGAATGTCAGAGAGGGATCCTCTCACCGCATCATATTCAAAATTGGTGAAAAACCAAAACCTAGGGTGAGGCTGGGTTGGAGAGCCGAACTGAAGCCTGCTGGAGTTACCTGAAACACGATGATCAGAGGAAACCTGCGCTCGGATTAACGGTTCAAGGAACATTAGGCACCTTGCCCGCTGAAGGAGAGATGCTAATATGCATTGATACAGGCTATGAGGGTTTTCTCCTTTTGAGCGAGGCTGACTATGAGCACGTTGGTCTACGCTTCTCTGAGCTGCCCAGAAAATACTGGCCTGAGGGCGTAACAGTTACGGGAGAAGTGTTCAGACTTAGAAGAGCGTTAGCCATTGTATGTATCCCTAAGGCAAGCCTAAAACTTGAAGGATACGTAGACACGTTTCAAGGAAACAGCGAAAACCTAGCAGGCCTTAACTTCATTAAAACCATGAGGTTACTTTTAGACGGACCGTGTCAACGAGCCTGCGTCACTTAAACACGTGTCTGCAACACAATAAACAATGTTCAATATTTGAACAATCATAAGTAAAGGGGGTATTTTTAAAAGGGTAATTACCCTCTGCTATATTGTGACAGTGGCAAAAGACTTGTTCTAACAAGGAAAGAAACATATCCTTAAGAGGCTGCCCCCGCATTCCGGCAACAGTACTTGTTAATCTTTGCTGGACCTGAACTTGACGTGAATGGACTATGCAGTCTCAACACGTGTGAGTTTCATATCTTTGAATCTCAGTTGGAGAATCTTGGCGACGTACAAAGGCTTTTCATAACAAGAGCGGAAACTTATATATCGTGGAACTTTCATCTCCGTTGGAAGGTAAAAAATGTCCAGCTCTGAGAACTAGTGCTTATAAGAGACCTTTTCGGCGAAGCTCTCAGTTACATGGAGAGAGGAGACGCAGCCCAATCTTCAGAGAAACTCTACAAGGTTGCTGAGGAATGCGTGAAGATTCTGTCTGAACGCCTTGGGCTGGGGGAAGTTAAGATTGCAGAGGAGAGAGGCAGATGGACGGTTACGCTTCTCGAGAAGGCTGTCGGGAAACTCGCAGATAAGTTTGGCGTGGAGTTTGGAATCGGCTGGGACGCAGCTAACCACCTACACATATGGGGCTTCCACGAGACGAAGCTCGATGTGGAAGACGTGAAAAGAAGGGTACCCCTGATAGAAAGGCTCATAGAACTGACGGAGAAGGCTCAGTAGCTAAGGCCCCGGCAACTCTCAAGCGTAACCGAACAGTTTATCATACAGATCGAAAAGATATGACTCTCGTCCCGTTATCCCTTGAGACCTGTCTCATGTCCGAGAGTGATTCAATGGGTATCGAAAACAAGCGGAGACGATTGCTGCACCACCTCTCCAAGACTTGGGTCGTCCAAAGACTGAAGAACATAGACTTATCAGCTGTTCCTTGCTGGCTTGTCCCTCAGGTCTCTACAGCATCTAGGTATGAGCACTCACTCGGCGTTGGGCGACTTTCTTTTGAGATCTCTGACGGAACTGAGCATGAGTTGCTTCTCCTAACGGCTGCTGCTGTTTTGCATGATGTTGGGAACGGCCCGTTTCCACACATATCAGACCCGATCATGAAAGACTTATTGGGATTTCCACATGAAGGTGCCCTGAGCTTCGCCTTTGAGAGGAGCCCCACTAAGGAAGGTTCCGTTATGGAGGAGTTTGGTTTGGACATCGAGGAGGTTGCCTCGGTTGTTCAAGGTGAGCATAGGCTCTCGGCTCTCTTGAACAGTCGACCGGACCTTGACAATGCAGATAATATTCACCGCTTCATGATGACTATCCCTGGGAAGCCTCTGGGCGAAGCCTCATATCAGCCATCGGAGATCGCCAGCTTTCTCTCTATCGAATCTGGAGTGACGAGAGTGCCTGAGGACCTCCGAGGTCGATGGCTCAAGGATTGGGAGAGGGTCTATCGTCACCTATGGGATGATGAGCTTAACATGATCGGTTGGACGATGCTTGGGAGAGCCCTCAGAATCCTGAAGGAAGAACTCACTCCAAGCTTCTTTACCTTGAATAACCGGGAAGCCTTTCACCTCATACGGCTAAAGCTGCCAAGATTGGCAAACGGACTGATAAAGAAGAAATATCGTATCCTTCTCGACAGGCAATATCGACTTCCCAGAGGAGAAGCCCGGAAGCCCGCAGACCCGGCAGGACTTCAAAGTCTGGAAGATGAGCTATGCAACGAGACAGGCTTGGAATACTGGGCTGTAGGCTTGACAGCAGACCAACCACTCATACGGGAAAGGGCTGAGTATTGGAGAGTATACCTAGTAGCACATGACAGCGGCGAGAAATCTAGAAAGCTGGAAGAGCTTCTTGATGAAATGCTTTCTAGCTCGACACCTTTCAGTCACTTATCGAGAACACTATGCCCTTGATGTGTTTTTGTAGGATGGAAGGTACAGGGTGTAATAGGTAGAGAGTATTCTTATGTCAGAATTGGACTGAAAACTTTTCAACTTAATGGTTTACGCTCACTGAGAGATTCACCTATCCATAGGGTTTCCGACAGGTCTTTGAAATGTTCGTCTCCCGTGACCAATTTCGCCTCCAGCTCCCTCGCAGTAGCCAGAACCACATCGTCAAAGAGACTTGGGTCTTTGAGCTTAGTACTATCGCGGAAAAAGAGAAGGGGAGATAGAGAAACTTTGTAGCCGTATCATGGAAGCCATGATATGGAGTCTGTGGCGCAGAGCCATGTGCCTACGAGCTTCCACTCGTATTTTGCCCCAGCCTCTACTTCAACGATACGCCATAGGTCATAGTCACCGAATTTTCTGTCTCCATTCTCATCGAGCACTATCCAGCCTGAGGCACCAAAGAGGGATTCTGTTACCGTTGGCAGAACCGCTCTAACAGCCTCACTATCGTACTTGTTTACGGTCAAGAGTGAATAGGTTAACGCCCAGAGTATATCGTAGGCTACGTATGCATATGGATCCGGCTCATGTCCGAGCCTAGACACCAATTTGTCGTGAACCTTCTGGTACTTGTCAGATTTGGTTGGAGCGAAGATCGTATTCGTGAATTTAGTCGCAACGCAGAAATCGCCCACTGCAGGATCGAGCAATTGCGGGTATAGACATGTTCCATCGCTTCCGTACCACTTAATCGTCCCAAGAATACTGTGTGTCTCAGCTTCTTTGAAGAAATTCACAGCTTCTTCAAACCCAATGTACAAAACACTGTCAGCATTGCACGTTTCTACTGCGCTGGCCAGATTCGCTGCTAAAGTTCGGAAATCCGGTGCACTAGGGTCATACGGCATTTTTTCGGCGAACTCTTTGCCTGTCAGCTCTTTAAATCTTGTTTCTGTCGCACCTACTAGCCCAGTTCCCCATATATCGTTTCTGTAGACCGCAACCACTGTGCTGATTCCTTCGTCACATATCAGCCTGGCTATGGCAGGTCCTTGTCCCGATTTATCCTGTGGGCAAAACCTAAAGATGTAGTCATCGAAAGCAAGGTCTGGCGCAGTTGAGGCATGGCTCACTACCAATATCTTGTTGGCATCAGCGTACTCCTTGATGTTCCGAACTTCCCCGCTGCTGAGGGGACCTACAATGAACTTTATTCCCCTTGCTGCAAGGCTCTGCACCTTTTCTAGCGCGACACTAGGCTGCGCTTGGGTATCCTCGAACACAACTTTCAGTGTCCAGGCTGCTCCAGCCTTTGTAAGAAATGCGTTCACCTCTTCGACTGCAAATTCTATCGCAGCGCGTTCATTCTCACCATATGCGGCTAAGTCCCCGCTGAGCGGTAGCAGCGCACCGATCGTTACTTCACCAGTTAGCGGCGGGGGCTTCAGCAACAGATCCAGCTTATCCTCAATGTTCCTAATTTCCTTCTTAATCTCAACCAGCATGGGGTTAATGATCACTGTGAACCATGTTGTTGCTTTCCTTCCCTTTGCGTCAACAGCTGTTACACGGTATACGCCATCCTGATCAGTTGGGACGATGAATTTGTCGGTGAAAGACCCATCGGACTCCGTCCTCGTCGAGAGCACGGGGATACTTGCGAAGTGAATCTTAACTAAGACCGCGGGAGTGAAGCCGCTTCCAGATATGGTTACAATGCTGTTGCCATAACCACTCTCTGGAGACAAGGCTACTGTTGCTTGAGCTTCAGCGAGGATGGGAATAGTTATCAGAGCAGCTAGAACAATGCACACAACCAAGGCAACCGCTATAGGCTTCCTGAACCAGGACGCACCAAAAGACATCTTCCATTCCTCCATTAGATTTGGGTATTTGATCCATCGCGCCCCACACTCGGCGCTAGAAGAGAAATTCTAACCTTTGCTGGGTAGAACCTCCCCACGTGTCAGGAATAAGACACACTCTTTTATTTGGTTTTAGAAACAATCTTCTGTAGGAAAAACGAAAGAGTTCAAGAACTCGTCTCTTCCACTCAGTGGATCCCCCGCTTTGGTGACATTAGCTCTTCATAACCTGATGTGGTTTCGTTAGTACATTGGAACGACCGCCCTTGTACTCTTTGACAAGCCACAGAACAGAAAGGATGGAGAGAGTCGAACAACGAATGATGCGCCTATTCGATGGAGACTTCTACACATGTCTTCTACCAATTTTTCACGCAAGAAATACTGAGGGGTATTTTTTTACCAGTGAAACCCCTCATAAAAACAATAAAAAACCTAGGGGGGTCTAATCTAATGGCAAGATTTTCTCCCAAAAGATCTGACACAAAGGAAACCAAGTCTCTAAGATCAGTCGGAAAATAAACTCAACCCGCATTTTCTTCTAAGCTTTCTCCGACCCTCCGCACATCTCGTCAGGAACCCAATATGTTTCTTATACCTCTAAAGATGGACACTCCCTTAGCTTCTGGACTTCCCCAAACGAAACAGTGATCACAACGCCCTTCAACATTAACCTGCATCACAGACTAAACACTACGCTATAGCGCAACTAAGCTTTGATATGAAGAACATGTTATTTCAGACGAGGGGGCGTAGTAGAACCGCGCACACAGGAGTAGATAAGATACGCTTATTCCTTGTAGTAAGGCTCACGTCTCCTTATAGCTTCAAGAAAAAACTTCTTCAATGTCTCATCATCAGCACCGTCTCTAAGAGGCGAAAGCAGATCAACCCCTAATAGGTGTGTGAACATATTTCCTGTAGTTTGCGTGTAAACTTTTGATTCTTTTAGCACGGTTTTAATGGCTTCTTTCACTTTGGCATCTCCCCTTACCTTAAGCTTCTTTATGTTGTTTTTGGTTCAGTAATGTTTATGCCCCTAATCCGAGCTCTTACACCGCGAGAGCTGTTATACTTATATCTGCAAGCATCTTGATGACTACAGATCCTTCGCCGTGCTTGTATGATGCAGCTGGATTCTTCACGACTTAGACATGGCTAATGGAGCCATCGCTGACATCGATTACTGTAAAAGTTTCAGACCTTCCGAATACATTGGATACGAAATCCTCTATGCCCTCATCTCCCTTTGTCGAAATTGAAATCTCAATCTTACCCGTTGACCCACTTGCTTAGTTCTTCAAGCCTCTTTTTGATAGCCCCTGGCTGCGCCTCTGGTAACTTGAGTTGTTCCAATGCACTCCAAAGATTACAAACAAACAAACATATGAAGACAGTAATGTAGTCTTGAGAGAGTTGTAGCCTCATAAAATATCCTCCCCCTAGGCTTATATGTAACATCAGAAGTAATCTGATTGGTAACGTTGAAGAAGCAGACAGGCATATGGGTTAACAGTCAGGTTTGGCAAGCTTACAGGGAACTGTGCAGCCGCGAAAAGCTGCGGTCAGCCGAGCCAATGTTGCTTTCTGCTTTGAAGGATGTTGCTGACCCGAATATTAGAGAAGCAATAGAGGAAGAAATCTCGATAAAGACCCCTGAAGAGAAGCGGAGCAGGAAAGAAGTCAAAACAGAAGAGGAAATAACTGAAGAGTTGGCGAAGCTGAAAAAGGAGATTAAGGCTTAGACTGAGTAAGCCCTTCAATTGATTGAGGTTTAGGATAGTGCGATTTCTATCAGTCCTATTCCTAGTAATATGCTGAATATGATGCTGGCTTTGGCCCATGATATTTTGTGCAGTATTACTGGTCCGATGAATAGTTGAATTGCTGCAGCCCATATTGCTGAGATCGTGGCGAAGTATGGTACCCAACCGAAGAGTAATCCAGGTGCATCTCCGTAAGCAATCATTATCAATGTGTCTTTTATCGTTCCTTTTCCTCCGACAGCCCTTAGAATGATGTGAAGGTACACTGTAGTGAATAGGAGAATGAAAACGTAGAATGCTTCGATTAGTATGGGGCGCCATTCGATTCCGAGCTTGTACATCGTGGAGACGTCTTTTGCCAAGTATTCAGCTTGGCCTCCCGCATGAAGACCATTAATATCCTCAAAACCCATGAGAATCTGTAAAGGTGTCAGCAATGCCGTGATAGCGCCAACGATAAACAGGAAACTAAAGGCGTAAATTGTTTTCTCTAGACGCAGTTCTTCTAAGGTTTTCGATGGTGCCCTAAGCATCGAAAAAGATACTTCAAACATGCGTTTTACAAGTTTCGTTTTCTCACACACGTACAACCAATATACAACTAATTTCACGGGCAATAAAAGTCTATCTTGCTCCGATGACACCCCGATCTTCTTCCGCTAACTGTGCTTATCGGAAGTACCTTTTCTGTTTCGCGGTACGATTTTGAGTTGATGCCTAATGTAGTTCAGATGGCGCATCAGCATTATGTAGGATCCCGACCACGGGAAACTTTTCGAGGATGTCTCCGCCGTGTGGGGCTTGCTCTAAGGCATCTGTTAAATCAGTGCCAGCGTTGTGAAGGACTTGGTGAGTTCCATCTTTCCAAAGAAAACTCGCTGATACGTCGTACACCTTTCCTTTATACGCTACATAGACTGGGTTTCCGTTTTTGCCATTGTATCGGGCAAGCTCTTCCTCAGTGAACTCCTTCATTCATATGAACCCTCTAAGTTTGGCAAGAAGAGAGGCTAGATCCGCTTCGACTCTTGCAGCACATTTTTCCTCTATTACACATCGCGATTCACTGAACCTGTTTTCAAGCGAATAGGCAGTCCAGCAACATCATAATGACAAACCCAACTATTAGTCCAAAGGTTGCTTCTCTCTCAAAGCCTTTCCTGTGGCTTTCAGGTATCATCTCATCACTAACGACAAAAAGCATAGCGCCTGCAGCAAAAGCTAGCCCCCAAGGCAAGATCGGATGGAAAATGGATACTAGTGTGACCCCAAGCAAACCTCCGACAGGTTCAACCAAACCTGTCAAGGTTCCATACCCTATGCACTTGTGCCTACCATATCCTTCCCTTAACAAGGGTAATGCAACTGCAAGACCTTCAGGCATGTTCTGAAGCCCGATGGCCAGCGCAATTACCAATCCTGCTGCAGCATCTCCGCTACCAAAACTAACCCCCACCGCCAGCCCCTCAGGGAAGTTATGGATAGTTATGGCGAGTACAAACAACCAAACTCGTGAAAGCCTAGAAGCAGGTCCCTCGGAACCTAACGCTGGATGAAAATGAGGAATAAAACGATCAAACAAATGCAATACGACCGCTCCCAGAATAATTCCTAAGACAGCAACCCATGGATCACTTAAATCAATGGCTGGAACTATCAGACTGAATGAGGTTGCTGCCAGCATAACACCGGCGGAGAATCCAAGCATGACATCCAACAACCTGTCTGAAACCTTTCTGGTGAATAATACTGGTAAGGCTCCAGCACCAGTAGATAGACCTGCAACTAAGCTGGCTACGGAACCAAGCCAAATCATCTCGTCGATCATGTGCAACACATAGCCTATATGCAGTATCTTTGAGATAAAAAAAGGGGAAAGCGGGAAAAGGAGGGGAAGCCCTACCTGAGGAACTTTGAGACGAAAGGTGAATTCTCGCCTCTACGCATGAAGTGTCCGGATGGTCCTTCGCCTAGGAATTCGGAGAACCATGATTCATGCTCAATTTCCTCGTTGAGGATTGACTGAGATAGATCGTAGGTTCTATGGTCTTTGCCAGCAGTCAAGTTGCAGATGTAGGTGTATCCTCGCACTGCGCATCTTTCTGCTTCCACCAAAACCTTCAGCATTGCCATAGTGTCAGTCGGGTCTTTCGGCAGTTTGGCGGGCGGACAAGCCGAGATGTCATGGAAGGCCTTCATGTCTTCTGGGAGTTTGCCTCCTAACTCGTAAATGCGGGGAACAAGAGCCTCAAAGTGGTTACGATCCTCAATGCGAGCTGCTTCTGCAATCTCTTTGATTCCTTCTCCCTCTAGCCCTATCAGGTTACATCGAAGGATAGTATAATAGTAGTAAGTTGTAAGCTCGGCTGCAGCGTTCTTGACTAACAACTCCACGAGCTGATCGACATTGATACCAGCTTTCTCCACCATCTCTCGCGCTACTCTAGCCATGTTGTCACCTCCATTCTGATTAATTCATGTCTGATATAAAACAATAATGATTCTTATTTAAATATTGCTCTTCTGTAGAAATCAATATAAGTGACAACGTCACTTACTGATATCTATGGACATCCAGCAAATCATAGCCATGCTTCGCAAAAGAGGTTACAAGGTCACACCCCAACGCTTAGCAGTCTGCAAGATCATACTATCAAGCAAAGAACACCCCACAGCAGAACAGATATACCGGAAAGTGAAAGAAGAACATCCAACAATAAGCCCGGCCACTGTCTACCAAATATTACACCTCCTCACAAACGCAGGTCTGGTTCAAGGGCTGGGCTTGAGCGATAGGGTTTCGAGATATGAACCGAATACGTCACCCCACATTAACGTTGTCTGCCAGAAATGCGGCGAAATCACCGACCACGAGGCGGAAAGCATCAAAGAAATGTATCAAAAAATAGTTGAGCAACTAGGATTCAAGCCTACAGGACAACGCCTTGAAATCTTCAGATACTGTGACAAGTGTCAAAAATCAGCAGGAATGTGAAGGCGATATCTCTTAACTTCACTTTCGTACATTCATCGCTATCTGTTTTGAAAGGCTTCACCTCCTTAATGTTTTCATATCTACTCTGGGAAACGTAGTGAGAAAGAGGATTGAGTAATGGATTTGAAAGGAAGTAGAACCGAGAAGAAACTGTTGGCAGCTTTTGCAGGCGAGTCTCAAGCCAGAACGAGATGCACCTTCTTTGCGAGCGGAGCCAAGAAAGAAGGATACGAGCAGATATCAGCCATTTTCCAGGAGACAACTGGCAATGAAAAAGAACGTGGCCCAACTATTCTTCGATCATCTCTAAGAAGGAGCAGTAGAGATCAAAGTATCCTATCCAGCGTGCGGTATTGGATCAAAAGCGGATAACCTAAAGGCAGTAGCAGAAGGAGAGAAACTTGAATGGGGAACCCTTTATCCTGACTTTGTCAAAGTGGCTGAGGAAGAAGGTTTCAAAGATGTAGATAAAACTTTTCGAGGCGTTGCAAGTGTAGAGAGTCATCATGAGCGACGCTATAGAAAACTGTTAGAGAACGTGGAACGAGGCAAAGTCTTCAAGAAAGAATCACCCATCAAATGGAATTCGGAAATTGCGGCCATGTATACGAAGCCAGTGAGGCACCTGAGAAATGCCCGGTCTGCGCGCATGCGAGAAGCTACTTTGAAGTTTGGTGTGAGAACTGCTAGATCCTTAGCTAATCCCGGGCTACCGAGAATATTGTTCAATACAGATTCGTTTATGTTTTTGACGTGGAAAACCTTTTGTGCACTACCCAGACGAACCACTAAACGGGTCTAGTCACAGCCCAAAAAGCTAATTGACCAGAAGACGCAACCAAAATCTTGATAAGGGATTGAGTGTTGTAATAAATCAAAGGCGATAAACTTGAGGGGATACGTAGTCGATATTGAGAAAGAAACGAAGAAAAACATTGATTTCCGCCGTGTTCTATACACAGGGAAGTACAGTCAGCTCGTACTCATGTGCATTAAGCCTAGTGAAGAGATAGGTGAAGAAACGCATGAGGATGTTGATCAATTCTTTCGATTTGAGGAAGGAGAAGGAAAAGTGATTATTGACGGTGTAGAACACCGTGTCGAAGACGGAAATGGAGTCATCGTCCCAGCTGGTGCCAGACATAATGTAATCAACACCTCTAAGCTCGTGAACCTCAAACTTTACACGATTTACTCGCCGCCCGAACACCAAGACGGCGTAGTGCGCCATACTAAGAAAGAAGCGATGGCCAGCGAGGAACATTTTGACGGACGAACTACAGAATTACGCAATGTTTAGCTATATTTTTTTATTTTGCGAGAAATCTAATCTTTTCCCTTTCTCTTTGAATATCAATATACTATCATTAAAGCGCTACGCTACGTGAAACAAAAGCCACCATTCCTTTCAAAACACTCAGGGCTAAGAGAATAAAGGTTAAGAGTTTTACCGCTCTTTCACCTTTTCTAAAGAGCGCGTTCTTTTCATCCATTACAGGTCATCCTTTCACTATGTTGAAGAGTAGATCTTATCTCATTTGCGCATATGCACTTTCATGTAGTTGTCAATAGCAATCAGTAGAACCAGACCCTTCAGAATTTCTGAAAGAATATGGAAAAAAGTTCAAAGCTTCCGCATTCTGGAGGTTGGCTATTCGCTTCAATTGATTATCCCCTCTTTCGTAATCTTCTATAAGCTGAAAAGGCGCATAACCCGGCATAGAATACTATGCCCAGTATTCCCATCCACACGCAAAAGCTATACACTTCCAGTGATAAGGCAGGATTGTAGAGCGGGTTTGTTGTTATTGGATAGAATGGCTTTGTGTCACTGTATAATGGAGAATCCAGTAGGACATGAAGCAACGTGCCAAGAGCTCCTGCAACTATGAAAGATCTGAGGTTAACCGTCCGCTCTTTCTCGAATAAGAGCATCTTCCAGAGCGGACTAAAAAATCTTTCAAGAATAAACATCACGTAACCCAAAGCAAGACACACAAAGAAAGCTAGAATGAATGTATGTACATAGCCATGTAAAGGATATCTTAAGCCTAAAAAAAGCACTAAGAAAGGCTCAACATCGACAATTGCATTAGCCGCTATGAATGTTGGCACATGTACATATTTCCTAAGGGGAAGCCCGAAACCTAGTGCCGGTCCAAAGTGAAATGGCGTAAAGGGCACGTTTGACCCACCAACATGTTAACTTCAGTTCCCATTTTCTATTGAACACTTTCGATGATTTGACCTTTTCTAAGATTCGAAGATTCAAAATAAAAAAAATCCTGTCCACCACCATCTCGGAAGCCAGGGGAACCGCCGGCACCGCCACGAGAACCAGTATGAATACGGATGCCAATAAGGTGCGGTTAGCCACCAGAACCGGCGTGCGAAGCCACGGCCCCATCCAAACCATCCCCTAGGCAATTGTTCCACCTCACCTACTTGCTTAGTTCTTCAAGCCTCTTTTTGATAGCCCCTAGCTGTGCCGCTAGGAACTTGAGTTGTTCCAATGCACTCCAAAGATTCATCACAAACAAACATATGAAGACAGTAATGCAGTCTTGAGCATCAGGCTTTATGGGCAATTTTTCAGCAACATCCACTATGTGCCAGGTAATGACCACTCGAAGTTCGCGACAAGTATACCAGTGACGATGATGACCGCTGACAAGATGGCGAATATGTACAAAGCATAGTATCCGTAGTCCGGCTTTGCAGAGTTGCTCGTCACAGTTTCGACCATCTTTGTTGTGAGATACCTTTCTCCATGAGCCATGCCTGCACGCATTCCTAATGGCTGGTACATAGCCTCTTTCAAGCCGAGTTCTTCCACTTCTCTTTTTGACCAGTACTGTGCAACCCTACTGATATGTCTATATTTTCCCCTTTATATCAGACAAGGTGGGTTCTGAAAGTGAGCTTCGTCACCGTTGAGGTTCAGATATGCAATCCTGAGAAGCCTGAAAGCCGCGATGAAGTGGAGCTCCTTGCTGACACGGGAGCCATGTATAGCATAGTTCCAGCTGATGTCCTAAAGAAATTGGGTATAAGATCCCTAGGAAAACGAGTGTTTGCGTTGGCGAACTGTGAGTAGATCGAACGTGAAGTGGGCGGCGCCTTGTATAAATTCGGTAGACATGAGGGATATGCATCCGTGGTTTTTGGTGTAAATGAGGACAAACCATTGTTAGGCGTCACAGCCCTAGAAGAGATGGCTCTTCAGGTAGATCCAGTAACCAAGCAACTCAAACCCATCGAACTACTATTGCTATGACAGAACACAGTGACACCCCACATCCAATTCATTCGGGTCCTCTAAAGCCACCTATCCGAATCCACTCGCAGTAAGGATGTCTCCTAAGACTAAGGTTAGTATTCAGCAGCCTAAGAATCTCTAAGGCCTAAACATATTTGGATCCAAATAGAGGGGCCTAATAACGTTGCACACACAAACACAATAAAGGTTAAAGGCGACTCAAACCCCTATAATAAGGCTCACGTCTCCCTATAGCTTCAATGAAAAGCTTCTTCAAAGCCTCATCATCAGCACCATCTCTAAGAGGCGAAAGCAGATCAACCACATTATCGTTCCGCATCAAACAAGGCTTCAACCATCCATCACTCGTCAAACGCATCCGCGTACACCGAGCGCAGAAAGCCGTGTTTTCAATAGGCTTCACAACCTCAACCTTAACATCTGGAAGAAAATACACCCGACGACTCTGCATATCCGAACGGGTTCTAACCTCCAAAGCTTGCCTTTCCAGCCTTTCCTCAACCCCGTCCAAACCGTAATGATGCCTCGAATAGAAGGAAGGATCGATACCTAGAGGCTCAAGCTCAATAATCTGAAGCACAACACCA
>Ga0315309_1000634_pt1 | contig 21378 bp, 15 predicted proteins | sample TDP4_MG_FD_203080 | JGI IMG/M metagenome (GOLD analysis project Ga0315309, IMG submission 203080) | Freshwater sediment microbial communities from Lake Towuti, South Sulawesi, Indonesia - TDP4 | ecosystem: Environmental > Aquatic > Freshwater > Lake > Sediment | place: Indonesia: South Sulawesi... | reverse complement strand
GCCGCAGGAACCACTTGACTCGTCACGTAGTACTCCACATCGACATCGTTGATCGTCGCCTTGACGTATGGCTTAGCCTTTTGGTACAACTTTCCCGGAGAGCTTGTGATGACGTAACCTATCCTGTCACCGAGGGTTAGGCGCCAGCCGGCATCCATAAGTTGTCTCGCAGCCTCAACATGCGGCGCCCTCACCTCATACTCTTCAAGCGGTTTCGTCAATGTTTTCCATATCACAAGGTCAGAGTAAGCAACCTTGCGTCCACGGATCGAGTCGATCACCGTCTTGACATATTTCGCGGCTTTCTCTGCACGTTCCCCACGCAGAATCATTCCAACGACCATCTCCTGAACGTTCTTTGCGATCTCGGACCAGTCTCCCCTGACCGCTTCGAGGCCAGTCATCTCTATTGCGCCATCTTCTCTGAGGCCCGCATACCTCTTCTTCGCTTCTGTGAAGAGAACACGCTTGTAGACCTTGTCCACTCTGATCTCCATCTTCAACATCTCAGTGACTGTTGCTCTCAGCTTGGCAACTTTTTCCGCATCATTTTTGACAAAGATGGAGTCCGTGTCACCATAGATCAGTTCAAGTCGAAGCTTCTTCGCGACATCCAATGCCATCTCTATGGCTCTCCTTCCAAGAGCTGCTGTTGACTCAGCCACTTCTTTGACATACCATCTCGCGCCTATCCAACCAGCATAGCCATACATTGCGTTCGCTATTGTCTTCACAGCTTTTTCTCTTGCTTCAAGCGCTCTGAACTCCACTGAGCCGGGTCTGACTAGATTCATCTCATTCTTGATCTTGTTTCGCGAAGCCAGAAGGTTTTCCAAAGCTACGGCATACATTCCCTGCGGCGCCTTTCTGAAGGCGTACTCTAACTCGGGAACGCGAAAAGCTTCACCTTCGACCTTCCCGGTTCTTATCAAAGTGTCAGGTGAAACATTGTACAGCAACATTAGGTTAGGATACATTGAGGTGAAGTCAAGCACCGCGATATCCTCATGTAGACCGGGCTTAGGCGCTAGGACAAGGCCGCCACGATAGGGGCGATATTGCCTCTCAGCTCTCCTCGGAATAAGTTCTCCTAGCCTGTATGCCTCTCGAAGCAAATAGGAGTCGACTTTGAACCCCATTGAGGCAGCTGCTACCTGATCTAAAGGAAGCCCCGTGAGATTCGAAAGTTGAGTGGCATAATCAATGAACGCCTCCGAAAGCCTGAGGACCAACTCCACATTCTGAGACAGGTACTCTCTCAATTTCGCTTTCTTCTCAGGGTTCTTCCAATATTCAACAACCTCTGTGTCCTCAACGCGCATAGCACTCTTCACGATGCCAAGGTACTCAGCAACATTCTGGAGTGTCTTCACCTTTGGCTCATTTTGATCTTGCACAATCTCAAACAGGTCTAGGTTCGCTCTGCCAGCAATAGAGATGTGGCCATGAACGCTCGGGTGAGGTTCGCCTCCCATCCTGTCAACATTCAGCTTCGACCCCAGAGCCTTGGCCCTACCGATGAGAAATAGCCAGTCAACACTGTTAGCCTGATAGCCCACTATGACATCGGGGTCAGCTTCGCGAATGAACTTCGCAAAAGCGAGCAAGATCTCAGCCTCATCTTTCTCAGCTTCGAACTGCACGCGCCTCCCTTCGCTTGTCTGGGCAGAGACGAGTATCAAAGGACTATTGTCGGGCTTGGGAGAACCCTTCTCCTCGAGACTCAAGGTTGCGAACGACATAACCTTAAGCCTTGGTCGACCGCGTTCTCCAGTGCATCTGATTCTCCCCTTCAAGAAGTACGATTCTCTCACAGACGCGAGCTTCTCACTGTCTCTCTCGACCTCGGCCTCGATCCAACCACACGGGGCCAGTCCCTTCTCCAACAGATATTGCTCCCTAGGCCGGAGGTCATCCTCCACATGGTCCACGACGCCAGGAAGTTTCCGTAGCGAGTCTCTATAGGTCGTTGCAGACTCTTGATCTGGACACGTAACCTTCAATGCCGTCACTTTCTCTCCGAAGAACTTTCTGGGCGCTACAGAGGTTGACAGAATTTTCGGAAACTCAGTCTTCGATGACTGAATGAAGTCTAGGGCATCTTGGGCATCTGAGGCCTTTCGAAAGACTAGGCAGAACCATGGTGCAAAGGTGCGGTCACGGACTAAGATCGAGTTCCCATCTGAATCCACTCCCCAAAGCTTGATCTCAAGCCGTCCCTCCACCAGGCTTTGACCAATGTCCAACAGGTACAACAAGACAATAGTCATACCACAGCCATCCTGCGGCTGCTTCTCTTTGCTCCTTGTCTCAGCACTTCCTTTGTCAGCCTGTTCACTCTCCGGAGCGTCTCAACTGTAGGCAGGAAGATTGCCTGAACATCTTGGTGAGAGAGAATTTTCGTGAAACGGCCATCGCCGTAAAGATCTATCTCATACATGAGTTTCGAGATACCATATGCCCCCCACGTATTTTAGCTGTTGACTTGCAGACAGACCAGCTTCTGATGCTAGTTCTTTCTGTCGCAACACACTCGCGCTCATCGTCGGCGACATAGAAAGGGGAGAAAGTTACTTGGGGTAACATTTATAAGCCACCTGTGTTACCTAGGGTAACGCAAAGACTGTTCGAACACCAAGAAAGAGGTGGAAAAAAATTGTGGCGAGATGAAGATACACCAGAATGGTTTAGGAGAAGGTGGCGTTTCCCGTTCTTTGACGACAGGTTCTTCGAGGACATCGACAAGATGATGGAGGACATGTTCAAGGAAATGCCAAGTCTTGGGCCAAAAGATCTGGTCAGAGAAAGAAAACTTCCAGACGGCAGCACGGTTCGAGAAATGGGACCATTCGTCTACGGCTACTCCATGACCGTCGGACCAGATGGGAAGCCAGTTATTCGAGAGTTTGGCAACGTGAAGCCATCACTAAAGCGAACACCATTCGGCGTGGCAAAGCCAAAGCTAGAGGTCAAGGAAGAACGTGAACCTCTCGTCGATACAATAGTTAATGAAGAGACGGTTAAGGTCGTCGCAGAACTTCCCGGAGTAGAAAGGCCGGACATCAATCTGCAAGGAACCGAGAACTCACTCACAATCTCAGTCAACACTCCGAATCACAAGTACTATAAGGAACTAGAGCTTCCGGCAGAAGTTGACCCGGACACATCAAGAGCCTCCTATAAGAACGGCGTTCTGGAAGTGGTTCTGTCTAGGGCGAAGCCTAGGAAGAAGGGAAGAGAGATCAAGATTCAATAGAATCCCTACTCCTTCCCAGCTTTTTATTTCTTCCTTTCTAAGTTGATGAGTCTGCAAAACCCGTATTCTGGCCGTAAATCATATGTATGTTCATAAAGAAACGTTTAGATTGTTAGTCATTGGCTGAGTCGAATGGAAGAGGTCGAACTTGTTTTTCTAGGGACCGGGGGAGCCCGGTTCTCGACAATCACGCAAAAGCGGCACACCGGAGGAATCAGATTTGTTAGACCGCTCAATCTTCAACTCGACCCGGGGCCTGGAGCCATCGTCTACTCAAACTTGCTGGGGCTCGATCCCTCAAAGGTTGAAGTCGTGGCAGTCTCCCACTGCCATCCGGATCACTATTCCGACGCGCAAGTCTTCGTTGAGGCGATGAGCCAAGGAGGCACAAAGAAGAGGGGGATCTTCATTGGTTCCAAAAGTGTCGTAAAAGGAACCGAAGACTTTGACTCTTGCCTCACGAAGTATCATCGAAAACTAACCAGCCAACTTGTGGAAATGCAACCAGGAATGGATATACAGATCAAGGACGTTAGAGTATCTGCAACACGTGCGTATCACAGTGATCCCAATTCGATCGGATTTCGATTCTCATTTGGAACAGGGGAAATCGGATACACCTCAGACACAGAACTGCAACCAGACATTCCTGAACAATACTTAGGGGTGAGACTTCTTATCTTGTGCGTGCTGAGGCCTCATGGAAGCTCGTGGCGCGGTCACTTGTCCACCGACGATGCTATCCAAATCGTCCAGAAAATCAAGCCCGAAATGTGTGTCCTTACTCACTTTGGACTGAGAATGATAGCAGCTAACCCAGTTAATGAGGCACAAAGAATAGAGCATGAAACCGGGATTCGCACTATTGCTGCTGAAGACAACATGCGCATATGCATGGGCAAGGATCTGAAAGTTGATCGTCTATCGGGCTGATGCGTCGCTTTTCATAGCAAACGCTTTATACTTGAAATCCATCCTTCACGGTCGAAAGGTGCTGGGGAGTGTATCTCCGCCAAGTAGGATAGGCCGGCCAACCTATTTCTTGACACACTTGAAGGCCGGAGGCTCAACTTTCCAGCAATCATTGTCTGGACAGGCTCTTCTTGACGACGGAATTATCGGTCAATTTAAGAAACGTCGCAACGGATGTTCGATAAAGAGGCGAGCTGCGGAGAACCAAAGCACCTGCCGTACTGGTGAGGCGGATGAGTGAATCGAAACTCAAGGAAAAACGGTGGAACAGAACCACGGAAGCAGAGATCGCGAAAAAATGGAAAGGGGAAGGCCTCTACGTATTCCATCTCAAAACGCGAAAGAGGATATTCAGTATTGACACTCCTCCTCCCTATCTCAGCGGAAGACCATGGTCTGTTGGAGCTGCGGCGCACTACTCGCAGATTGACATGATCGCGAGAACTGCGAGAATGCAGGGACACGAAGTCTACTTTCCGATAGGCATAGACAGAAACGGACTCCCAGTCGAACTCTACACAGAACGACTACACAAGATCGACATTCATGAGACACCCCGAGAAAGATTCATTGAACTGTGCAAGCACTCACTTGACGACCTCGAATCCGAAATGATTAACACAATGAAAACCATGGGGTTAAGCGGTGACTTCGACCACTACTATCGGACGGATTCTGAGGAATATCGCAGGTTGACCCAAGCAACCTTCATTCAGCTCTGGAAGCGAAGATTGATTTACGAGGACACTAGGCCAAACAACTACTGTGTAGATTGTGGAACGACGATCGCAGACGCTGACATAACATATGTCGAACTTCCAACCACCCTGTTCTATATTCGTTTCAAGCTGAAGGAGAGACAAGAAGCAGCCACGATAGCCACTACCCGCCCAGAGTTCCTATGCTCATGCCAAGCGGTCCTCGTTCATCCAGACGACGATCGCTATCGTCACCTACACGGCCTGCACTGTGTAGTTCCACTCTACGGAAGAGAGGTCCCGATAATTCCTAACGCTGCTGCTAGGCAGGAATTCGGAACTGGCGTTGTGATGATTTGCAGCTACGGTGACTCGTCGGACGTACGCCTTTTCAGGGAACTAAAACTGGAAGAAATCGTCGCAATAGACACGAAGGGGAGAATGACAGAGGCCGCCGGAAAATACTCTGGTCTATCAATCGAGGAGGCTCGGAAACAGGTCGCAAGGGATCTTGAAGAGCAAGGGCTCATTGAGAAGGAGGAGAACACAATGCATAGAACTCCGATATGTGATCGCTGCGATACTCCTGTTGAGATCGTTCCGATGAGAGAGTTCTATCTCAAGCAAATCGAATTCATCCCTTCAGTTCGAAAGATCGCCGAACGAATGATCTTTCACCCTGAAGCTCATAGACAGATCCTCTACAACTGGATCAACTCGGTCACCATTGACTGGCCGATCTCCAGAAGGAGAATCTACGGCACAGAGATCCCGATCTGGTATTGTAAGAACTGCGGCAAACCAAACGTTCCGGAACCCGGGCCCTACTACACGCCTTGGAAGAACCGCCCGCCATTCCAAAGCTGCCAGCACTGCCGTGGCAGCACGGGATTTGCCGGTGAAGAACGAACATTTGACACGTGGTTCGACTCAAGCATATCGCCTTTATTTGTCTCCGGATACCTGCGATCTAAGGGACTCTATCGCAGGACCTTTCCAACAACCATTAGGCCGCAAGCCAAGGACATCGTGCGCACTTGGCTGTATTACACACTCCTGAGATGCCATCAATTGACAAGAAAACCTGCTTTCAAACATGCTTGGATCATGGGATACGGAGTCGATGAGGCAGGGGAGAGGATGAGCAAGAGCAAAGGAAACGTGGTTGACCCTATACCTCTCCTAGCGAAGTATGGAGCTGACACATTCAGGTTCTGGAACGCAGCGGAGGCGAGTCTTGGATCAGATTTCAGATGCTCAGAGCAGAGAATTGCTGGAACGTCCAAGTTCTTAACAAAACTATGGAACCTGTCACGGTTTATCTCTTCATTTCCCCAACCCGCAAAAGCGCGTCATACGGCGGCCGACAGATGGATACTATCCGAACTGAATAGACTCTTGAGGAGATGCCTTGAAGGCTATGGGGACTTCAACTTCTTCGTTCCCTCAAATGAGATCAGAGAATTCGTCTGGAATCTTTTTGCTCCTCATTACGTTGAGATGGCAAAGGCGAGGGCATACAACACTGACCATTCATTTTCGAAGGATGCGCAAAGAGCTGCCTGGTTTACTCTTCATCATTGTTTACGATCGATTCTTACGCTCCTAGCGCCGATCTGCCCATTCATAACAGACCACTTATGGAGAGGCATATACGCACACGGAAGCATCCACACAGAGCCCTTCCCGCGGCCAAGTGGACGCATGATCAACAGGCTAGATGAAGTGACCACTAGTCTAGTAGAATTCAACTCAAACATATGGAAATACAAGAAAGATCATAACCTAGCTCTTAATCAACCGCTCGAAAGTGTGTACGCCAGTTCACGACTAAGACCCATGAGAAGCGATCTGATGGCGATGCATCGAATCGAAGACCTTCGATTTGGAACCCCAAGCGACCCCAGCAAGATCATTATGAGTCAAGGTGAAACCTATGTCGTCTCATAGCCCTCAGAAGGCCGTTGCAGAAAGCTGCTCCGTGTCCTGTCACTATCTTCGAGGCTTCTCTTTCTTCCCGCTCAGGAGTGCTGAAAGAGAAACACCATTCACCTTGTAGACGCGATATCTCGTTCCAGGAAGGTCTCCATACGCCTTACCCTCCGCCCCCCCAATACCTTCAATATGAACTTCATCATGCTCGTCTACAAAGTTCATAGCCCCATCCCTTGGAAGAAAAGCTGTGACCACCTTACCGGTTCTTATAAGCTGAACTCGCACACACTTGCGGACAGCGCTGTTTGGTTGGCGACATTCTACTCCCACCTTCTCCAGAACTATTCCCCGGGCTTGAGGCGAGCCTTGAAGAGGATCAGCCTTGTAGTCCAACCCAAGCATTCTTCTCTTGAAAGGAGCGTACTTCCATCGAAGCTTCTTTCTTGTCCTCCTCAGCTTCCTTGCAGCAAACAGGCCCCTTGACGTTTTTGCCACTCGATATCACTCGCCAAGCGTTTCAGGAGTCAGCGAAGCGCGTTATTTATGTTTTTACGCCCCTCATCCGGCCCAATTGATAGCACACACATAGAACTCCGGGAACCTTCGCGAAGAAACTGAACCGGAATCTGGCCGAGTGTAATCCACTTCAAGAGTCTCGATCTAGCCGCAGATTTTTGGTGAGCAATGAGACAAGCAAACTTTATAACCGTGCCCTTTTGCTAATAGCGTAAGTTCCCGATTTCCACGAGTGAAAAAGTTACATGGCGGCTTTTTGCTTTGGAGGATTCCTCTGATTGGGGAAAAAAGAAAGAGAGAAAGTGCCCGACATTTTCCAGCATGAGCTGGTTCCTAGGCATGTTGCTCTGAACAGGAAAGACGCCGAAGAAGTTCTAAGAAAATATCACGTGAGGGCGTATCAGTTTCCGTATATCAAGGCTTCAGATCCAGCATGCATGGCGATTGACGCCAAACCTGGCGATTTGATCAAGATCGTTAGGCGCAGCCCTACGGCTGGCGAAGCGATCGCGTATCGTTATGTTATCGAAAATTGATTTTGAGGGGACGCTTGTTGAGCATTTCTGAACAAGATTCTTGGTCTTTGTTCCGCAAGTTCTTCCGAGAGAAGGGGCTTGAAAGACAACATATAGATTCGTACAACGATTTTGTCGAGCGCGGCCTGCAGGCTGTCGTGGACGAAGTTGCAGAGATCCCGATAGAAACTGAAGAGTACAACCTTAAGATTCGGCTGGGGAAGATCGAGATAGGTTCGCCGAGAGTTATCGAGGTCGACGGATCTGAACGGCGGATCTACCCCACGGAAGCGCGGGTCAGAAACCTGACGTATTCTTCTCCTCTTCGCCTGGAGATGGTGCCCATCGTAGGAAACAGAGAGGGCCAAACCGAAATGGTCTACATAGGCGACTTCCCTGTAATGCTGAAATCAAAGATATGCCCCACATCGAGACTTACCACTGACGAAATCAAATCGATAGGTGAAGATCCGCTCGATCCAGGCGGATACTTCATCGTCAATGGATCTGAACGTGTAATTGTAACGCTCGAAGACCTAGCTCCGAACAGGATCCTCGTTGATATCGAGAAGACAGGCGCGACGCCCACTTACAAAGCTAAAGTCTTCTCCACAACCGTGGGCTTCAGAGCGAGGATAGAAGTGACCATGAAGACAGACGGCGCCATCTACATTGCCATGCCAGGAGTTCCAGCAGACCTGCCTGTGATTATCATGATGAAGGCATTGGGAATCGAAGAGGACGCGAAGATCGCGGAGGCAGTTTCATCGGACAAAGCAATTCAGGACGAACTTGAATCATCATTTGAAAAAGCAACTGGAGTAGTGACAGAAAAGGAAGCCCTACTCTTCATAGGTAACAGATTGGCCCCGGGACAGGTCGACGAGTACCGTCTGAGAAAAGCGGAATCAGTAGTTGACCGAAACTTCCTCCCGCACCTAGGCATAAAGCCATTGGATAGGAAGGAAAAATCCCATTTCCTTGCTGAAGTAGTTTGCAGACTTGTCGAGTTGAAGCTGGGAAGGCGACATGTCGATGATAAAGACCACTACGCCAACAAGAGACTGAGGCTTGCAGGTTCCCTCCTCGCTGATCTTCTTCGGATTTCCTTCCGAAATCTCACGAGAGATCTGAAGTATCAGCTTGAGAGAATCACAATCAGACGCCACGTGGAGCTCTCAATATCCAACGCAGTCAGACCAGGTATAATCACCGAGAGAATTCAACACGCCATCGCGACCGGGAACTGGGTTCGAGGAAGGGTTGGGGTTACTCAGCTCCTCGATCGGACAAACTTTGCCTCTACATTGAGCCACCTGCGGAGGCTCCAGTCTCCTCTTAGCAGAAGCCAACCGAACCTTGAGGCGAGGGACCTTCACCCCACCCACTGGGGACGACTTTGCCCTAACGAAACCCCTGAAGGCTCGAACTGTGGGTTGGTCAAGAACCTTGCGCTGCAGGCGACAGTTGCCATTGGGATCGAACCGAGAGAAATGGTCACTCGACTTCACAGAATGGGTGTGATCCCAGTCGATGAGGCAGACAAGAAGCTCAGGTTGAACTCAGCAAAGGTCTTCGTTGACGGCATAATCGCAGGCTACTGTAGGGATCAGGCAGCTCTGGTATCCGAGATCAGAAGGCTTAGAAGAGAGGGAAAGATCAGCTCAGAAGTTAATGTTGCTTGTTATCCGTCAAGAACATCAGATTCTAGAGCGGAGATCTATGTCAACTGCGACGCTGGTAGAGTCAGACGTCCCCTCGTGATCGTTGAGAACGGACAATCAAGGCTGACGGAATCGCACATAGAGAAGCTCCGCCGTGAAGAGATTCAATGGGAAGACCTGGTCAGAGACGGTGTGATCGAGTATCTGGATGCTGATGAAGAGGAGAACGCTCTGGTTGCCCTAGACCAGAGCAAGATCAACGCCAAAACTACCCACCTGGAAATAGCGCCGTACACCATTCTCGGCATATGTGGGTCAATAATTCCATTCTCTGAGCATAACCAATCTCCAAGGAACGCATACGAGTCAGCCATGGCCAAGCAAGCCTTGGGTGTCTTTGCGACTAACCACTTCAACAGAACTGACTCCAGATCTCACCTGCTTCACTACGCCCAGAGCCCCTTAGTGAAAACGAAGCCGATGGAGATCATAGGGTTCGACGCGAGGCCCTCAGGCCAGAACTGCGTTGTCGCCGTAATGTCATTCCAAGGATACAACATGGAGGATGCATTCGTCATCAACAAGTCATCTGTTGAACGCGGACTTGGGAGATCCTCCTTCCTCAGAGTCTATGAGGCTCAATGTAGGCAATACTTAGGAGGGCTCAGAGACAAATTCGAGACCCCGGACCCCGCAGTTAGGGGATACAGAGGAGACAGATACTACAGGCTTCTCGAAGAAGATGGAATCATTACTGTCGAGTCACCTGTGACGGGAAACGTTGTTCTGATAGGAAGAACAAGCCCGCCAAGATTTCTCGAGGAATATAGAGAGTTCGAGGTGAGAGGCCCTACAAGGAGAGACTCGTCAGTCTGTATGAGACCTTCAGAGGCGGGAGTCGTCGATTCCGTCTCAGTATCCGATTCGATAGAAGGCAGCAAACTCGTAAAAGTGAAGGTAAGGGACCTCAGAGTACCTGAACTCGGAGACAAATTCGCATCTAGGCATGGCCAAAAAGGAGTTGTGGGGCTACTCGTTCCTAGCGAAGACATGCCTTTCACCGAGGACGGAATAGTTCCTGACATAGTAATCAACCCACACGCCATACCGTCAAGAATGACCATAGGGCAGCTTGCAGAATCGATCGGAGGTAAGGTTGCGTCGCTAAGAGGCTTACCTGTTGACGGGACACCTTTCTCAAATGAGGTCCCCTCCTCACTCAGGGAGGCGCTTCTTAAGCTTGGCTTCCAACAAGGCGGTAGAGAGGTCATGTACAGTGGGATAACAGGAAAGAAACTAGTCGCAGACATCTTCATGGGCGTTGTCTACTATCAGAAGCTGCATCACATGGTTTCTGACAAAATGCATGCGAGAGCACGTGGACAAGTTCAGATGCTCACACGACAACCAACAGAAGGAAGGGCCCGCGGCGGAGGACTTAGATTCGGCGAAATGGAGCGAGACTGCCTCATCGGCCACGGCGCTTCAGCCCTTCTAAGAGACCGACTTCTGGAGGAGTCAGACAGGGCAATAGTGTTGGTTTGCGAGAATTGTGGGCTCTTGGGCTACTATGATATAAAGCAGAACAGGTATGTATGCCGGGTTTGCGGAGAAAAGGCAGTTATCTCTCCGGCGGCAATGTCGTACGCCTTCAAGCTTCTCACACAGGAACTGATGGCGCTCGGCATCGCAGCTAGAATAAAATTGCAGGAGCGAGCGTAAGATGGCAGTCAGCGAGGAAGCCCGCAAAGTCATAGACGAGATCCGGTTCTCGCTGCTTTCGCCGAACGAGGTCCGGAAGATGTCTGCAGTCGAGATTCAAACCGCAGACACCTATGATGAGGATGGCGTGCCTATCGTCTCAGGCTTGATGGATGGCAGGCTTGGAACACTCGAGCCTCGGCAAAAATGCAAGACCTGCGGAAATACCGCTCTGGCTTGCCCAGGCCACTTCGGCCACATCGAGCTTTCTCAGCCAGTCGTTCACGTAAGCTTCGCCAAACTCGTCCACAAGTTTCTTTCTGTCACATGCCGCGGCTGCGGAAGGATTCTCCTGAGTAACGAAAAGATCGAAAAGTACAGACGCCTGATGGAGGAGGAAAGAAAACGCCTGAACATCGTTCCAGACATCTTCTTCGACAATGTTGCCAAAGACGCAAAGAAGTCTCAGGAATGCCCTCACTGTGGAACAAAGCAATACATCATTGAGCATCTCAAGCCGACATCATACAACGAGATAGTGGAAGGAGGAGCCAGAAAACTTACGCCAAGTAGCATTAGGGAGAGACTTGAGCGAATCTCTGATGACGACCTAAGGCTTCTGGGAATGGATCCCAAGGCAGCACGCCCGGAATGGACAATCCTACAGGTGCTCCCTGTTCCGCCTGTAAGCGTTAGACCTTCCATTACACTGGAATCTGGAATACGATCAGAGGACGACCTGACACATAAGATAGTTGACATCCTAAGAATAAACCAGAAACTCAGAGAAGCAGTCGAGTCTGGTGTTCCAGTCAATATAATACAGGAACTCCATGACCTTCTTCAGTATCACGTGACAACCTATATCGACAACGAGGTTTCTGGTCTACCTCCCGCCAGACATAGATCAGGTAGAGCCCTCAAGACCATATGCCAGAGGCTCAAAGGCAAGGAGGGCCGGTTCCGTGGGAACCTTTCAGGGAAGAGAGTTGATTTCTCCGCGAGAACTGTTATCTCACCTGATCCGAACATAGACATCACTGAAGTCGGTGTTCCGACAGATGTCGCGGCGAGACTGACAATCCCGGAGAAAGTCACCGAGTGGAACATCGGTGAAATGCGACTGCTGGTTGAGAATGGACCGGACCAATATCCCGGTGCGCTTTACATTGTACGCCCAGACGGAAGGAGAATCCGGCTTGAATTCGTCACAGAAAGAAAGACTTTGGCCGAAAGTCTTCAGCCCGGTTTCGTTGTAGAGAGGCACATACGAGACGGCGACATCGTTCTCTTTAACAGGCAACCCTCTCTGCATAGAATGTCCATTATGGCCCATAAAGTGAGAGTTCTGCCGTTCAAGACATTTCGACTAGATCCTTCAGTCTGCCCGCCATACAACGCGGACTTCGATGGTGACGAGATGAACCTCCACGTTCCTCAGGGAGAGGAGGCTCGCACGGAGGCTCGCCTTCTCATGGAGGTTCAGGACCAAATCCTTTCACCTCGATATGGTGGGCCAATCATAGGTGCGATCACGGACCTTCTAAGCGCGGCATATCTCCTCACAAACAACTCTACATACCTCACCAGAGACGAAATGTCCAAGATCATCGTGGCTGCAGGATACGACGGCCCCATACCCCAGCCAGACATCCGGAAGCCCGAACCGATGTGGTCGGGGAAGAAAATATTCAGCCTATTTATTCCGAAGAAGATGAACTTTGCATTCAAGTCAAGCATCTGCAAGAGATGCGCTGAATGCAAGGAAGAAAAATGTCCCTATGACGCTTACATTGTAATCAAGGATGGTGTGCTTGAACACGGGGTGATTGACAGAAACGCCATAGGAGCGAGATCTGAGAGCCTCTTCCACCGCATTGTAAAGGATTACGGGCCAGAAGCAGGCAGAGACTTCCTCAACTCAATATCAAAGCTCTTGGATCGGTTCCTAACGAACAGAGGCTTCTCGTATTCACTCGATGAGCTGGACGTATCGCCGGCAGTGAGAGAAAGAATTGACAGAGCGATCAGGAACGCTGAGGAAAGAGTGAACGGATTAGTCGAGAGCTATAGGAAAGGCATGTTAGAGAGGTTGCCAGGGCAGTCACTGGAGGAGTCTCTTGAGATATACATAATGAATGAACTCTCCAAGGCGAGAGAGGAAGCGGGCACGTTGGTGGACAGGCACTTCGGGATGGAGAACAGCGGAATCGTCATGGTCAGAGTTGGCGCGAAAGGATCTATGCTCAACATAGGTCAGATGGCTGCGTGCATTGGCCAGCAATCGATAAGAGGAAAGAGGATATTGCGCGGCTACAGGGACAGAGCATTATCGACATTTGAGCCCAACGATGTTGGAGCTGAAGCAAGAGGGTTTGTATATTCATCGTTCAAGGATGGGCTCACTCCGGTGGAATACTTCTTTCATGCAATGGGAGGGAGAGAAGGACTCGTGGACACCGCCGTGAGAACTCAGCAGAGCGGATATATGCAACGCCGCCTGATAAACGCGCTCGAACATATCAGAGTTGAATATGACGGAACTGTAAGGGACTCGCGCGGAAACATCATCCAGTTCAAATATGGAGAAGATGGCGTTGATACCGCGAAAAGCGACCACGGCAAGGCTGTGAACATCGAGCGCCTAGTTGACAGAGTGAAACTTGGCACCGGAAAGGGGACCAAGGCATCCAGAAACTACGTCCTCAAGAGACTTCAGGCAAGAACCTCACAGCTACCCCGCATCCTAGTTGCGGAGTTGAAGCGGAACCTGTTCGAGACTAGGCTGACGAAGAAGGCAGTTGATGAGGTCATCGACCAAGCTATCGAGAACTATAGAAAGTCGCTGATAGAACCTGGCGAGGCAGCGGGGATAGTGTCAGCCCAGTCGATAGGTGAGCCGGGTACTCAGATGACCCTGAGAACCTTCCACTTCGCAGGAGTGAGAGAGCAGAATGTTACCCTCGGACTTCCAAGGCTCATCGAGATCGTTGACGCAAGGAAGATCCCGTCTACCCCAATGATGACAGTGTACTTGGATAGAAGATCCAGACAAAACCGTGAGAAGGCTGAAAAGCTTGCCAGATTGATCACACACACAACCATGAGAGATATCGCAGCACACATAGAATCTGACATAACCAGAATGAGCATCGAAGTAGCACTCGACTCGGAGAAGATGCGTCAAAGAGAGATTGCAATGCGCGACATAAAAGACGCGGTCAAACTTCCGTCCTGTGATATCAAGATTGAACGGACAAGAATCGAAATCAAACCCAAGGACATGGATATTTCCCAGTTCCGACGACTGGCAACCAAACTGCCATCGCTTCACATCAAGGGTCTCCCTGCGGTCAAGAGGGCGCTTGTGATGGAACAAAGAGGAGAGTGGGTCATCAGGACTGAGGGATCTAGCCTTGAGCAGGTCTTGACTATTCCCAGCGTGGATCCGATAAGAACAGTCTCAAACAACATTCATGAAGTCGCGATGACTTTGGGAATCGAAGCTGCTAGGGAAGTAATCGCCAAGGAGGCCCTGAGCGTCCTAGAAGAGCAGGGCCTCGATGTCGATGTCAGACATGTGATGCTCGTGGCGGATGCAATGACTGCATCTGGTGAGGTTCTGCAGGTGGGAAGACATGGAGTCAGCGGAGAGAAAGCCAGCACGCTGGCTAAAGCTGCGTTCGAGATCACCATCCCGACGATCGTTGACGCCGCGATGAGAGGAACAGCTGACACTTTGAAAGGAGTGGCAGAGAACGTTATTGTCGGGCAGCAGATACCCATGGGGACAGGCCTGATAGACATGTACATGTCCATGCCGCGGGCAGAGAGGTCGAAGAGATAATGGACCTAGCAAAACAGCTGAAAATGGCCGTGAAGACCGGAAAGGTGTCATTCGGATGCATGGAGGCCCTCAAGGCTGCTAGAAGTGGAAGGGCAAAGATGATCGTTCTGGCATCGAACTGCCCTGAATCAGAAAGATCTGCGATACTACACAGTGCCAAGCTTTCGGAGCTTCCAGTATACATCTACGCAGGCTCTAGCGTCGACTTGAAAACAGTATGTGAGAAACCCTTTCTTGTCGCGGCAGTCGCGATTCGCGAACCAGGTGACTCCGAAATATTGAAGGTTGTTGAGAGCAGAAATGTCGGCGCCTAGAATAAGGCTTACAAGCGACGAGATGAAATGCATTGCGCTATTCGAGAGCATCACAGGCGCAACAGCAAAGGACTGTCTCATCGACGAGAAGAGTGAAAGAATCATATTCCTTGCAAAGCAAGGGGAGATGGGCCTTGCCATCGGCAAAGCTGGAAAGAACATTCAGACGTTACGAAAGATGACTGGGCGTCAAGTCGAGGTTGTTGAACAAGCTGATACGCCTGAGCAACTGATCAGAAATGCTCTGGCCCCGGCGAAGGTAAATGACATCAGAATTACGGAGAAGCCTGAAAGAAAAATCGTCGTGGTGGAAGTCGACCCAAGAGACAAAGCTCTCGCGATCGGTAAGAACGGCCGAACAATAGACAAGACTAGAATGCTTGCAAAGCGATACTTTCAGATCGACCATGTGGTAGTGACGTAGGCCTCTCAGCGCGGCCTCCCGCTACTTTTTCACCTTCTTTGCGAACAGCGCAGTCACTCTGAGGAACTCATCTATTTCAGCTTCAGTGTGAGCTGTTGAGATTGCACAATGCACGAGTTCAGGCGTTAAACAGAAGATTCCTCTATCCAAAAGAAAGTACATCAATCGCTTTGATAGTTCCTTGTCCCCCATGCTGGCAATTGTCGCATCCTTGACAGGAATTCTTGTGAAATGGCAACCGAAGATTGATCCAATGCCTGTCGTCTGGAACTCCAGGCCCGCACGTTGCATTATGTCACTAAGGCCTTCGCGCATTTTCGCCCCCATCCTATCTATCCTCTGGTACACTGAGGTGTCTTCTAAGATCTTTAACGCTGCCAGGCCGGCCGCCATAGAGACAGGGTTTCCAGTGTGGGTTCCGCCATGGAACGAATATTCCTGGCCTTTGTACTTCGTGTGATCCATTCTTTCCATGATATCCGCTCTGCCTGTGATGGCGCCGATAGGCAGCCCCCCTCCAATGATCTTTCCCAGAACGGTAAGATCTGGCCGTATGCCATAGACTTGCTGGCCTCCGCCTGGCCCTAACCTGAACCCGGTGACGACTTCGTCGAAGATCAATAACGTGTCTTCTTGGCGGCAGAACTCAGCCAGTCCCTTCAAGAACTCTTTCTCAGCTGGAATCATGCCCCCGGCGCCCATGACAGGCTCGATCAGAACGCATGCCAGCCGTTTTCCCTTCATACGTTTCCTTACTCCATCCAAATCGTTGAACGGAAGAACAACTGTATCCGCGAGCGATCCCCGCGTCAAGCCACCTGACGGTAACTCGTCGAAGGGAGGCTTCATAGCTACGTGTAGCGGGTCATAGCCACCATGCCAGTTTCCTTCGAATTTCCCAATCCCAGTTCTGCCCGTGTAAGTTCTGGCTAGCCTGACGGCGTACATATTTGCTTCTGTGCCTGAACCAGCAAACCTGATGAGTTGGGCTGAGGGAACCATTTTCACTATTTGCTCGGCAAGCTTCGCTTCCAGTTCGTGTGTGACTCCATAATGGAAGTCTTTCTCGATCTGTTCTTTGACGGCCTCGACAACTTTCGGATGACGATGGCCCAAGATCAGAGCAAAATGAGCACACCAATAATCCGTGTACGTGTTGCCGTCAATGTCGAACAGTTTGCTGCCCTCTGCATTCGTGACACAGAACGGGTAAGGTTCTATGAAACGTATCTTGTATGAGACTCCAGCAGGGAAAAGTGTTTTCGCCTTCTCATATGCTTGCTTTGAACGAGGAGTCTTTCGCAAGTATTGCTCACTCATCTAGAGTTCGACCTTCGATGTTGAGTTTCCCCAGAATGTTCGCTTATCAGGTTAAGCCTTTCGGAAGGCTGGTGGACTCCTCTATTCGACTCGCTCGAACTCTTTTTTTGGTGCTCCACAAATCGGACATGCCCAGTTGATAGGTAGATCCTCGAAGCTTGTCCCGGGGCTTACTCGTTGCTCTGGCAGTCCGTCTGCCTCGTCGTATATCCAGCCGCAAACTCGGCATCTCCACTTCAAGGCGACCCTTCCTTCAGCCTCTCAGCTGCAACTCTGCCAGAATGTTACTAAACGCTTCTTCGAATTAAACCTCAAACCCCAACATGCAAAGATCCAGAGACTTGGGACGACAGCCCTCAAACACGGAAGCTTATATTGTGCGGCTTAGACTCGAATTCGGTTTGACAGCGTTGTCTGCGATGAGAGAAAAGATTGAGAAGGTTCTTGAGGAGTTGAGACCTAACCTGCAGGCAGATGGGGGAAACATAGAGCTTGTTGATGTCCAAGAGGGCGTTGTCAAGGTAAAGTTGACAGGAGCATGTGCTGGGTGCCCCATGTCCCGAATGACCTTGCAGTGGGGAGTGGAGCAGTTCCTAAAGAAGAAAGTGCCGGAAATTCAAAAAGTCGAATCTGTTGAATAGGAAGATTGCTCGGGACCACTGATTACAATCCTCACGATTTTTTCCATTGTTGAGAAGATCCAAATCTGCCTTTGGCGATGCAGGTATTAGGGAGTTTGTACAATCGTCTGAGTGGCGGATGACCTGTTCAAGCAAGCTTACATCAGAATCTAAGGTGAGTCATTGCGGTTTTTAATAGAAGCGTTTCGATGTGGGAAAGCGGTTAATCAGTGGATTTACCTATCTGTGACAAGTCAAATCAACATCAGTTCGTCCGCGTAGGCATCGAAACATCTTCCTTAAGGCTTAACCGCACTCACTGATATGCACGAGGTCTACACATGGGTGTCGAGTCATTGATCGCACAGATCCGCACCATCATGGCGGGGCCGATTGCCAAACAGGTGGAGGACAGAGTAGGAGAGTTCAAGATCCTTCACTCAGGAGGAAATGAAGACTGGTTCGCAGAGCTTTGCTTCTGCATCCTCACAGCCAATTCAAGTGCAAGACTAGGGATGAGAATTCAGGAAGCAATCGGCCTGGAAGGGTTTCTAACATTTTCTAAACAAGAGCTGGGAAAGCGCCTGATGCAGCTAGGACATAGATTTAGTGAACGACGAGCACATTTCATTGTTCAGGCCCGGAAGTTCAGTCAGATCAAAGAGATCGTAGTTGGCATTGGGGACGAGAGGCTAGCTCGGGAATGGCTCGTCAAAAACGTGATGGGGCTTGGATACAAAGAGGCAAGTCACTTTCTAAGAAACGTTGGATACGACAACCTTGCCATTCTTGATAGACATATCCTCAGGATAATGCACGAGTATGGAATGATCGAGGAGATACAGAAAGGACTGACAAAACGCAAGTACCTAGAGCTTGAAGCCAAACTACAGGACCTCGGGGCACAGCTAGGTTTGCCTCTTTCAAAGCTTGATCTCTACCTCTGGTGCATGAAGACGGGCACTGTACTGAAGTAGAGGTAACTCCCATTCAATGGGAGCACGTTCATGCGCAACTAGACTCTACAGCGACGGAGCATCTTCAACGACTGCGCGAGCCAAGCGCAACGCAAAAGGCTAATCTCGCTCTCTCTTCTTCTGTACATAACCTAGGGCGTTTGACCATTGCCGACCAACCTGACCGCAGAGGCGAAGGGACTTTGGAACAAGGCCATTCAAGCGCGAACAGTCGAGGAGAAGATCAAGACCCTTCAAGAATTCCTGTCAGCAGTTCCGAAACACAAAGGCAACGAGAGGCTTCGAGCTCAAGTCAAACGCAAGATTGCCATTCTAAGGCTTGAGGAATCCGAGCGAGAGAAGAGGAAGACGAGTAGAGGAGCCTTCGGCTGGTTCATCCAAAAGGAAGGCGCCGCCCAAATTGTGCTCATTGGCCAAACGAATGCTGGGAAAAGCAGTTTGCTCTCAGCCTTAACCAACGCTAGTCCTACTATTGGAGAAAGTAGATTCACAACAACCCGTCCAGTTCCAGGAACTATGAACTTTGAAGACCTGCAGTTTCAGCTAGTGGAGGCTCCGGCGTTGGTGGAAGGCGCCGCTGACGGAGTCGCGTGGGGTCTTCAGAGCTTGGGGCTTGCTAGAAATGCAGACAGCATTATGATAGTGCTCGACCTTTCTGAAAGACCGCAAGATCAACTTAAGATGGTACTGAATGAGCTGGAAAACGCTAGGATCTCACTGAAGCAACCTCGTTCGCATATTCGGATAACTAGAGCCAAAGAGGGGGGAGGAGTTCAGGTAGCGGTTTCAGGGCGTCTAGTCGATTGCGGCATCGAAGGTGTGCAGAGGTTGGTAAGACAGTATGGGTTGAATAACGCTTTGGTCCGAATAGGCGGGGAAACTCGACTGAACGATGTTGAAGATGCGTTGTTAGAAAGCACCTCAATCTACAAGCCGACGATAGTAGCTGCCAATAAGCTAGACCTGCCTGGTGCAAGTAGAAATCTTGAACGTCTGGCCCAAGCCGTACCTGATCTACCACTCATAGCGGTCTCATGCATGACGGGTGAGAACCTTCATCGGATAGGCTATGCAGTGTTCAAGGCTCTTGCGATCATCCGTGTCTACACAAAGGAGCCAAATGAGAATGCGCACTCTAGTGAACCCTTTGTCCTGCACACAGGATCTACCGTTGCTGAACTGGCAAAGAGAATTCACACAGAGCTGTACGAGAACTTTCGATTCGCAAGAATCTGGGGTCCAACATCGAAATATCCGGGCGAAAGAGTCGGATTGGGACATCTTCTAGGGGATCGAGATATTGTTGAGATTCATGCAAAGTAGAGAGCAACTAGAGAGCAAGCCTTTGTAGATATCTTGCTGGAACGAAACGCGAAAGATATACATCTCCCGCACGATAGAATCGAATTCCTTGATTGTGAGCTGCTAGTGCCAGAACCCTGTACACGACTGGATCGCTGTCTCGACGCTTCCCGACTGCCAACGCCTCCTCGATGCTACAAGACAGATGGACAAAAGCTCTTCGTGCCGGTAGTAGCCCAGAACATTCAATGCTGCTGAAGAACCTTCTCGCAGTTCCGTGAAAAAGATATTCGGGAGGAATTACTTGTTCATGAACCATCGTTTGGGGTACAGTGTGTCCATAGAGAGCTCTGATTCGGTCGCCTCCAATCTCGAACCTTCTTCGAGGCGATGATGCGACCAAGTTTAACAGATCATCTTTTCTCACCCATCTCCATCTCGACTCTGCATGCATGGCTGCAAGAAGCTTATCTAAGGATACGAAGCCGCTCCGGTCCAAGACCAGGCCTAACTCTTGAGGGGCGTGTCTCAATACATATGACAGGAAGCGACTTAGGGATTCGAACTTTTTTGGAGCCATTTACCGTCATCTAAGCCATGGCTACGACCGTCTCGAAAAACTTTTGGATACCTGGAACGTACTTCGAGATAGGATTCAGAAATGATGTTCGAGCAGATTCACGCCTCCAACTCCGACAATTTCACATACGTTATCGGAGACGAAGACAGTCGTGAAGTAATGGTGGTTGATCCAGCATCGCCGATTACCGCAGTGACATCTGTCATCACTAGGGGCCAGATTAGAGTAAGATACATAGTGAACACGCATGGGCATCGAGACCACACGTCAGGAAATGCCGAACTTGCCAAGGTCACAGGCGCAAAGATCGCAGCCCACGCTAGCTCCAAACAACGCAAGGATGTTGCTCTAAAGGACGGCGACACCCTCAGACTTGGAAGACTCGAAGTCAAGGTCCTGCACACGCCCGGCCACTCGCCTGACGGCATCTGCCTTCTGGTTGACAAGAAGCTTCTGACTGGAGACACTCTTTTCGTCGGTGAGTGTGGAAGGACAGACCTACCGGGGGGAGACTCCACGGCACTTTACGAAAGCCTGTTCGAGAAGATATTGAGGCTTGAAGATGACATTGAGATCTATCCTGGACATGACTATGGCGAGAAGCCTTCATCTACTTTAGGCTTCGAAAGAAAGACCAACTACACTCTTGTACCTAGAACCCGACAAGAGTTCACTGAATTCATGTCAGAGCCATAATCCTACGGATACGAAATGCTTATTGCGACATCACGATAACC
>Ga0315309_1000633_pt1 | contig 21413 bp, 18 predicted proteins | sample TDP4_MG_FD_203080 | JGI IMG/M metagenome (GOLD analysis project Ga0315309, IMG submission 203080) | Freshwater sediment microbial communities from Lake Towuti, South Sulawesi, Indonesia - TDP4 | ecosystem: Environmental > Aquatic > Freshwater > Lake > Sediment | place: Indonesia: South Sulawesi... | reverse complement strand
AGTATAGCGTGTGCATGGTGCCCTCGGAGTTTATGACGACCTTGACCGCCCCGGATTCCACCCTCCTCACATAGCCCTTGGCTATGTAGGTTCCATTACGCACCCCAACCACCGTGGCATAGCCCGTCGAGTTCGAATTGGCGGAGCCGATGGGGACCAATTTCCCGCTTGCATTATCGTAGAGGACGACCAAGGCCCTCGACTCCTCGGGAAGGGGATTGTCGTCCGGCCCGAGGAGGCGGAATCGCGCCATGTAGATCCAACAGTTGATCGTGAGGGTCGTGGGGCCGAAGATCGTGATGTTCTTGGCTCCTATGAGCCTTCCCCCGTCCATGACCTTTGCTACGTAGGCGCCGGGCTCCAGTGAAACCACGGCACTTCCATTCCTGTCAGTGATGACGCTATGGTGCAGGAGTGATTGACTATCGTAGATCGTGACGTTGACTGAACTGACGTTGAATTTGCCCAGGTTATCCACAACCCTTAGCTTGACCTTAACGGGTGGGGCTATCGCCGGGATATACACCTGAATGTCCGATGAGGCATTGGCCGATCCCTCCCTGCTCCTGAAGGAGATGCCGATCGCCAACTTCCCAGCGGAGGTGCCGAAGACGGACCAATTCACCACGCGTATCGACCCCTTCTTCAGGAAGCCGAGGTATTCAGACGATTTCCCTGAGGCGAAGAGAAGGGTTCGCGGGGCTATGAGGTATATGGTGCAGTTGTTCGCGTCCTGAAGGACGCTTATGGTGGCACTTATCGTGAACCTGGAATAGATCTGCATTCTATTTCCAATCGGAAGATCGAAGCTCAGGAAGGCCACGGGGAGCTTGACCGTCGCGAAGGGAGGGGCTCTGAATATGTCCGCGGCGGCCTTCGCTGCACTGGCGTCGAGCTTGCTCAACAGATAGGTCCTGAACTTGTAGGTGAGCTGCACGTCCCTCGAGTCGATGAGGGTCTCGTTTCCGACATTGGCCACCGTCGTATAAGTGGGGGTGTCCTGGAGGATGACATAGGAGAGATTGCCGAGCGGCTTCTGAAGGAGGAGCAGGGTCGTTGATCTTCCAACTAGGGCCCACCAACTCTGGGGTTGGTAGGCATTACCACCGGGATAGGACAAGGAGTACGCCGCGAGAGATCCCCCTTCTCCCGTGGAGAGGGTGTAGTTCTCGAATGTGCCGTGTTTGAAGAAGATCTGCATCGGCCGTACCCATTCGACGCCCATGCCGCTGTTGCTCACCGCCAGCGTCGATTCGATGAATGGGGAGTGGGCGTAGAAGACGATGCTCTGCGAGATCGAGATCCCGCCTGCCGCGCCCCCCAAGATGACGCGGATGAAGAGCGGCCCGCTCGCATCTATCAGGACCCGATCTGCCTGCAGGTCATTTGACGTGTAATAATTTCCCCCTATATGCATGAAGTATGCCGTGAGGCTCGAATTTGGCCAGAGCTGGCTGACATTATCGGGCTTCATGATGAACTTGTAGATCCCCAGGGTTGAGTTCGCCTTGATGTAGGCTATGAAGTAGCTGTTCTCAATCCTGACATCTTTATGGAAGCCGTCCCCCGATATCTTCAGGTCGGACCACTGTGAGTAGTTGGCCATGCCGATGTCGGAGGAGGAGTAGTTGACCCTGTAGGGGGTATTGCCACGGGCGACGAGATCCCCCAGGAAGGTGATGTTGCAGTTGCGAATATATCTGCTACCAGGATAGTACTCCACATTCCACAGCTGTGAAGGTATCTCGCGTTTCTGTGAGTCGTAGATCCTTATGCTGTTGTTATTCGCCTCGCCCTGGGAAAATGTGAGGTGCGCGCTGATGGGCTCGTCCACATAGTTGTAGGCCAGGCTGTTGTTCACCGATATCTGCGTGGACTTCGTCTGGCTAACAGCACTCGGCGCCGTGACCGTTTCATATTTGGATGGGGGGGAGTAGAGCAATAGGGCCAATATAAAGAGGAGTAGGCAGGATTTCGGTCGGCGCATCGCTACTTCGTTCCTCTAACGCTTTCGTTCAGTCGGACGAGTGCCTCCTCCCTCGAGATTCCCTGGGCCATGAACTTCTTGATGTCCTTCTCGAGGTTTGCCTTTGTGGCGGCGCTCCCCATGCCCCAAATAAGGCTGTAGAAGTAGAGCGTCCTATCATAGAGCTCTTGGGGCGTCAGCAGCTCCTCCCCGACCTTCACCTTATCGGAGAGCTCGGTTATCTTGGGCAATGGCTCAGGGGGCATGAGGGATTCTAGGTCGAAGCTGACCTCCGGGTTTGGCTGCGTATAGAGCCAATAGCACTCGATGACCCTCGAATCGACACCGTCTATGTACCTCCTCACCTTCTCGATGCTTGCCTCGATATTTTGGAGCCTCTCGCCCAACTTCGCCTTCTTGGCGTTATAATCTACCTGTGGGATCTCGCCAACTGAGTAGCGAACATACAATTCCTTCAGCTGGGAGTTGATGCTCTCTTGCTCCGGCTCGAGGCCCGAGGTCTGTTTCCCCAATTCATTCTTCTGATACGCCCATCTCTCCGCCACCGAATCCAGGAAACGGCGATATACGTCCCTTTGCTTGTCGAATTCCTCCGCGGTCATCTCTCCCCTCGATTTGACTGAACTCAGGAACATCAGGTAATATTTCACGGTCATGAGCTCGACCTGCAGGTTCACGGACCTGAAGGCGTTCTCGATCTCCCCGATCTTCGCTTCGAGGTTCCTCACCTGTTCTGAATTGTAGACGCCTCCGAACTTGTCCATGTCCCTCCTGCTCCGTTCAAGTTCGAGCTTTATCTTCGCCCTCTGCCCCTCTATCCCATCCTCCAAGGTGAAGAAGCGTTCCGCATGGCCGAGCAGTCCGCGCATGTACTCGTCCTTCAAAGGTTCAGCCGTCTCCTTCGATATCTCCCCAGACCTGACAAGGCGGGCCAGATCCTGAAGCCTTCCTATCATCTCCTCTATCTCATCTACGCACTTCCTGAACTGATTCAGAAGATCGGCCTGCTCTGCCAAAGTAGCTCCGCCTAACCTTGTTTATATGCTGACCAGATAAAAAAGGCTTTTGTCTTACAGTGTGTTGCCTTGCCGCTCGAATGCCAAATCCCATAGCCCGTTGGAGCCCTGTGGCATCATGGGATCGGGCATCGCCTTCAGGGTCTTCGCGTCGCATAGGCTCGATCCCCACAGGAGGATCTCAAGGCCCTATCTCGGAATCCCTGTGTTGCATCAACTATCCTGGATGTGAACGGTCGCCCGACCTCGTAGAGTCGCATGCGCGATGTTGCGTGTCGCATTCCGGTCCATTGCGAAAGTTTTAAGAAGATGCCCGTAGTGGTGAATCTCCCTCATTGAGTAGAAGGTGATTGGTTGAAGGATAAATGCCCTGAGTGCGATGCCGACATCGATGTCCCGGATGATGCTGTCGATGGTGAGATATTGACTTGCGATGAGTGCGGATCTGACATCGAAGTCGTGAAGGCCGACGGCAAATTTCAATTAAAGAAGGCCGAGCTTAAGGGCGAGGATTGGGGGGAGTAGCCCGATTATTGGCGACTGTCGCAGCTCTCATCGCTGATCGGGTGAGATATGAGGAGAAAGCGATTCTCTTAGCATCCCGGCGCCTCTCCGTCCCATTAAAGCAGATAGATGCAAAGAACATGATCCTCGAGCTCAGGAGGAAGCGGACGAAGGAAGTCGATTATGACACGGCACTAATGAGGTGCGTGTCCTTCTACAGGGGCTTGCACATAGCGGCCACCCTTGAGGGTTATGGCGTCAAGGCCATCAACTCGTCCTCGACCTCGAATACCTGCGGGAACAAACTCCTAGCCTCGGTAGCCCTGGAGAGACACGGGGTCAAGACGCCGAGGACGGTCGTGGCATTCACGCCAGAGGCGGCCTGCAGGGCCGCGAACATTCTGGGGTTCCCCTCGGTGCTCAAACCCGTCGTCGGGAGCTGGGGCAGGCTCATCGCCCCGCTCAAGGACGAGGATACGGCGGAAGCCATACTGGAGGACAGGACCTACATGTATCCCCTGTACCAGATCTTCTACCTCCAAGAATATGTGGACAGGCCGCCCAGGGACATCAGGTGCGTCGTCGTCGGGGGAGAACCCGTCGCAGCCATCTACAGGTATTCACCTCCCGGCGAGTGGAAGACCAACGTCGCCCAGGGGGGCGTCTCCGAGCCATGCAAGATAACTACGGAGATCGAGGATGTCGCGGTCAAGGCCACGAAGGCCGTTAGGGGGGAGGTCGTCGGCGTCGATATGATGGAATCCGAGGAGCGTGGCCTGTTGGTACATGAGGTGAATCATTCGACGGAGTTCAAGGCGGCCGCGACGACTACGGGAGTGAATATAGCGGGGGAGATCGTGAAGTATGTCGCCCGCTCAAGGAGGAGGTGAAGGGGGTGGTTAGGGTTGGGATCTTCGGGGGATCCGGTTACGTGGGAGGGGAACTGCTGAGGATCCTGCTCGGACACGACGAGGTCGAGATAGCCTTTGTTTTCTCCAAGAGGTTCGATGGCAAGGCGGTACACAAGGTCCACCCGCACCTAAGGGGCTTGAAGGACCTCGATTTCTCGTCCCCCAGCACGAAGGAAGCTACTGGGATGGCCGAGATCTTCTTCCTCTCGGTGCCTCATACCTCATCGGCCCCTCTGGCCGCTGTCCTGTTGGAGGAGAAGAAGAGGGTGATCGACCTCAGTGCCGATTTCAGGTTGAAGAACGCCGAGGAGTATGAGAGGTGGTATGGATGGAAGCACCCACACCCTGAACTCCTCAAGAGCGCAGTCCTGGGATTGCCGGAGCTCCACAGGGAGGGGATCAAATCCGCAAACCTGGTAGCTGTGCCGGGATGTATGGCAACGGCCTCGATCCTCGCCCTGGTCCCGGTGATCAGGAGGGGGCTGGTGAGGGCAAATCCGATCGTCATCGACGTGAAGATCGGATCATCTGGCGGGGGCTCCACCCCAACGCTCGAGGGTTACCACCCGGAGAGGTACAGCGTGGTCAGGCCCTACAAGCCCACAGGCCATAGGCACATCGCCGAGGTTGAGCAGGAGGTCGGCGCCTTCGCGGATGAAAAGGTCACCGTCTCATTCACGCCCCATGCCGTCAACATGGTCCGGGGCATCCTCTGTACGATCCACGCTTTCATGAGGGAGAGGCTGGAGAACAAGGACGTCTGGAGGGCATACAGGGAGTCATATGGCAATGAGCCCTTCGTGAGGCTCATCAAGGATCCGACAGTGCTTCATGGCCTTCCAGACCCCAAGGTCCTGATCGGCTCCAACTATTGCGATATCGGATTTGAGCTCGACGATCATGCGAGCAGGCTCCTCCTCTTTTCGGCAATAGACAACCTGATCAAGGGAGCTGCGGGAAACGCCGTGCAGTGCCTTAACCTGATGATCGGCGTCGACGAGTCCACCGGTTTGGAGTTCCCCGGGATCCACCCGGTGTAAGGGCCATGATCGTCGTGAAGATAGGCGGCAGCCTCTGGGCCTCTGGCATCGATGGAATCGTTCGGGACCTGGCCTCGATTGCGGCCAGGGATGTGAAGTTCGTCACTGTCCACGGGGGAGCTGCGGAGGTCAGCGCCATGAGCGACAAGCTCGGCAAGAAGCCCGCCTTCATCGTCTCGCCAAGTGGCGTGAGGAGCAGGTATACGGATAGGGAGACCGTCGAGATATATCAGATGGTCATGGCAGGCAAACTCAATAAAAACCTAGTCGCGATGCTCGAACGCGAGGGCGTCAGGGCGATCGGCCTCTGCGGCCTGGATGGCCTGCTCCTCAGGGCCCAAAGGAAGGAGAAGCTCCTCGTGATCGACGAGAGGGGGAGGAGGAGGATGATCGATGGGGGTTTCACGGGCAAACCATTGTCGGTCAACGGCGCCCTCCTCAACGCGATCCTGCGCGAGGGATACATGCCCGTCGTGGCGCCAGTTGCGTTAGGCGAGGAATTCGAGCCCCTGAACTTGGATAGCGATGTCGCAGCTTCGAGCATCGCGATCGAACTGAAGGCCGAGGCCCTCGTATTCATGACGAATGTCGAGGGCCTGCTCCTCGATGGAAAGCTCGTCCCATCGCTAACGGCACCCGAAGCTGAGGAGCTGAGGCCGAGGATCGGGCACGGCATGATGAGGAAGGTGCAGGCGGCGATCGAGGCCGTTTCCGAGGGAGTCCCGAGGGCCATCATAGCCAGCGGGCGCGTCGGGAACCCCGTCGAGAAGGCATTGAGCGGCTCAGGGGGGACCGTCATACATGGCCAGTGAGGAGATCATCCGGACGGAGGACCTCCATTATGCGAGGGTATACGCGAAGAGGAAGCAGGTCCTCGTCCGGGGGGAGGGGGCCGAGCTCTTCGATCCTGAGGGGCGCAGGTACATAGACCTGACATCGGGCTATGGCGTCGCCCTATTGGGATACGGCCATCCGAAGATCGTCAAGGCCATACGATCGCAGGCGGAGAGGCTCGTGACATGCCACGGGTCGTTTTACAACGACGCGCGTGCCTCTTTCCTCGAGAGGCTCGTGAGGGCGGCACCCAAGGGGCTCGATACGGCGATCATGGCCAATAGCGGGGCCGAGGCCATAGAGGCCGCGCTGAAGACGGCCATGAGGGCAAAGGGGAAGACCGAGATCATCGCCTTCGTGAGGGCTTATCATGGGAAGACGTTTGGGGCCCTGTCAGCGACATGGGAACAGAAGTACAAGGATGGCTTTGGCCCCCTATTCCCCCACTTGACCCACGTGCCATATGGCGATATCGAGAAGACGAGGGCGGCCGTGAGCGATAGAACGGCCGCGATACTGGTCGAGCCGATCCAGGGCGAGGGGGGCGTTCGCGTGCCGCCCAAGGGATTCCTTGAGGATCTGTCTCACCTGTCCACCGAGAGGGGACTGCTCCTCATCATGGACGAGGTCCAGACGGGCCTGATGAGGACGGGCAAGATGTTCGGTTTTCAGTGGGAGCCCTTGGTGCCCGACATACTCGTCCTGGGAAAGGGATTGGCCGGCGGCCTCCCCGTCGGGGCAGTACTCTCGAGCTCGGAGACCTTGGCAAAACTCGGGGTGGGCGGACATACCTCGACGATGGCCGGTAGCCCACTTGTCTGCGCGGCCGGATCCGCGACCCTAGAGGCCCTGGAGGAGGAAGTGGGCGAAGGCGATGTGGCCAGGCGATCGTCCCTGTTCTTCGAATCCCTTGGGAAATGTAGCGGCCTGAAGGTCCTGAGGGAACTGAGGGGGAGGGGCCTCATGATCGGGTTGGAGCTTCGACTTGAGGGTGAGGGGGTCCTGAATTCGCTCGCGAACCTCGGCGTCCTCGCCCTTCCGGCAGGACGCAACGTTGTCAGGCTACTGCCTCCGCTGATCATATCCGAGCCACTTATCTGTGAGGCCTGCGAGAAGCTGAAGGGCGCGCTTGAGGATGAGAATTCTAAACTCGGATGACGTCTCATTCGTCCGGGGCTTATTGTCGGCATACTCTCCCAGTGGAAGGGAGCGCGCGGCATGCACGTATTTGAAGGGGAAGATGAGCAGGTGGGGATTCGAAAGGGTTTGGCTCGACTCCATCGGAAACGTCCTGGCGGAGAAGGGGGAGGGCGGGCCCACGATCCTACTTTGCGGCCACATCGACACCGTGACGGGCAAAGAGCGCGTTAAGCTCGAAGGCGACAGGATCTTCGGTAGGGGCGCCGTAGACGCCAAGGGCCCCCTGGCGGCCATGGCACTTGCCGCGAGGGATTATGATGGGGCCGGCAAGTTGATCTTCTGCGCCGCCGTAGGCGAGGAATCCGACAGCAGAGGGGTTCGCCGACTGGCCTCCATGCCGAGGGCCGCGGACGCGGCGATCTTCGGAGAGCCAACGGGTCTGAGGGCCGCGGCCATCGCCCACAGGGGCTCGATGTCGCTCAGGCTGAAGATCAGCTCGGCCGGGGGGCACTCCGCCTCACCCTGGGGGTACGTGAATGCCGTCGAGGAGGGCTTCTCGTTAGTCGATAGGATAAGGGGCAGGCTCTGCTGTGGAAGGGACAAGTTCTCAACCCCATCAATAGCGATCACGCAGATGAAGGGAGGGGGCCCAGGCAACAGGATACCGGATCGATCATCCATGCTTCTCGATGTCAGATTCCCTCCCACATGGAGCGTCAAGGGCATGTTCGACAGCATGAAGGAGGCGATTGGCGTGGCTCCCGGGGATTACGGCTACTCCATGGAGGTACTCGAGGGAACGGAGCCATACGCTGCGGATAAGGACAGCGTCGTCGTGAGGTGCTTACGGGAGGCCGTCAACGATGCTCTCGACGCGAGGCTGATGCTGGTAAAGAAGACCGGTTCAGGCGACATGGGCCTTATTGGGAAGGGATGGGGCATCCCCGTGATAACCTACGGACCATGTGATCCCAGGCTGTCCCATACCTCTGGGGAATACCTCGAGATCAAAGAACTCAGCGCTGCGATCGAGATTTACAGGCTGACGTGCGAGAAGATCTCCAGATCCCCCCCGTTCATTTAGCGCCCTAATTCATCACGAAGGAGATAATGAGCGCTCATCTTAGAATGAGGTCGTGGAGTGAGGCCTCCATCTCCTAAGGGCATGGATGGCCCTCACTGCCCTCTCGGTTATGGGAAATTCGTAATCACAATTCGGGCATCTGACAAGGTTGCAACTGAGGGTTGAGACAAGCCTTGGACACGACTGGCAGGTTATGGCCCTCGAATATAATAGGTCGAACACATTCCCGCACCTGGGGCAGGTCAGACACCTCTCCTTATAGGACAGGGCTCAGCACTTCGGAACCTCGAGCGACCAGCTACCTAAAAAGGCTTCTCAGTTACAGGAGCTCCTTTAGCTCAGCAAGCCGCTTTATCGTGAAGGTTGCGACATCCCCGGACTCCCAGTGCCTCCTCATCACGAGTATCGACTGCATGCCAGCGGCATTTGCGCCCCTTATGTCCGTGAACGGCTTGTCGCCCACGAAGGCGCATTCGGATGGAGGGACGCCGAGCCTTCTCGCCGCCAAGAGGAGGGGCTCTGGATCGGGTTTGGTCATACTCGTATCCTCCCCGGCGATCACGACCGTGTCGAAGAAGCCCCTGAAGCCCAAACAATCTATCCTATCCCTCTTTAGGCCAAGGACCCCATCGGTGTCAGCTACGATGCCGAGCCGGTAACCCTTGTCGCGCAGATATTGGAGGATCCCGCTGACATCGTCATAGGGTCCAGCCGCCTTCGCATAGCTCCCCCAGTAGGATCCAGTGAGTGCCCTGATCGTTGTCGGCGATAGCGTTGCCTTACAGCCGAGCCTGTCAACGAGTTCCTGCCACCATCCGTCCCTGTCATATTTAGTGCATTTGTTCATTTCATCGTCGAGCTGGGCCATCGCCTTCAGGATCGATCTGATGGCGATGTCCTTCGGACAGAGCGATTTGATGATCCGTGCGACATCGGCGTGTGCAGCGCGCAATCCCTTCTCCGCATCGATGAGCGTCTCATCGAGGTCGAAGAGCACTGCCTTGATTGACCGGTTGGCACGCCTCGACAAGGGGCTTCGTTTTAGATGCGCGGTTCCATTGGGCATATATCGTTACCTATGGAATCCACCGGGGGAAAAAGGCATACGAGAAAAGCTAGTGGGGGATTGGGGTTCTGGGAGTAGTCAATAAACGCTTTCCCAGAAGAACGACAAGGGATCACATCACAGGGGCACGCGGGTCATCGGCGATCGGCCCTATATGCCCATGCGGATCTTCTTACTTCTTCTTCTTTCCTTTCTTCTTCTTGGCTACTCCGCAACTTCCACATGTCAAGCTTTTTCACCACTTGTTCAAGATTATCTTTTCAGACTATTAAGTTTAACTGCCGAACCTAATGGCTCTCTATGTTGGATCAGGTCTTCCACATCTTCTTGCCGCACCTGAAGCAGTATTCAGCTTCAGCGCCATTCTTCGTCCCACAGTAGATGCAGAAGACCATCGGACCATCGTTGGGGGCCTTCTTTGCCTTCTTTGACAATGTAGGTCCTTTAGGGGCAGCTGCCTCAAGGTGACCGCCGCAGTGAGAGCAGATCACCGCATCGAGTGGGTTCTGCTCGCCGCATTGAGGGCAAATCCTCGGCGTGGGCTTGGGAGTCGACAGGACCTCTTGTATCTCCTTCGCCCTAGTATCCTCTTCGGTTGGCATTGTCAATGTAGTTGGGAGTTCCGGGATGTTCGGTTCCTCATTGGCTTTCCCTACAGGGGCGATAACCGGTTCGAAGAAAAACCCCCTCAGCCTTATGAGGTAAAAAATGATGACGAGTTCGGGCACGAGGAGCAATATGATGTAGTGTATGGGCAAGACCAAGTATGCTATTAAGAACATGATCGAAATGAATCGCACCAACATGGTCATGAAGTAACCCCAGGTGCTCATCCTCGCGAGCCCCAAGGCCCCGACCACGCAGATGATCCCGAAGGCCATCATCGCCGATGGATTCCAATTGGGGGCCGGGAGGAACAGCGCCATGATGGCCCCTATATCGATGGGGATCAGGCCCACGTATATGAGGCCTAACAATAAGGCCATTATGCCCGTCATGCCATCGACGAAGGCTATGACCGTGATGCCCCTAGGCCGCTCAACCAAGGCGAACTACCAGTGTTCATAGCCCATCACTCTTGATAGGTCTTTTCCTCTAGACTTGTCTAGGGACCACCTTCAATTTTTTCCAAGAGATTTTACATCCGTTGGGAGAATTACACGAAGGGACCTAGACTTAAGGTCCCCTAGACCTAGACTTAACGGACTTCTAACCTAGTGCTTTTACCCCCCGGCATCGCCCCAATAGGTGTGAACGCGGACAATGGCGTCATGTGCTGAATTGATAACCTCCCTTGAGGGCCACATCAATAGGGTCAGGCAGATCGAATCGAAGCTAGATATGCTCGAAAACATGAGGTCCAAGGGGAAGGTCAGCGAGGCCCTCTACAAGGGCATAATCGAAGAGGTGGCGCGGAGGATTGGGATCTTCAATGGGGGGATGGATGTGCTCATGTGCCTAACGGACGAGTATCTAGCCCTGCTGAGGAGGACCGATGCAGTTCCATCGCTTCCCGTCACACCTAGGGAAAGCAACGATGGCCTCAGGATATGCGTGGAATGCGGCCAATTGAACCCCAAAAAGGTAAATTATTGCATCTCGTGCGCAACTAGGCTACCAGTGCTGATGGATCTATCGGAAAAAGCACAGGGCATCCTTTCGAAGAATTGGCTTCCGAAGAAGTGGGAGGGAAGGGGTAAGGGCTATACGAAGTCGGTCAATGCCCCGAGCTTCCCAAAAATCTAAGCTCTATATCGTAGTATATTGGAAAATTAAACCTCATTAATATAATACCCGATTAGGCATCATTATCTCCCCAAATTGGGCTTATCTCATTCGGGCTTCTTGGATCTCCCCGAATATCCCCTTTGCGATTCCCTGTGCCTTGCCGCCTGTTCAGCCAATTTACAGCTCTTGCTGCAGTATTTAACACGCCTGTCCTGCGTCATGAAGATCCCCTGGCAGAGCCTATTTTGGCAGATGGCCTCATGCCTCAGGATCTTCTGCTTTGCGCCCCTCATGCTCCTGGGAATGGAGGAGGTCGCCCTATTGCCCCTCCTCTTCACGTAGGCCTCGTACCTTTCCTGGCCCAATATGATGAGGTGTTTTTTCGGATCGAGCCTCTCATCGCCAATGTATACGAGGCTCTTATCGAATCTACTTGGGTCCCACATGCTCTGGGGTATAATCGCGACCTTACCCCCCCTCCGGATCTGCTCCGCATATGCCTTGCGCGCCTCATCATCTAGCACCACCTCGAACTGTCCCTTCTCGTTGTACTTTGTGGCCAATCCGAGTGCGGACCTTATCTGCCTATTCGACGTCCAAGTTCCTAGGTTGCTGTTGTCAAAGTCCGGGGTACCTGGTTTTCCCGCCAGGTCGCTCTTCCCGCCCCTCCTCGCGAGGTCACCGTGACCCAATACGAGTTCAGCCATATCGATCCCCTTATCCTCCCCCCTCTCTGATAGATAGGAGAGCGAATCGTCGAAGTATTCCCTGCCGGATACCTTGCCGCAGGCAATGCAGACGTGCTCCATCCCATCTAGGACGATCCCACCACCGCAGTCGGGGCACTTCCTAGCGGATTCAGGGCGGGCATAGTGCCTCTCGAAGCCCTCAGGACATACCCTCCAGGTGAGGCCAGAATATTCGTCGAAGGCACTCACCAGATCGGCGCCACATTGAGGGCATTTCCCCGGATCCACAGCGGAAGGCTTCATCTGCCAAGCAACAAAAATAGGCCATCTGCCTCATAAATGCATATCGTCTGCAAAAATTATCATCGCATAGAGCTAAAAAGCCCCGTACGGTACTTGGGCGGGGAGATCGGTCCAAAGACCTCTAATATAGTGGAAGCGCCGATCGCTCAATTATTGTAAAATGTGAATCCGAGCCGTTGAAAGCGACCCGTCAACATCTAGGGCTGGCTCAGGTTATGTGGCATCCCCTAGATAGATGCGAACGCCGCGTGAACGGATGAACCTCTGGCTATTGGGATCCTGAGAACATCTTTTCGCCGGGGAATACGACTATCCCCTTCTTGCCTATCTGATATGGATGTGGTTGTAGGTCGTGAGCCACGCCCCTCAGCTTCTCGACCGTAACACCCCTGACGATGGTCCCCCTCTCGCTGAAGCTCTGAAGCAATATGACTCCGTGTGCGAAATATTCCTCAGTCTGGAACTCCCTGTCTATGTCCGTGGCCCTGGCCTCGGATACGACGAGGGAGGTGCAGCCGGTCTCCGACAGGACCTGAAATATCCTGCGCGTGTTTATCCGCCTCCTGACGGGATCCGGTTCCTGGAAGACCAGGCCGGTGATCGGGTCCAGGACTATCCTCTTCGCCTCTATCGCCTTGGCCTCGTCCCTGATCGACCGTATCAGGTTCTCGAACTTGGCGGCTATCTCCTCACTCCTCTCGATCTGGAAATATTCCCCAGCCGAGTGCCCGATCAAGCTCGTCAATGAGGAAAGGTAGGTCGACGCAGAGTAGTCTATTATCGACAGCCTCTCCTCTTCCTCAAGTATCTCGAAGTCAAGGCCGAATTTCAGCAGGTCCTTCCGTATATGCTCCGGGCTCTCCTGAAGCGTGACGTATAGGCCATTCTCCCCGAACTCGACGGCGCCGTTATAGAGGTACTGCAAACTGAGCGTGGTCTTCCCGGTTCCCGGGCCTCCGACGGCCAGGATGGTCCTCCCCCTCGGGATTCCCCCTCCCAGTATCTTATCGAGCCCTTCGATGCCCGTTTTTATTAACTCTTCAGCCACGATTCGTCTGGTATTTCCATGAGCGATATAAGAGTATTCTGTCCTTGACCGTTCCCTATCCTCGCCTATGGCCATCAGACCTCCTCCTTCTTCTCAACCAGTCCTTCATCTGAGAGCACTTGGTATGGGGTCCAGGTCGACTTGTGCTTGTGCCCCTTGATCTTCGAGATCCTGAGGTAGTTGCTCAGCCCGTTCGACTTCTCCTCGGACTTCATCTCGACCACGCAATCCACCATGTCCTGCGCCGCAGCCAAGATGGCCGAGTGAAATGCCCGGCGATTCAATTTGATGAGGCAGACGGACTTGAACATCCTCGTCTTCGCTATAAGCGTGCGCAGGAAATCCAATGAGGTTTGCACGCCGCACTTCTGAACCAGGGTCGTTAGCGAATCTAGGACGAAGACGGCCGTCCCGAGCTGCTCCTGCTGGGCAAGGGCCTTGGAGAGGGATATGCTGAGATCCGATAGGCTATACGAATCGACACACAACCTCTCCTTGCTCTCAAGGCCTATCTCGGATGAGTAGCAATCGACGAACATGAACTTCCCCATGCGCTCATATAATCCGACATCCATCCCCAGCTCTCCCATCGACATCCTTATGCTGTCTGGGAAGTCGTCAAGCGAAGCATAGATGCAGAGCCGTCCGTCCTTAATCGATTCCCTGATGAACTGCTGGCAGAAGACCGTTCTGCCTGAGCCCGGGTCCCCCAGGACCAAGATCGAGAGGGGGGCCGCGTAGCCCTCTGGCAGGAGGGCGTCCACCAGGGCGATGCCGGTCCTGCGCTTATCCGGTACCTCGAGGACCACCTCCTCTTCGTTTGGCGAATCCTGTAGTTGCCTCGATATCCTCCTTTGGATCTCCCTGTCCTTCTCGCGATCGAAGGAATAGACCGGATTCTCGTTGAGCAGGCCTATCTCTACGAACTCATCTACATCCTTCTTGATCTCCCCAGGCAGCCTCCCCAGGCGCTCGGCCAACTCCTCCAGGCTGACCACCAGATCCGGATGGGAGTGGAAGAGTATCAGGAGCTCTGCCTTGGCCTCGGAATTGATGAGCCTTTCAAAGAGCCTGGCCCTCTGCCCTTGCCGCGAAGGCCCCCCCTTCATCCTTCAGAGCCCCCCACGGCCTCGACCCCCGATGCTGATGCCTGTACATATGATGCCCTCGTAATCCTAATGGCCGATAGGAAATCACCATCGTCGGGCATATTGGCATTGAGACGAGAGCAGATATCCCTCAAGATCATCCGCTTGACGACTGAGGCCCCGCTTCCTAAGAGATCCTCCAACGCCTTATCGAAGAGCTCGATCCTAGTGGAGATCTCATCGAACTTCAGCCCATGGAAATAGTCCATGTATGAGAAGACTACTTCGGCTGCCTCTTGGCCGAAGATCCCCTTGGCGATCCTCTCAATGGCCGAGAGCAATATGCTATCGAACTCGTAACCCCTCTGCCGTACGCGGTCTTGAGAGAGGGACGTCTCGCCCAGCGTGTCCTTCGCCCTCCCCTCCCTAACAGCACCTTTTGACAGCCGTTACCCTCTCAGGTAAGTAGACGGCCACGAGCCCATCCTGTATCGGCAGATACCACTCCTTCAATGATGTTTACCCCTTGACGGCGGGAAGTCTTTCCTGACAGCGCTGGGCGCGAGCGACGCTTCAATACAAATGGACTATTCGTCTATATATATTTTCTATATTATGGCCATATAGTTTTCTACTAATGGCGTAGGTTTCGACGTCTCGAAAGGAAATTTCGGGAAAAGGGCGGAATTGGGGGCCTTGTTTGGACGGTGATTAGACGGTGGTCGTAATTGCCTACATTAAAGGCGGAGTAGGAAAAGATCCCCAAAAAAACGCCCCTTCAGTCCTGGGTTCCCTACGGGCGGGCCGATATCGCCTGTTCGAATGTGAGTGATCCGACTAGGGCCGATCCCGTCTGGGCGGATGTTGCCGCGAGGGTGTTCCGCAGCAGCATGGCTATGGTCATCGGGCCAACTCCCCCCGGAACGGGCGTGATGTGCGAGGCCTTGAGCATCACGCTATCGAAGTCGACGTCTCCGCAGATCTTCCCTCCGATCCTGTTCATCCCGACGTCGATCACCGTAGCGCCAGGCTTGACCATGCCAGCGCTGACGATGAAGGTCGGACGGCCACCTACGGCACTCACCAATATGTCCGCCCGCCTTGTATGTTCCTCGATCCCTTTGGTCTTAGAATGGCAGACCGTCACTGTCGCGTCCCGATTGAGCAGCAAGAGGGCGAGGGACTTGCCAACCTCTGGGCTCCTGTTGACTATCACGGCGTGCATTCCCCGAACGTCTATGGAATAACGTGATAGCAGGACCATTATGCCCGCAGGCGTGCATGGAAGCAGGCCATACGCCTTGTAGATCGCGCGGCCCATGTTGATTGGGTTGAGGCCATCGACGTCCTTCTCAGGCCCTATCCTCCCAATTATCCTATGTGCTTGAAGCGCCTTTGGCAGTGGGAGCTGGACCATGATGCCATTGATGCCATCGTCCTCGTTCAGTTCCTGGATCTTGTTCGCTATGATCTCCTCGGGAGTATCCTCGGGGAAGCGATAGTCCATAGACCTTATCCCGACCTCTTGGCAGGCTTTGTGCTTGAGCGAGATATAGAGGCCCGAGGCCTCATCTGAGCCCACCAGGACGGTGGCTAGAGATGGCTTGGTGCCATTCCCCTCAAACCGCCTGACCTCATCCTTGACAAGCGCCCTGATCTCGGCGGCGATGCGCCTCCCATCGATTATTGTTGCCGTCATCTCTCAGGCGAAGGGTCGATACAGTGGATATATCATTTCCATGTATGAAGGTGGGCCCGAGGCGACTTGAACACGGGCTCGTGTCCGATTCGGACGCAAGTCACCTGACATACAGGTTATGAGCCTGTCGCTCTACCAAGCTACTCTAGCAGTGTCTTCCTTCACACTGTAGCTACGGGCCCTGACTCGAGATCTACCCCTCAGGCTTAAGTTTTTTCCCCATCGATCGCATCTCCCTACTTCTATATAGCCGCCTTATAATTGCCTACGCGCAACCGTTGAAGGAAGACGCCGAGTCGCACTTGAGCAGGAACTTCAGGTGGAACTTCCTAGCCTGCTCGATGGATAATGGGCTCTTCATGACCGCGCTGAGCATGCTCTCCACTACGACGATATTGCCAGCGTTCGTCATGAACCTGACCCCCTCTTACGTGCTGATAGGCCTGATCTCGACGGTCAGCGTCGCAGGCTGGAGCCTCCCTCAGATCCTCGGCGCCCATTATGTGACGAGATTCCCAGTGAAGAAGGACATGATCGTCGTCGTGACTGCCCTGGAGAGGTGCCCTTGGTTGGCCTTCGGGCTATTCATCATGTTCTTCCCATCGACTGGGGCTGACGCCATGCTCGTCCTCTTCTTCCTTGTCCTGTCGATGACGACGATGGTCAGCGGATTGCTAGGGCCGGCCTGGCTCGAGATGATCGCCAAGATCATACCAATTAGGTGGCGGGGCAAGTTCTTCGGCTTCAGCTTCTTCGTGGGCTCGGCCGTGGGCACCCTCGGCGCATTGTTGGCGGGCTCCCTCCTCCAGTCCTATGGCTTCCCATACGGATTTGCCTACTGCTTCCTCGTGGCATTCTCCCTGCAGGTCTGCTCCTGGGCCTTCCTGGCCATAGTGCGAGAGCCCGAGGATCCCGTGGCTAGGGAGGCCACCTCGTTCGGCCGGTACCTCGCTGACCTGCCGACCATCGTAAGATCGGACAGGAATTTCGAGCTTTACTTGATCAGCAGCATCGTATTGTCCCTGGGAGCCCTCGGTTCGCCCTTTTACATCGTCGCCGCCATAAGTGATCTCAATCCATCGGGCGAGATCATCGGCCTATTCACCGCCCTATACACTGGGGTTCAAGCTATTACGAATGTACTCTGGGGCATCTTGGGCGACAGGTATGGCCACAAGAGGGTGCTTCAGCTCGGTGCGGCGATCGAACTCTCCGCGGGCGCCCTCGCGGCGTTCGCCTCCTCAACCTCAACATATGGCCTGGTCTTCCTGCTCTCGGGCATATCGGTCAGCGCCTTCACCGTTTCAGGGCTGAGCATCGTGCTCGAATTTTCAGCCCCTGAAAGGAGGCCGATCTATGTGGGTTTGGTGAATACCCTGCGCTCCCCATTCCAGGCCATCGCTCCGCTTCTGGGCGGCGCACTCGCCGATGCCGTTCCATTCCGCGCCATCTTCCTCCTCGGCGCCGTTGTGGTGGCGATTGGGCTTATGCTCCTGATGTTCGTGCGTGAGCCGCGAAGGGCATTCGCCTCAAAGCCCGAACTGGGATCTGACGGTTAGGCCAATGAGGGCCTCATCCATTTGGATCCCTCTCACATGCCGCGCAGCGCGTCTCCCCCTGGGCAGTGATCTCGATGCATTCCTGCCCGACGACATGGCCATTCGGGCAGAGCCGCACATCCCTGATCGGCTTGTTGCAGGCCTCGCACATCGGGGGGTCGAGGGCGCCATTCGGGAGGATCCGTACCGATATCTCCCTTGAGGCATCTCCATTATGGAGCTCCACGTGGCATCTGAGCACGTTGTAACTCACGAGGAGCATGCCGATTATCGTGGCCTCAGCCCTCACATCACACCTAGCCCTCTCCCTCCCGACCTCCAGTGCCTCGAGCCTATCGTACTCGGCAACCAACCCTTCGGCCTCTTCGGAACTTATCCCCGCGGTGATCCCACCCCTGCCTTTGGTGGGCCTCACGGCACGGCTGCGGGCGAACTCGGCCTCATTCCTGGCCTCATCCCTGAGCTCGGCATAATAGCCCTGTATCCTGTCCACGGCACTGGCCAGAAGGCGCTCCGATTCATCCTTGAGGCCCTTTAGATCGAGATCGACGCCCTCCTTGAGTATGGAGGCCGATCTATCGAGGACGAACTCCAGCTCCTTAGCTCCCAACCTCCCTGGCCTTTCGTCGTCCACATAGTTCCTTACGGGATAGAGCCATGTGGCCTCCTGACCCGACGCATCGAGTGCCACCTCCACGGTTCTCTGCGACCTCCTATGGGAGGTGTATGTTAGGAGGTAGTATAATTTCAGCGCAGTCCGCGGCACCTCCTCCACAGCGCCCAATACCACCCTGCAGCCGGATGTCATAGATGAAAGCGCGACGACTGGATCCGCCGATGGAAGGCGCACCGCGGCCACGCCCCTCCTCCTAGTGTCCTCCAAGACGCCGTTGAAGAAGGGGCTTCCCAGGGCCACGAATTCGCACTGCCCCCGGCGGGCCACTTCGCTCGAGAACGTTATTGCATGGATGCGGTCGGGATCCGACTGGAACCTGACTACGTAGCAGTCGCGTTCCGAGCGAACCTCGTGCCCCGCGAGTTCCAGGTACCCCATGACGAAGTCCCTGATGCCGGAGCTCATCCCTCGTCCCCCTCCAATGGCGAGAGATTTACGGCCTCGAAGATCGCATCGTTCCTCCCCTTTGCGGAATCGGCTCGCCGCTTCCTCCCCAGGAGGTCCAGGCCGAGTTTCTCGATCGCCCTCTTCGCCCCCTTCCTGTCGTTCTCCATGAACGATCTGAAGATCCTCGGCTCGATCCTCCTGACCTCGTCACCGAGTATCAATTCGAGGTCACCGATCGTCAGTTGGAAGAGTTGTATCTTCTCATAAAGGAGCCCGAGTATGTGATCCTCTATCGTGTCCCTGACCGTCAGGCTGAATATATACACGTCATTCACCTGCCCTATCCTGTGGACCCGCCCTATCCTCTGTTCGACCCTCAGCGGATTCCAAGGTAGATCGTAATTCACCACCAGGTTACAGAACTGGAGGTTCATGCCCTCACTGCCGGCTTCCGTGCAGACGAGGACCTTGGCACCTCCCCTGAAGTCGTTCAGCGAGCGCTGCCTCTCCCCCTCATCCATCGCGCCGCTGTAGCAGGTCACGCTGACTCCGAGATCTTCGAGACTCGCCCTGATGTACTCTTGAGTCTCCAGGAATGTCGTGAATACCAATAGCTTTCCGGAGGTCGCCTCCACGAGCTCCTTCATGGCGATCATTTTGCTATCCTCCCTTACGTGGGACGAAAGCTGCAGAAGCTCATCGATCTCCCTGGCTCCCTCTGGCGTTGACCTCTCCCTTCGCCTCCTCAAGGCCTTCGAGATGGCGGGCGTACTGCTGGCCAGCTGCCTCTGAAGGGTTATCAGGAGGAATACGTCGGGAGCGGCCCTGACCCTCCTTGACTCCGGCAGCGATTCATAACAGGACCTTACGTAGTCCGTGACCGCGTTGTAGAGCCGATGCTCGCCCTCCGTGGGAACCAGCCTAATGGTATTCGAGAACCTCTGCGTAAATGGCAGGCCGGTCTCCTTCCTCCTCGTCCTGACCATCACATCGGATAGGATCCTCTGAAGGGCCAGTTGATTCGTAACCCTCCTTCCCTTCGAATCGGCCGAAAACCTCGATTGGAACTCGAGTCTGGAGCCCAGCAGGCCGGGCTTTACCAGATTGATCAGGTTGTAGAGCTCCGCGAGGCTGTTCTGAATCGGCGTGGCCGTTAGCATCAATAGATATGTGCTGGAGATGTCCCTTGCGAGCCTGTAGTTTAGGGTTCTGGAGTTCTTCAGGCGATGGGCCTCATCCACTATCAGGAGGTCCCAATAAACGGAGCATAGCCTCTCATTCACGCCGGGCCTCTTGGCGGTGTCTATGGAGGCTATCAGTTTCTCGTGCGAATCGAAATCGATCGATCTCCTGGGACCTGATGCGATCGTGAATTCCTCCAAGAACTTGGTCCTCAGTTCCTCATGCCACTGTGAGACCAGGGCAGGGGGCGTCAGTATGAGGACCTTCCGAACGAGGCCCCTCAGGGCGAGTTCCTTGTAGATCATACAGGCTTCTATCGTCTTCCCCAATCCAACCTCGTCGGCCAACAAGGCCCTCCCATTCATGCGATCCCTGACCTTCAGCGCCGCCGATACCTGATGGGGCATCATCTCGATCCTGGTCCCGAGTAGCGGCCCGGATAGGAGGGTGCCCGTCTCCGGCTGAATGGCCAGGCCATACGATCTAAGGGACAGTTCGAGCCAGGAAAGGGAGCTGAGCCTTCCGGCCAGAAGGGAGCGCCCCAGCCCATAGGGATCTGTGACCCTTATGGCGGATCCATGTGAGTCGACTTGGAGGGGCTCGTCGTCGGTCGACATAACCTAGGTACTTTGCAGGCCAGGGGATATTAGCTATTCCATTGGCATTAGTTGGGTGACGAGCCAGGGCGCATGCACGCACCTCAAGTTCAGGGGGGCCGCGGGCATCAAGCCATAAATCCGGAGCCCCTCAGCCTGGACCGCGACCTTGCATAGGGAGCTCATACGCGAAATCGTCAGGGGCTTCATCGGCTCATCCAACCAATGCGTCAATGAACTGGTCAAGCATCTCGCCCACTCTGAGAAGACTAGCCCAAGGGGCCTCTTCGTCTTCAGGGATGGGAGGAGGAAGTCATCGGAGTACGGGGGAAATTTCTTCCTCAGGGCCTCGACGGAATATTCCAACCCACAACTGACGCTTGAGGACCTTCAGGGGATCCTCACGGCGAGGATCCTAGAGGCCTGTGCGAACATTATGCTCGAGACAGGCGATGAGGTGGGGGATGAGCAGGAGGTGGCCAAGAGGCTGGAGGAGCCGCCGAGGGGCCCCATCATACCATTTCTCATGAATACGGATGATGTCGAACCCGACAGGTACTCGATAAATCCGCTGAGGGAATCGATCGTGACGACCGGAAAGAGCGCATTACCGGCCTACAACCTCACCACTGATGGCCTCAGGATGGATGAGGCATTCCTCAGGAAATACAAGGGCATCCTAATCTCGGATGGTGAGGTCTCGAGGATACAGTACTACATCGAGGGCGTTGAGAGATATGTCGATGCCGTGGATGCATCGAAGTACGAACAACTCGCGAGGGCCTCCGACCAGTTGGGCATTCAACTCGTCATCCCGGCCCTGCGGATGCCACTGGAGACGCTCAACTCTGAGGACAAGGACGGCAAGGTGCACCG
>Ga0315309_1000631_pt1 | contig 21493 bp, 18 predicted proteins | sample TDP4_MG_FD_203080 | JGI IMG/M metagenome (GOLD analysis project Ga0315309, IMG submission 203080) | Freshwater sediment microbial communities from Lake Towuti, South Sulawesi, Indonesia - TDP4 | ecosystem: Environmental > Aquatic > Freshwater > Lake > Sediment | place: Indonesia: South Sulawesi... | reverse complement strand
CCTCAAGAGAACATCCATGTCGTACAACTCCGAACTCAAGTGGCTCCTCACCACCGACTCCACCGTTTCAGGATCTCCGAGCACGCAGTAGATCGCGGCCTGCGACTTCCTCATCGATGACATAGCAAAACCTGACGCAACGAACCAGAGCTTCGTCTTTGAGGCCGCGCTAAGTTCCGCCTTGGATTCCCTCAGATACCTATGTGCCCAATTAATTCCATAGTCTCCGTTGCTCAGACCATGACTCTTTCTGCGAGGTCCGCTTGAACCGATGTTCTGACTCCTGTCTCGAGTCTCGTGCAGACATGTCATCTGATACTGAGCGAGATCCAATTTGAACCGGAACGCCCCCTACTATTCCTCGGATTCAGCGGTGACTTCTTGAACGGGTGGTTGACGCATCTCCTCTATCTTCTTGAGGTGAGTCACATAGCCGACTATGCGATTTCGCAAGATCTTGGATCCGACTTCTAAGAATTCGGGAACAACTTTCTTGTTGGCTTCAAAATCTGTCGAAAACTTGTCTGGGAATTTCTCTACGAGCTCCCGGGCCATCCTCTTCATCTTGTCCTGTCTGACCTTACCCATGGAAGCATCTCCGAGGACCGCTGGAAGTTGACGTCATATCTTCCAAGACCATATAACAGATGAGAGGTTGGATGGTGTTCCGAGCAGCCACTATTAATGATTGCGCTCTTCCATGGCATTTGAGACACGAGCTCTCGGTGGGCGGAAGACGCCATTCGATCTAGACGAGACCGAGAAATCTCTTGGTGTTCTCGAAAATCGTTTCGCTGACTTCTTCAACTTGGCCTCCCTTAACCCGGGCAAGATTCTTGGCGACTTCCATTAGAAATGATGGTACTGTGAGTTTGCCTTTGAAGACACCTTCATAGCGCACCGGTCCATCTGTCTCAACGAGTAGCTGTGTCAAAGGAATTCTCTTCGCGATTTCTTGGATCTTTGTTACATACACGGACGAGGGGCCTACGGATATGTAGTATCCTCTAGATATGATCTCAGGGATCAGTTCTAGCGGTCCGCTGTACCAATGTAGCAGAACATTTGTCAGTTCAAATGAGGCGAGAATCTCTAGGACCTCTTGAAAGGCCGCTCTGGAATGGACTGAAACGGGCAACTGAGCCGCCTCTGCTGCCCGTAGCATGCTCTGGAAGACGATCCGCTGCCTATCCAAGTCTTTGGCTTCGCTGGAGTATTCGCGGTCGAGCCCAACCTCGCCAACCGATACAGCGGGTCCTTTCTCTGAGAGGATTAGGTTCACGACTTCTTCGATGTCATCATCGGAGGCCAGGTGTGTCTCCCAAGGATGGATGCCTATCGCCGGGAATATGACTCTTGGATGAATTTGAGAGAGGGAGAGCGTTACTCTGCTAGTTGTGAGATCCATCGCGTTGGCCACCAGTCCCACAACTGAGTTCTCCCTTGCATTGCTTAGGACTTGGTCGATCTTCGACAAGTATTCCGGATCCGCCAGATGAATGTGGGCGTCAATGAATCTCATTCTGCTCGACTATCCCGGAGCGACGAAGGGATTTAATAGCTTTGCTTCGGTTTTGGGGCGAGCACAGAAAATATTTTAGCTTTTAAGGCTTTCCGCGGGTTTAGATTTGAAATAAGTTTTAAATACTTGGCTAATGGGGAAGTGGAAGACGGAGGGATCAAGCATGACCTCTGAAGAACTCCAACTTGCTCCCATGCACAGACTCATCAAGAAGGCTGGAGCCGAAAGGGTTAGTGAGGATGCGGCTGATGAACTTCGCAAGGCACTCGAAGAGGTCGGATTGAAGATAGCCCGAGAGGCCTTGGATTACTGCACGCATGCGGGAAGAAAGACGGTGAAGGCAGAAGACATCAAACTCGCCGTGAGAAAGGTCGTTAGAGACTGACCCGACAGAATCATCCTTCTTAAAAAAGCTTATATTTTGCCCCAAGTTTCGAGTTCTAGTCAAGTCTTGGAATGACGGAGGCATTATGCAATGTCGCAGCTTGCAGGTCCGGCGGTATTGATCCTCAAAGAAGGCACAAGTAGGCGACGCGGGAAAGAAGCTCAAAGAAACAACATTATGGCGGCCATAACGATCTCTGACGTCGTTCGCTCCACTCTTGGTCCCAAGGGTATGGACAAGATGCTCGTTGATAGCCTCGGTGACATAACCATAACCAACGATGGCGCTACGATCCTTAAAGATGTCGATGTGCAGCATCCTGCAGCGAAGATGATGGTTGAGATCTCGAAGACACAGGACAAGATGGTCGGAGATGGAACCACGTCTGCAGTGGTGCTTGCTGGAGAGCTACTTAAGAGATCTGATGAGCTCCTCGATCAGGAGATCCATCCGACTGTGGTCGTTGGAGGATACAGGAAGGGGGCCGATAAAGCCATCGAGGTACTAAACAGATGCGCCCGAGAAGTAAAGCTGGATGACGAAGAAACCCTCAAGAAGATTGCGGAGACGTCGATGTACAGCAAAGCCGCAGGTTTGTTGGCGCCACACTTCTCCAAGATCGCGATAGAAGCCGTTAGGATGATCACTGAGAAGCGGGGAGACAAGAACGTAGCGGATGTCAGCCAGATTCAAGTGATAAAGAAGGCTGGAAAGAGCCTGACCGACACCGAACTGGTGAAAGGGGTAATCATCGACAAAGAAGTCGTACACCCAGACATGCCTAAGAAGGTGGCAAAAGCAAAGATGGCACTTCTGGACTGCCCGCTCGAGATCGAGAAGACCGAATTCAGTGCAGAGATCAGGATCAAAGACCCGCTCCAGATGAAGGCCTTCTTGGATGAAGAGTCAACCATGCTGAAGACGATGGTTGACAAAGTGGCCAAGTCAGGTGCGAACGCGGTCTTCTGCCAGAAGGGTATTGACGATACGGCTCAGCATTTCCTCGCAAAACAGGGAGTTCTCGCGGCCAGGAGAGTCAAGCAGAGTGATATGGAGAAGCTGGCCAGAGCCTCGGGCGGAAGGATCGTTACGAACTTGGATGACCTGAGGCCGGTGGATCTGGGTGCAGCGGAACTGGTCGAGGAGCAGAAAGTCGGAGAAGACAAGATGATATTCGTCCGCGGATGCAAGGACCCTAAGTCGGTAGCCATCCTCATCAGAGGGGGCCTTGAGAGAGTGGTCGACGAAGCCGAGAGGACGATGCACGACGCTCTCAGTGTGGTAGCGGATGTCACTGAAGAGAACAAGGCGGTGACGGGTGGAGGATCGATAGAGGCAGAGATCGCCAAGGAGCTTCGAAGCTACGCGGCAAAGGTCGGAGGCAGGGAGCAGCTTGCCATAGAGGCCTTCTCAGAGGCGATCGAGATTATTCCACGAACGCTGGCAGAGAACGCAGGACTCGACCCCATAGACATCATGGTATCCCTTCGTAGTGCTCATGAGAAGTCTGACGGTTCAAGCAAAGGCGTCAATGTCTATAGCGGTAAGATAGTTGACATGTGGGAACAAGGCATCATCGAGCCATTGAAGGTCAAGAGGCAGGCAATCCGATCTGCAACAGAAGCAGCCACGATGATTCTCAGGATCGACGACGTCATAGCGGCAGCTAAACCCCCGCCTGAGAAGAAGGGACCACCAAGCCCCGAAGAGATGGGCGAGTACTAGCCTCCCTCACCTTTTTTGAAACCTTCTGCAACCTTTTATCGTCCACCTCCGGATAACACGGGGATCTATTGAGCTTTCTTGTAATCCGCCTCTCGAATTGGAAAGACTCGACCCGATGACACCAGCTTCGTAGCATCTCGTTCGTGCTAATCCGAAAAAGGATAATATAACACTCCTTTATCCTCTAATTGTGCTCCGGACGCTCCGGTAGAAGAGTTTCTCCGCTCTCTGCCGAATATAGCCCGGTCATCCATCTGCCGAGAGTATTCTGGCCTCTCGAGCCAGGGGCCCGGGTTCAAATCCCGGCCGGAGCACCAACTCACTCTTGCCCATGAATGGGTCTTTCGTCATACTCAACTGGGAGGCTCGGTAAGGGCTATGACCTATACACCTATTAGACGCACTGGATTCCGGGTAGGACTGTTCTTGCGCCGCCTCGTAACAAGGTCGGAGATCTATGGAGTTTGCAGTTGAGGTAAACGAACTTGTCAAAGTCTATGATAGAAGCGTAAGAGCTCTAGACGGTATTGACTTGAATGTCGAGGCGGGCAGAGTCTTCGCTCTGCTCGGCCCCAATGGCGCGGGCAAGACGACTTTGATGAGAATTCTGACAACACAGATTGATCCGAGTTCTGGAGAAGCCTACGTCTTCGGTCTGAACGTCGTCAGGCAAGGCGATCGTGTAAGGAAGCTCGTCAGCTATGTCCCACAGGAGATGAGCGTCTGGACCGACATAAGCGGCTACGAGAACCTTCTCATCTACGCCAAGATCTACGGCATTCCTCCTCATCAAAGAAGCGAAATCATACACGATGCTCTGGGTAGAATGGGTCTTATGGAAGTTGCAGACAACATTGTGAGAACTTACTCAGGCGGCATGATTAGAAGGCTTGAGATCGCTTGCGTCATGCTCATCGAGCCCAAGATCCTCTTTCTAGATGAACCCACAATCGGCTTAGATCCCTCTGCTCGAAAGATTGTCTGGGAGAAGCTCGAAAATTTCAAGAAAGACCATGGCACGACCGTATTCTTCAACACCCACTACATGGACGAGGCAGACCTGTACGCGAATGAGATAGCCATAGTCAATAGGGGAAGGATCGTCGCAAGGGGTACACCCGCGCAACTGAAGCATTCAGTCGGCGGAGAGATCGTCCAATTCGCAGTGTACAATGGCAATTTTCGTCAAGATTCTCTTGCCAAGATCAGGCAGTTGGATTTGGTAACTGACATTATCGCGGATGATCTTGGGTTAGCTGTCGTCGTTAAGGACGCCGAGACAGCACTACCGAGCATAATGGAGGTTCTGAGAGCGGAGCAGCTCTCGATAGAGAGGGTGTCCATCACTAAACCCACTCTAGACGATGTTTTCTTGAAGTATGCTGGGACCAGACTCGAGTCAGGCGGCCGAATCAGTGAAGTCAGGCAGACTAGGAGCATGATCAGAAGAGGGTGAGAGTGATGAGTGCTTTGAAGAATATGCTTGTTATGGTGGAGCTTGAGCTTAGGAGATTAAGGCATGACAGGACTGAACTCTACACGAGAGCCGTTCAGCCGATCCTTTGGATAGCGGTATTCGGCCCCATCATGAGTAGCGTCAGAGCAATCCCCACAGGTGGAATACCATATACAGATTACATTACGCCGGGGGTGCTGATACAATCCACCGTCTTCGTCTCTATCTTCTATGGCCTGACAATTGTTTGGGAACGAGAGTCGGGCATTCTCAAGAAACTTCTCGTCACGCCGGTTTCCAAGTACTCGACGGTGGTGGGTAGATCGATGGCATCTGGCATCAGAGCAGTATTTCAGGCCTTGGTTATCATTCCAGTCGCATTGCTTGTCGGGGTCAGGTTTGTTCCAAATCCCTTATGGCTCGGCCTTTCGTTGCTGATCATCTTCTTCTCTTCAGGTGGATTCGCTGCCATTTCAATTCTAATAGCCTCATTCATGAAGACTAGGGAGAGGTTCATGGGGATAGGTCAAGCGATAATCCTGCCATTATTCTTTGCTAGCAACGCACTGTATCCGGTCCAGATGATGCCCTTGATCTTGCAGTACTTTGCGCATGTTAATCCCATGAGCTACGTGGTCGATGCTGTAAGGGGCTTGATGGTCAGTGGAGATCTGAGTGGCCTACCTCTGGATATTGGCGCCATCGCCCTCTTTGACGTGGCTATGTTTGCTGCTGCCTCAGCCAGCTTCAGGCGTATCATTGAGTAGAGGGCACAACGGCCGCAAAACGGTGCCGTCGCATCGCTAGACCGAAGCAAAGAATGGTTTTCGGTTCAAGAAATGGAAATGCGATGCCCATCTCATGGAGGGCTTGGCTCTAAGGGAATTCACTCTATGCTATGCCAGCTGTCTCATGAAGCGAGTCCTGTTTTGACTATCCGCTATTCTATGACTTGTAGCGATCGAACTACTCCAGTTGGGTTCGGGTCGCCATGGCTGCAAACTCGGGAGTCCTCCAACTCAATGGTTGGGATGGCGTGTTCTGGACGAGGTAATCATTTGTTCAGGTACCTCCATGAGAGGAGTATCCCAACGACCGTGAAAATCGCGGCAAAAGCGCCCAAGTAGGCAAAGTCGAAAATCAACTGAGGCACGTCTATAGGATAGAGTACGAGCTGCCTGATTGCATCGGTTGCGTATGTTATCGGGTTGATCTGCGTCACAGGCTGCAGCCAGCTTGGCATCAAGGTTGTGGGAAACAATGCATTGCTTGCAAAAAGTAGTGGCAAGTTCACCAGATTCATGACAGCCATCTGAGTTTCCCACCTAGTTGACCGCACAGCGATTGATATGAAGAAAGACGACAGTCCCAGGCCTATTAGAAAGAGGGATGCGAAGACTCCAAGGAGATTTATCGGGCTGAAGTCTGGTCCTAGTGTCAATCCCAGCAGGAAGGCAAAGCCTAGGACGATGGCGGCTTGAAGGAGCGAACGTACCACCGCAGAGAATACTTTCGACATGAGTATTGAGGCTCGAGCCACGGGCGTGCTGAGAACCTTGTTCAGGAAACCTAGGCGCCGATCCCATACTATCGACATGCCGCTGGACATCGTTGTGAAGAGAACTACGAAGGAGAGCATTCCCATTGACATGAATGAGAAGTAGTCCGTGGTTCCGAATGTCTTGGTCAACATCTGTTTTGAAAAATCTGAGATCATCTGTTGAATTGCTTCTTGGTATTGCGGTGGGATTCCGGGAGGGAGTGTGAATGAGACGTTGGTGAATACGGCTGCAATGTTCATGGCTTTGCCGAAAAGTCCCATCCAAATCATCGGCTGAACTACAGTCATAAGAAATAGGAAGGGGTTCTTGTACCACTTCTTCAGCTCTCTGTTGGTCAGCGCCCATAAGCCGTGCAGAGGACTCTTGGAGTTGTTGATTCGAGTCATCTCTACCTGCTCCTCGCTCTTCGCATGGCCATTCGCTGACTGAAGAAGTTCTCCTTGCCTTCCTCGACCTCTCGCATGGATCTACCCGTGTATTCCAAATACACTTCGTCTAAGGTCGGTCTTGAAAGGGAAAGCCTTGTCACTTTGTGCCCTTCTGTTCTAATGGCCTCTATGATGGAGGGCGCGGTTTCCTCGCCGTCCATCACCTTGATTCTATACTCGCTATCCTGTTTGCGTACCTCTTTGACCCTCGGGATCTTCTCGATAATGCTGGAGATGTCTGCCTCTCCGTCTTGGATGCCTACCGTTATTATGTCTCCTCCGAGACCTTCCTTTAGCTCACTTGGAGCGCCGACCGCCACTATCTTTCCGTGGTCGATGATTGCAATGCGGTCGCAGAGCATGTCGGCCTCTTCCAGATAATGGGTGGTCATGAACACCGTCATGTGGTATTCCTTCTTGAGAAGCTTGATGTACTCCCACGTCGCTGCTCTGGTTTGAACGTCGAGGCCTAGAGTTGGTTCGTCGAGGAAGAAGACGTGAGGTCTGTTTATGAGACCGCATGCAAGTTCGAGTCTCCTTCTCATCCCGCCCGAGTAGTTCGCGACCTGCTTGTCTTTGAACTTCGTCAACTCGACCAGTTCGAGGAGTTCCTCGGCACGTTCTTGAGAGATCTCCCTTGGAATACCGTAGAGGTCTGCGCAGAGGATGATGTTCTCATGTCCCGTCAAGTCTTCGTCTGCGGTGTATTCTTGCGGTACAACTCCGATGCAGTTTCTGACCTCGCTGGGTTGCCTTGATGTGTCGTATCCGCAGACTGCTGCCTTTCCCTCCGTGGGCTTTAGCACGGTGATGAGCATGTTGATTGTTGTCGTTTTGCCAGCGCCGTTGGGTCCGAGAAAGCCGAAGATCTCCCCTTCTCGAACGATGAAGCTGATATGGTCCACGGCAACCAAGCTTTTGTTGAAGACTTTCGTCAGTCCTTCAACCACCAAGGCATCGCCGGGCATGTCTTTCACTCCTTCAGCTTCTTCGAGATCTCTTCGATTCTTTTGGCCGCTTCCTCTATCGCCTTCTTCGCCTCTTCAGCAGCCCCCTGTGAGTATTCCCGTCTGAGTTGGTCGTGGAGATTCCATACCGCTATGGCGAGGTGTTTTGTTGCTCTACGCAGGCCTTCGGCCTTTTCTGGGAAGAATTCGAACCACATAGGCCCCATGAAGCCAGGGCCTGGCCCAAGATGTCTGAACCGTCTGCGCAGTTCTTCATGCGTCTTGGCGTGCTCTTCGAGGGCTTTTCTGCCCTGATCTGTCAGGGTATATCGCTTTATTCCAGCCTCTTGCTGGGCGACTTCCTTGACGTAGCCCTTGTCTTGCAGCCATGCAAGCAAGGGGTAGATTGATCCTGGGCTGGGCTTCCAGCGTCCGCCTGTCTCCTTTTCCATCTCGTTCATTATTTCCGAGCCGGACATTGGCTTCTCGCCGAGGAGTCCGAGGACACGATAGCGCAGGAAGCCCTTGGGAACCATGGCTGTGTGCCTGAACGGAAACATAGATTGGTCGCATCCAATATCAAATTTGATATCAACGTCGACATGGCAAGCCTGCTCTTAAACTCTTCGATCCATACCTGAGACTTTCCAGACAGCCGATCATCGGGGAAGGATGGAAATCGCCAGTCCCTTTGCTGACTCAACTGGATTAACGCGCAATCTCTCATGAAGCAAATGCCGGTTAGGGAAGGACCTCTGGCAGGCCTTATTGAAGCAAGGTGGAGTGTCGGCTCTAGCCTCAACCAGTTCCAACATGTTAGAAACGGACTAACCAGATACAATGAGCAGTCTACGGAAAAATGTCCGTCGGCCATGGCTAGCATTGATTTCGTCGCGTGGACTGCTGAGCGTCCGTCACAGTCCGAAGGGGGTTGCCCACCTCATGATGTCTCTGACGGATCGATTCACATAGTCGGCACAGTGAAGCGCTATGTCTCGTGCTGTGAGTACGCCGTAGATGATCCCGTTCTTGATCACTGGCAATCTTCGAATGTTGTTCTTCTGCATCAATTCTGATGCTTTGAGAAGGTCTTCGTCGGGATCGACACTTATGATGGGCGAAGACATTATCTCACCCACCGCCATGGTTGCAGGGCTTGCTTCTCTGGCGATGATTTTGTTGACAAAGTCTCGTTCCGTGACTATCCCTGCTGGACGCGCATCTTTGAGGACTATGAGAAAGCCTGTGCCCAATTCGCTCATTGTCTTGGCTGCCTGGGCTACAGAGGCTCGATGCTCGATGGTGGGAACCTCTTTCCTCATGTAGTGCTTCACGAGATACGACATCTTTTCACCACGAAGTAGGATAATTGCTTGTCTTGTTCAAGTCCCATTTGGACCCGTAGTTTGGTCTATCTCACTCTCGTCCCGGGCGGCACTTCCTTCTCGACAGTCAACCAGATCGGCCTTCCTCCGAGATCAGCGGCCAGGAGCATTCCACGCGATTCTACGCCAGCGATCCTCTTGGGTTCAAGGTTGACGATCGCAACCGTCAGCTTGCCCGCGAAGTACTCTGGAGGGTCTGTGTCACCGCCTCCCAAGATCATCTCTCTTGTCTCCCCTCCAACGTCAACCTTTGCCCGGAGAAGTTTCTTCATTCCAGGAATCCTCTCTGCTGAGATCACCTTTGCCACTCGAAGGTCAAGCTTCTCGAAGTCCTTCATCGTCACTAAGCTCATATGCATGCCTCCATATAGCTCGGTTCTACCTTGTTCCACTATCGTTCTCCGCAGCCCCATATTACTGGTCGGAGAATCGAGGCTACCGCCTCTCTCCTGCTGCCACAATTCTGATGACGTCGCGATCCTTAAGCACATATTCCTTGGGAAGCCTGAGACCTGACCTCGCGTCCTGTGCGTAAATCATCGTCTTTGCAAGCTCTGTGTGGATCTCGTTGGCAAGGTCGTACGCTGTGTAGTTGTAAGGAACCAGAAGAACATCTGGCAACACGTTTCCGCTCTTGTCTGCGAGTGTTTGAACATCCTCGACGGGGTAGACGGAGTTCATCTTCAGCAACTTGAAGATTGCAACGTTCAGGGAGAACTGAACTCCAGTCCGGATCCATTTGGAGAGTACCTTCTGCTGCACATACTTGAGCGCCCATCTTTGCCTATCTGTTAGTCTGCTCTCGGCAAGTACGCTGAACTTTTCCTCACCCGGGACGTATTGGACCAGTCCCTTTTGCTCAGCTCTTCTCAGGACAAGTTCGGCCTCGCTGCAGCATGGTATGACGAATGAACCCTTCAGCTCCTCGGTGAGTCTGACGTAGTTCTCTTCTGCGTGGTTCAAGTCCATCTTGTTCGCGAGGACTATGGTGGGTTTGGATCTCTCTCTCAACTCATAAGAGAATTCTTTCAGTTCGTCATCGCTCCAAGATTCGAACGTCTTTTCTGCTAGCTTGAGGGCCTGAAGTGCTGCAGCTACGTGGTTTTCCCTGATTCCGATGCCTGAGAGCACTCTGTCCATTGCAGCTTCAAGAGGTAGTTTACCGGCTCCCATCTCTCGGGTTATCCTTTGCTTGTTCTTTTCAATGATTTTGAAGAGCCACATCGCGAGCTCTTCCTCTATGTCCAAGATATCGGCCAGTGGGTCGCCGGTCCCAGGGCGGGCAATTCGGCCTTCTGCGTCCACACTCCCAGACGCGTCGACGATATGGAGAAGTGCGTGTGCTTGGGCTGCTACACTGAGAAACTGGTTGCCAAGTCCCTTTCCTACCCATGCTCCTTTGATGAGGCCGGGCAGATCGATCAGCTCAACGGGAACGAAGCGCCAGCCGCTAATGCACTGCGAGTTTCTCGGGTTATCTTTGACTTTGAGCTCCTGACAGACGCAGAGCGTCTGGACGTTGGCGGTTCCAACGTTCGGTCTCTTGGTGGTGAACGGGTAAGTTGAGACCTCGGCAGACTGCAGCGTTGCAGCGTTGAAGAAGGTTGTCTTGCCCGTATTGGTCTTGCCAATAAGCCCGATTCTTATCATGCGACCTCGCCCATGCCTAGCTTCAAACAGGTTCTTTAATTGAATTGTGCCAAGTAGAAGACGCCAAGCGCTCGCATACTGAAACGGTATTTAGCCTTGGCTATGCGAGTGCCTATCGAATCCATTGTGTATCTACGGTCTTACCTCCGCCTGCAGATAGGCGGACTGAAAACCCTCTGAACTTCCACTTTCCCGCCACATCTATTACCGCTTTTCTCTTTCCCCTGTAATGGCTTGCTTCCATGGACTCATAGACGGAGATTCCCTGAAGCTCCTCGATCTTCCTGTAGTCTTCTATCGGTCCTCTGTCGCCTCTCAGGCTCGCCCTGAGGGCGACGGCACATCAACTGATTCTCTGCAGGAATACGTAGATTGCTGGATTTTTGACTTCCGTCGTCCTCTCTTTGACAAATTCCAGTGCAGGATCCGTGATCTCGAACGACATGATGGAGTCAGGTACGCAGCCACAGTCGATCCATAAAGAGATTGCGCTTTGGCAGTCGTCAGAAGCTCTTCGATCTGCTGATTGAGATGGTCAGGAATATACCGAAGGTGTAGATCAGTAGCGCCGAGAAGTAGAGGGCCTGGAATCCAGCCAGATCAACGACGAGTCCGAGAATTATTGGTCCAAGGGTTCCTCCGAAGAAGTTCATCGAATTGTAGAGGCCCAAGAAAGCTCCACGAATACTCGGGGATATCCTGTTCGTGACAAGCGTTATGGACGCCGTCCACCAAATACCACCCAGGAAACCCCAGACCGAGAACAGCGGAATGAGCTGAAAGCTCTCTGTCAAGGCTGGAAGCAGAGATGAAACTGCGCACATCGTGATCATGGCGATCAGCGTCGGCCGCGCGAAACCGAATCGATCGGAGAGATATCCGCTGAAGGGTGCAGAAAATATTCCGAAAAGAGGGCTTACAAGCGATAGCAGCGAGGCCAGTGAGACGCTCAGCTGTTTCGCGTTGACTAGATATTCTGGCGTGAAGGTTGTCAGGCCCCATTCTGCCACGGAAATCAACAGGTTGAAGAGAAAGATGGTGATGACGACACGGCTCTTCATCAAGTCCACGAGTTGGGGGATTGTCGTTGAAAACACGCTGCGGGCGGATCTTTCCGCGAGATTGCCTGAGTTCCCTTCATCGATTAATATTAGAGCGACCGGTCCAGCGATGAGCCCTGGAATGGACGATATCAGATAGAACGGACGCCATCCTTGAAGAACTGAGACCAGCAGGCCCACAAAGAGATAGATCACCGTTCTAGCGATGGGTCCACCTGTGAACGTGATTCCTAGGGCACTCCCAGTCCGTTTCGATTCTTTCGACGCGACCAATGCAGTGCTGGGCGCAAAGAAGAGACCTCCAAAGGTGCCTGCAAACGCCCTTAGAACCAGCAGTTGCCCGAAGTCGTAGGTGAGCCAAGACAATGCGGTTGCGACGGAAGAACCGAAGATCCCAACCACCATCGGTCGCTTTGAGCCAATTCGATCAGAGATTATCCCTGCTGGGACTTGCATCAAAGCGTACGGAAATAGATAAGCGCTCATCAGCAGCCCTGAGGATGTCCTGGAGATATTTAGGTCAGCTTCTATCAATGGCAAGATTGGTGGGATCACAAATCGAACCAGAATAAGGGAGAACCAGCAGGCCCAGACAACGGCCAGAAGTGTTGTTGTGTCGCTTTTTGCTTTGGACATGACTCTTCATTCTGGCATGTCTGTCGATTCCGGAGAGTGCCGATCTAGTTGAGAGCTGGTTGATGACCTTTTCGGCGATGCGGATGGAGCGCTACGAGACGGACTCGAACTCTATTCCGAGCCTCTTTGCGTATTCGAAGGCCTCAGACATCTCTTTCGTGTTTGGTCTTCTTGCAATGTCAGCGAACTGTTCTGGAAACCTCGTCACCAGATGTTCCATTCTGTACTGTCCCATGATGTTGACAAGCGCTCTTGGGCAGTTCTCGCTCAGCCATCTGAGAACCGGCTTGGTGCAGCACTCTATGTGATTCGGAAGAACAAGGTGTCTCACGATCATATCTCCGTTCTCGGCTGCCTTCAGGTGATTCCTGGAGGCTATCTGAAGGTAGTTCTCAACCTTTGATAGTCTTCTTGCGCAGGAGTCGTTGCCGTACTTGAAGTCTGGAAGCCATATGTCGATGAGGTCCGAGAGAAGTGCCATGGTTTCTTCGCTGCAATACATGTTCGAGTTCCATAGAATTGGGATGCTGATATCCGTCAGTTTGAGGGATGACAGGATCGTGTGGAGATGCATCGTCGGCTCTCCGCCCACGAAGTTGATGTTCCTTGCGTTCTCCTTGGCTAGGCTCTGTATGATCTGCGCTAGGTCCTCTGAGGTGACTGGATCTCCGTTCAGTGGATTCGTCGAGATGTCATAGTTCTGACAGAAGACGCATCTGAAGGTGCAGGAGGTGAAGAAGATGGTTCCCGAAGGAATCAGCGGCGCCTCTTCGCCGGTGTGCAGGAAGTGTGTCGAGACTCTGGAATTCGAATCTAGGTTGCAGAATCCTTTCTGTCCGGAGAACCTGTCTACATGACATCTCCGCTCACAGAACCTGCATCGCCTCAACATGTTCTGAGCGAGGCCGACCTTGATGTCGAGGAAGCTCTTGCGTGGCTCAGGCAGCTCCTGCAAGTCTAGAGAGCCTTTGACCACTTGCTGATGCAGGTTCTTGAAGACCGTTGAGAGCTTCGAATGTTCACTCCACAGCTTCTCCTCATCTGCCTCATCAGGGTCGATGGTTGATTCGACTCGTTTTGTAAGGAGATATTTGGCTGGCTTGTCGCGGGTCATGACTGAGTAGTACCAGCCGAGGCTATCTTTGACGCGCGGTCTCTTCCAGACTGTCAATGCTTCAGGTCTAGCGAGCAGCCACATCAGACATTCGTGCTCCCATAATATTGAGGGATCTTAAGCCTTTTTTGAAAGCGCCAACCAGTCTGCGTTTCTGAATATCCAAGCAGTGCACGAGCTTGAGATAAGAGATAAATCTGTCAAATGAAAGCGATAGGATCGCCGGAACAGGGGTTCGGCTTTCCGGCTCTGCCGGTTGGATTCCCTTCACAGCCTTGGTGCAAGGCTCTGTCAGGGACTCCTAGTCGACCTCCTCCGAGCGCCTTCAATTCGCACGACTCTGAACGACTGTCATATTGTCTTGCGTGCAGTGAGGCCGGAGGATCTTAGAGCTCTCACGACGCCTGTTCCGACGATCGTCGCTATGATGGTTATTACCAGCCTCTCAACCGGATAGACGAAGACTACACCCTGCCAGATTTCCGCAGGGATGGCAAATCCGACTACTAGCGGAAAGTATACCTGCGCTAAGGCAGAGCCAGCAACTTGATCCGAAAGCGTGGAGATCAGTGAAACGACAGCCACCGCGACCGTCGTTCGCCCCGCAGTGCCTTCTCGAATACCCTCAACGGCGATCCGATGCAGTGGAGAGATAAGAAGCACACATCCAATCAGATGAAACCAGACAAAGTAGGCATATGATGCGCTCCCCGGATAGAGTAAGAACAGGACGATTCCTGTCAGAAAAATCGCAAGTGATCGAATCCATTTGCCCTCTGTCAGAAATCCAGCCGACAGAGCTCCGACCACACCCGGAACGAATGTCAGCGCTCCGAATGGAGCATTGTATGGAGCTATGAAGGAGCCTATGAGGCCGGAGACGAAGATTGCCAAGGCTCCAGCGTACGGCCCCAGAATAATCCCACAGAGCGGTGGCATTATCGCGGCTATCCCTATAGATGCTCCTTGGACTCCAAGTATCGGGAAAGCCTGAAAAACTGAAAGCACTACGCCAACAGCAGCAAGCACCGAAGCCGCCGCCAAGAGTACGTTTCTTCTGCGATAAGCAAGCATGTGAACCGACTTTCCTGTCCTGAGAAACGGGCATCATCGATTCTTTTGAAATAGGCTGGTGACTATTCCTCTGCAATTGGTATGAAACTATCGGTCAGTTGAAATGCCAACGTTGAAGAACGACTGTTCTTGCATTCTCCCGAATTGACTCTTCGTTTGAAAGGGATTGGGAGCAGGCGTTTTCTCAGGGCTTGCCCAGTCTGCCTTCCCACATATTTTCGAGAATTTCGATAGCGCTCTCCCTGTTCATCTGTCGAATGGTGAACTGATCGAAGAAGACCCTTATCCAAGGGATCGCAAGCATGTCTTCGGCGAGCTTGGGTATCTCCTTCCTTCCTACCCCTATCTCCTTCAGCGTGGTGGGCAGGTTCACGTCTTCGACGAGCTGTCTAACGGCGTACACGCCCTTGTATGCGGCGTTCTTCCTCGGCAGTCCTCTGACATCTTCGCCAATTGCCTCCGCTATCCGCGTCAACCTGTCCGCTGAGACCACGATATTGAACTCCATGGCGTATGGCAGCGCGATCCCGCATGCAGTCCCATGCGCTATGTGATAGAGAGATCCGACGAGATGTCCGATAGCGTGGGCTTCAATGTCTCCTGCATTCATCTCTGAGAAGGCCTCGGTGAGGGCTGCCAGAGCCATGTTATATCGAGCTTCTAGGTTTGTGCCTTGATGGACAGCGGTTCTTAGGTTTGCTGAGATCAGTCTTATGGACTGGAGTGCCAGCGCTTCTGTTATTGGGTTGGCTCTTCGCGTCAATATCGATTCGATCGCATGTGCAAGCGCGTCGATCCCTGACGAGGCCGTCAGCCTTGGCGGCATGCCGGCAGACATTGTTGGATCCACGATTGCGAGGGTCGGTCTTACGTGTCGGTGTTCGAAGAACGCCTTCATTCCGGTTCTGTCCTTTATGACAGCATCCCACGTGATTTCTGCGCCCGTTCCGGCCGTTGTTGGGACTGTTATGCATGGGAGGCCGAAATTTTCGAACTCTTTCTTGCCTCCAGCGAAGTAATCTTCTGGCTGCCCCGGATTGTTGAGTAGGACAGCGGCAGCCTTTGCGACATCCATGCTGCTTCCTCCGCCAGCTCCGATGAGAAGATCGAATCTGCCGTTTCTTACGTGGTCAAGTAACTCTTCAACGCAAACGATGGATGGCTCAGGTTCTACTTGATCCCACACCTCGACTCTTAGACCTTCCTTGAGGAGCGGCTCCCTAATCTTCTCAACCAATCCTGCGGTTGAGACGCCTGTGTCGGTCACTATCAAGATTTCTTGTGCCTTCAAATCTCTGGACTCTTTTCCTATCTGCCTAACAGCGCCGATGCCGAAGATGACACGACTCGGCATCTGAAGCTCGAAGGTCTTTGGTTCATAAGGCTCGGTCATACTTCCTTCGCCGCTCGCGGACTCTGAGAAGTCCAGATATCTGTTTTGCGGCTCACTCGGCTGGAGGAAGATGCCAGCCTGTCGGCCTAAGCTTCTTCAGGCGAAGGTTCTAGACTTCCCTGATCAAATAAGCGCGTGCTAGGGACGATACACATTCTTCACTCGGATGGACGCTGTTCGTCGGGGACGTATTTTGGATCCCATGTCTGTGAAACGGATTAGGTTCCTTATGATTCTCTTTGGATCGAACGGATAGGTGCGTAGACCCTCCTCAGGGGCCACTTCAGCTCGATTCCTGCGTGCTTCAGTCTTGCCAGCGTAACCTTGTACGGATCTATGACCTCCTCCTCGAGACTCGAGAGAAGCCGCGAATCGATTTCAGCTATTCTCTCCACTAGGCTACATCTCTCGTCTCCTTTCATGATCCTCGGATCTAGGCTCATAGCTGCCACGTGGAAACTAATGCCCGAATCGAGTAGATTTCTTATCGCTTTGAATGGAAGCTCGAAGCTCTCCGGCTTGGCACCGGTCTTTCTTGTGAATGCTTCACGGGTTCCGGCTTTCAATGAGACTCTCACGTGAGGCCTCTTGAATTTCGAGATCTTCTCGACGTAGCCTTTGTCAGCTCCGAAGAGTATGCCGTTCGTCTCGAGGATGAAGACATCGAACTCGGAGCTTTCAACAAGTTCCAGTAAGCCGAGGAGATGCTCTCTTCCGAGCGTGGGCTCAGCTCCTGAGATCCTGAGCTTCTTCACCTTGAACTTGTGGGCCGTCTCGTCTAGGGCGGAGAAGACTTCCTCAGGCGAATAGAAGCGTCCGTGCGATTCCGGAAAGTCGCGGCTCCAGTCCACCCAGCAGAAGACGCATCGCAGGCAGCATCCACATGCATAGCCGGTCGCTATTCCGCCGTAGACCTTGGTGGAATAGAAGCTTGAGTACTTTCTGTCGTGTCCTCTGCATACGATTCTCTCGGTCTCTCGAGCGAGCTCCAGAGGATCGAAGGGCTCGAAGCCCGAGGTCAAGTAGCGAGGATAGAAGCCTGAACCCTTGTGAGGTGAAGAGCTGCTGAACGCATTTTTGGGGCTGCGGAACTCCCTCTTCGAAGCTAGGACATTCATCTCACTGGAGATATTGAGGCGCTTCGCCATTTCTCTTTCTGACTTGACTTCAAGGCCCAAACGGCGAAGATAGCTAGCAGCTGTGTCCTTCAGGACATTTTCACTGTCTAATGTTTTGCCCCTTTCTGGCCTTCCAATGCGTTTTAGATCTGTTCCGCATTTAGGGCAGGTAGATGTGTCGGAATCGACACAGGTACTGCAGCTGGGGCATAAGAGCATCCTGCAGATGCGCCTCTTTGGAGACTTGACACCGTTACGTCCAGTTGGAGTCGCCCGCTCTTAACTCGGTTTTGGCCTACGTATTCTCAAAACGCCCTAGATTGTGCCACCTGACGCCTTTGGAGTGTCGGGTCGAGCCTTGACTCTGCGTTTCCTCCTGATGAGTAGGACGCCTGAAAGCCCTAGCAACAGGACGAGTATCCCCGTCCAGAGCCAAGCGTTCAACAGAATGCTCGGCGGACCGCATAGGTAGAGGATCACTTGGTGCCGCCCCTCCTCCAAGATGGTCTGCAGTATGAATACGTCGGCCAGCTCCTTCAGAGAGAACGCCTTCTTCTCTCCGCCGGAGAGCAACTCCAGCTTGGAACATGAAGACTCCAAGAGCCCCAGCAACTCTTTCGGTACTACCACGGAGAGCCTCCCCGTACTTTGGGCTTCCCGCGTGCAGTCTAAACATATCGCATGTTCCGCTTGCTGGCACTCAACCGACATGAGATCCATGTCGGTGAACAATGTCACCCCCTTTGCCCCTGCAGGCGTGTTCACGGCCACCGTAACCCCGGTGATCTCTTCGAGCGTCGCTCTTATCGTCCCGACTTCTGTCTCGATCCTGACGATACCGCCCTCGATATCTATCGACCTGGCCTTCAGCTCGTCCAGAGTCGCTTCAACGGATCCGAGATCGGTCTGCAGAGTCAACGCGTCCCTATGTATCGAGGCGAGCTTCGGATTGAGATCTGATACTGAGACATTTATGGAACCGACCGCGCTCTCCACCTTCGCCATGGATCCGTTGAGGGCGTCTATCTTTGCATTGATTGTCCCAACGTCGGCCAGGACAGAGCCGAGAGACGTCGAGACGTTCGCCATTTCGCCCTTTATCGAGGTGAGTGACGCGTCAAGAGTATCCAGCCTCGAGGTTATTGTTCCCGCCGTCGTCGATATTTTCGCAAGGATCTCACCCTTCGAGGTTGAGATCAGCGATGACATCGATGCCTCTAGTTCGTCCAGTCTCACAAGGATCGGGCCCGTGTCAAGCGAGAGGGAGCCCAATGTCCCATTTATCGCCGTGAGCGTCGCGTTCATCTCGCCAAAGGTCTGGCTGACCTCAAACGCCCTCAGACTGGCGCCGTAGGAGGGGACTCCATCGAAGACCCTGCTAGCATTCACAACCAGCGCGTATGTACCCGGCGCAGCATCCCCCGGAACAACATAATCAATCCTATAAGTGCCAGTATCAACCCTAACCACTACGCCGGAGAGATCCTCCACCGCGCCTCCGGGCAGAAACAGCTTGGCCGCCAACATCGATGCATTGAAAGGCCTTCCGCTCTGAGTGGTAAGAGCATAGAATTCGGTCACCTCCCCCTTGAAATAAATGGCTCCCACATCCGTCCTCACATCCAAAGCTGAGACGGCGGATATCGTGTAGGAGGATGAGGAGCTGTTACCCCTCTCATCCACGGCCAAGATCCTGTGAGCCCCGAACGAGCAGGGAGGAATCATAAAGGATGTCGAGAAGCTGCCATCCAGACCTGTCGCGACGTCGGACGGCCTAGTCAAGACCGAAATACCATCCCAAGTGATCACCACCCGAGAAGCCGCCGAGAACCCTGTTCCCCGAATCCAAAGCTCATCGCCGACACTCAATCCACTAGGAGTAGCGGATATCGAAGCAGACAAAGTATACGCACTCGAAGCCGTGTTGCCGACCCCATCCGTGGCGACCAAGACATGTTGGCCCGCGACATCAAGCGGAACGGTGAAGACCGCCCTGAAGCCTCCCACCGCGTCCGTCACAATAGGGGACGGCAAAGCGTTGAGGAGGGAGCCATCCCAAGTCAGAGTGACACCGCTTGCGGGCTCAAACCCAGCCCCGGTAACCGTGACCGCCGAGAGAGCACCGCCACTTGAAGAGGAAAGGCTGATCTGCCTAGTCACAGTGAACGTGGCGGTGGCTGTGTTGCCAAACAGATCCGTCGCCCGCACCGTGTGGGACCCCGGAGCGCTAGGATCGACTGTGAAGGTGACCGAGAAGCTACCGAGGTCATCCGTCTCTACAGGCGTTGGTGTTGTCACAACAGGGGAGCCGTCAAATGAAACTGTCACCAAGCTTGTCTGACCGAAGCCCTTGCCGGTGACGGTGACAATATTGCCGGTATTCCCTCTAGGCGGGTCCAAGGTGACAGATGGGTTGATCGTGTACGATGCCGAGACAGAGCCTCCCAGCAGGTCGTCCGCCACTATTGTGTGGCTTCCTTGGATCGACGCGGGAATTGCGAAGCTTGCATTGAATCTCCCCTTTGCATCCGTTACGACAGGAGACGGACTTGTTGTCAGAGTCGCTGCATCGAATGTGAAGAGAATCTGAGCGCCGGGCGCGAAGCCCGTACCTCTTACGGTGACAACCGTTCCGGCCACGCCGGACGTAGATGAGAGAGATAACCTACGGGTTACAGCAAATGTAGCAGCACCCTTGAAACCTGTTGAGTCTGTCGCCAGAACGCTCCAAGCTCCAGCAGAAGCGGAGGGAACAGTGAAGGAGGCGGTGAATCCGCCAAAGACATCTGTCAAGATCGTCGCTGGAGTTGTGACCATAGGCAAGCCCGCGAACAGCAACGTTATGGTCGCGCTCCCAGCAAAACCGGCCCCCGCAACGGTCACGATCGTTCCGACCGCCCCACTTGATGGTGCAAGCGAGATGCTAGGAGTAACGCTGAAAATCGCAGACGCGGTCGTACCAGCCATATCAGTCGCAGAGATGAGGTGGCTCCCCGCAGCAGCCAGCGGAATTGTGAAGACTTGGCTGAACCAGCCAGAAGAATCTGTCGGCGCGGTCAGAATCGTGGCTGCGTCAAACTTTATCGTGACCGTGTCCGACGGGGCAAACCCGGCTCCAGTAACCGTAACTGTTGTCCCCCCTCTTCCAGTGTTTGGAGATAGAGAGATCGAAGGTGTGACGGTGAAGGTTGACTGGGCTGAGCCTCCAATGTTGTCCGTCGCCTTCACCGTATGGGATCCGGGTGAAGCCGAGGGGACGGTGAAAGACGCCGCGAATCCGCCTAGACCGTCGCTCACGATGGTAGCCGGGGTTGTTGCGACTGTTGCACCGTCGAATGTGATCACTATTGTGCTGGAGGCAAGGTAGCCCGAGCCCGTTACAGACACGAGGTTCCCAGTCGACCCCGAGTTCGGTAGTAGGATGATGTTTCTAGTTATGGTGAAGCTCGCGGTGGCGGAGCCCGAGGCGTCACTAGATGATATTGTGTGTACCACGGGTTCGCCGGGAGGAGCTATCACGGTTGCGGTGAATGCGCCTTTGCTGTCTGTGGCGACTGAGGATGGAGAGGTGGCGAGCTGTGTGCCGTCCCATCTGATGGTTATGGTTGTTGAAGCTGCGAAGCCGTAGCCCGTTAGGGTGATCGTTGTTCCGACGGGCCCGCTGGTGGGGGTTCTGGAGAGGGAGGATGTGACCGTGAAGGTTGTGGTGGCGGTGTTGGTTCCGTCCGTCGCTATGATGGTGTGTGCGTCGCGGGTGCTGGATGGGACTAGGAAGATGGAGGTGAAGGCTCCTATGCTCGAGGTTGTTCCGTTGGTGACCTGTGCTCCATCATATGATATCGTTACAGGGCTGCTCGGGAGGAAAGCGGAGCCTGTGACGGTGACCGAGGTTCCGACCGGGCCGTTGGTGGGGGATCGTGTTATGGTTTGACAATAGGCCGTCTGAATGTGTATACTAAGTGAAACAAGAACTAGACATATGAGCAGTTGAACTGCCGACTTTGGTTGCATAGTTTGCCGCTATACATGGCATTGCG
>Ga0315309_1000630_pt1 | contig 21495 bp, 22 predicted proteins | sample TDP4_MG_FD_203080 | JGI IMG/M metagenome (GOLD analysis project Ga0315309, IMG submission 203080) | Freshwater sediment microbial communities from Lake Towuti, South Sulawesi, Indonesia - TDP4 | ecosystem: Environmental > Aquatic > Freshwater > Lake > Sediment | place: Indonesia: South Sulawesi... | reverse complement strand
CTTCCGAATGTAACTGCTGGTCTTGGACGAGCTAAAATCGCTTTTAATATGTCACCTGCTATCCCACTCAATCCAAACGAGCATATCGTATAGAAATACACCCATAATGGTGCATCCAAAGATTTGATCTTCTGAGAAACTAGCAGATAAACTACAAAGATGACCGTGATTACAGCCATACCATAGGATGAGAGCCATTCCGACAAGATGACAACTGGATCATTCGCAACTCGCATTGTGTCGTAATAAAACAGGACAGTTTTATCAATTCCCTGCTGTCCCCATAAAACCAGCCCAATTATCCAGAACACAGCTCCTAAAGCAAAGCAAGCAATCCAGATACTTTTTGCATTGGGTAAAAGGATCGGTGTCCCTTTATCCTTAGAACCTGGGAACAATAATGCGCCTCCTTTCGTTCGCGCACTCAAGACACCTTCAGCAGTTGGAGAGCTTGCCTCTTTAACTGTTTCAGGCAAGGCGATTCACCGATTGGAGTATTGCCTTCGGTTCAGATATAGCCTTTCCGAAGCATTGAAAGTTGGTTGGTTGGATAGAAATTCTATACCCACACACACAAAAATGACGACGCAACGGTTGAGTTGGTTGGATAGAATGTCTATGCCCACACAGAATTAAGTAGAAATGAGGTTTTTGGCAGTCAGCCTTAGTGTTCCTTTTAATTGATTATCTCTGTATTTCACTTAGTGATATATTATCACGCCTTCAGCCTCCAAGATGCCCGTGGCAAAGTTCAAAGAATAGGTACCCCATTTTACTATGCCTTCAAACTCGCCTGTGCCATGTGTTCCTCTGAAATAACCTTCAGAGGTACCCGACAGACCTCCCATAATCCTGCCGTTGGCGCTGCCGGACAGAGTGTTCTCACCGATGATAACTGTCCACGTTGCGAGGCAGGTTCCCATCCCAGTCTCCGTGTTCACTGTTATGTGCTCCATACATACTTCCATTGTACCAGTGCCTAAAGTGCCCACATACGACCCTGCAAAAGGAAGCCCCTTAATATGCATGATGCCGTTGGCTTGCCATACTTTTTCAGGGTAACCGGTCACCGAGCCTTCTACATGTTCCCAGTAAGGTTCTTTTATTATTGCCTTCACTGGCGAGACTATCATCATGGACAGTGCCAATAGGGCTATGGCTGACATCAAGACTACTTTCTTCACCTTCTCACCTCCTCTCTCCATCAGCAGGTGATTCATTCTATCCAAGTAAGTTGCTTAAACAGCTTATGGAGAAATTTTCTATGCAAGAAAACTGAAGAGTTTTGGTTGGTTGGTTATAGAATTTCCATGCCCACACACAAAAAAATCAGAGCCTCAAGGCATATCGCCCACTGCGCGCGTGCACGGAGCATATTAATCATTCTTCTTAGATTTGGGTATCCCTATCCATCTTGGAGTTCTGTTCATGTACTCCCGATAGGCATTGCCAAACCTGTCGCAACACAGGCGTTCTTCTGGTATCATAACAGCATTTCTCATCGGTGCTAACAATACTAAAGCTAACAGGATGTAAACCCAAGAAGCACTCGCTATGCCAATACTAATGAATAGAAACCACGTGCCGAGGTAGATAGGATGCCTTGAAACACTGTAAATGCCTACAGTGTTTGGCTTATCTACAGGAGCAGCGATGAAAGCCAGCGTAGCCAAGATGACAAAAGCAAAACCCAAGAGATAGACAGCGAGACCAGCAAAGAACCACACCGTGCCAATAGCCAAAGGCAAGAAGACGCTATAGAGCAATAGGACAGCCGCGATGACTCTAAGGAGCCACGCGTACATTCTCTCCAACCTGTTAAGCGAGGGAGATGCCCAGAAGGCAGGAGATTCTTTCTTAATCAAAGACAATCTTTTAAACAAAATATTGAAGGACCCGAAGATCAACACGTAGGGTATAAGAAAAATCCAACCATTCCATAAGCCTAACTCAAATTCTGGTATAAGAGACAAAATTTCCCCAAATCCTCACAGTATAGAGCCTTTCTCCTTAAATCAGTAATGCAAGATGGAAACAAGTGATTATCTATGGATAATCCAAAGGAAACGGAAGTGTGTGTGTATAGGATTTCTATCGAACCAACAGAATCGATAAATATGTGCCGTGAATTAGCATTCTGAAATGTGGTAGTGGCATAATGGGATACACCGTCGAGCTTGAAATTTTCGAAAGCGGTGGCTGTAAGGTTCACAAAGCTGGTGACAAACTAAGGTATCCAGAAGACACAGGAATAATGTGTCCTTGGCTATTGGAAAGCGCAAGTAGCATAATTCTTGCGCTGCTGGCTGGCGGCACATTTCCATGGAAATACGAAGGCACTCCCTATGAAAAAGAAATCGACCCTGAAGGCATCACAACAGAGTTTGTCCGTTGTCCAGATCCAACCTCTAATGGAGTAGTTCTCAAAATCATCAGAAAGAAGGAGAAAGAAAAATAGACGCTGTTCTTGCTGGATAGGAATTCTATGCCCACACACAAAAAAACGCGCGCGACATAAAGTTTTATCCGCCTAAAAGACAGTATCACCCAGCATGGACTATTCTAATGGAAAAGTTGCAGGTGCACTCATTTTCGTTGCAGTTACCCAATTCGTCTTAGGCGTGATCGTTGCAGAAGCGTTGTATCCAGGCTACAGCATATCTGACAACTACCTAAGCGAACTTGGAATCGGGCCTTCCTCAATGATCTTCAACTTATCGGCATTTCTTAGGGGGTTGCTGTTAATCATCGGAGCTTACTTTCTGCATCGTGCCTTTAATTTCACAATGTTGACCTTAACGTTGGTCTTAGCGGCTATCGGCTCAATGGGAGTTGGCATATTCACATTAGACATCGCCCTAATCCACAATATCGCTTCATGGTTTTTCTTTCTGTTCAGCGGGCTATCAGCAATATTCGCTGTCGTATGCTCACACGTCCATGGGTTCAAGTTGATGAAGATGCCGTTTTCTGCCATATCCGTAATACTAGGACTGATGGAGCTTGGAGGATTTGCCCTTTTTGTAGGCAAAATCGACTTCGGACTAGGTGTAGGCGGAATGCAACGCATGGTCATTTATCCAGTGCTCATATGGCTAGCGGGATTCGGTGGATACCTGATGGCGCACCCTGACAGACCGAGAACTCAGAAACCGCAGTGATGCCTAACTATGCCACTGCAGAAACAAACACTGTGTTTATGTTCTCACTTTCTGCTTGAATTGCTCGATGTAGTTTTCGTAGTATCCGTTCTTTTTGAGGTATAGCCCATAGTGGACAAGCGCTGCCATAGCTCGGGCTGTGTCTTCAGGCGACGAGAAAGAGGGAACGCCCATTTTGTCGAAACGCCCTCTTATGTACGCAGCCATTTCAGTTTCGCCTATGTCACAGGCTAGAACTGGCTTAAGATAATTCTTCGACAAGTTAGCTATTCTATCAACATAGTCTTCCTGCAACGCTGGCGAATGATGTAACCCAAAAACCATGATTCCGTATATTTGTGGGTCTTCAAGCAGAATCTTGGTGCCCAGCTCAAACATCTCCGAAGTAACTGATCCTGTTAGATCGAGAGGATTGTAGTTTGTGGCAAAAGACGGAATCTTGCCTTCTTTTTTCAACTGCTCAAACTTCCGCATAGTCTCATCGCTGAATTTCTCGATGTTCACGCCTCTTAACTCACACTCGTCAGCCGCCATAATTGCAGGTCCACCCGCAGCTGTGACTATGGCAACGTTGTTGCCAGCGGCTGGAGGCTGAAAAGCCAGGGCTTCGCTCGCGTCCAACAGTTCTTCGGTGTCTCGAACCCTTATCACGCCTGATTGCAGGAAGACACTGTCGTAGATTTTGTCTGAGCCTGCGATGGCGCCCGTATGGGAAAGTGCAGCTCTTGCCCCTGCCTCTGTTTTGCCCGATTTCAATGCCACGATTGGCTTGTATCTGGTTACTTCCTTGGCGATCTCCATAAATTCTCTTCCAGCATCGATGCTCTCCGCGTATAAGAGCACGACGCGGGTTTGCTGGTCATGAAGAAGGTATTCTAGAATCTCGGGTTCTTGCACATCGATTTTGTTGCCGAAGCTTACGAATTTGCTCAAGCCTATTTCTTCGCCTGCCATATAATCCAGCACAGCAACTCCAAAAGCACCACTCTGCGTCACAACTGCTATTGGTCCGCTTCTTGGGCGGGGCGTAGCAACTACTTCTTCACCTGTTGTTAGCACTCTGGTTTCTGGAAGAAACAGCATGTCAACGCCCGTTGATGAATCATAGACGCCGAGGCAGTTAGGTCCAAGAATCCTGATGCCAGCTTTCCTGGCGATAGCTTTAACCTCGTCTTCCAGCTGGTGGTTTCCAATTTCGCCGAAGCCACCGCTCACTATGACTGCTGCTTTTGCATGTTTTTGCGCGGCTTCTTTCATAATTTGTGGAACGTTTTCAGCTGGCACCACGATTACAACGAGTTCAACTTCTCCGATTATTTCTTTGAGTGACGAGTAGCATTTGGATGCTAGAATGTAGTTCTCATGTGGATTTACAGGGTACAGTTCGCCTTTGAACACGCCGCGGCGTTTGTTGTCAGCGAAGTTTTTGAAAATGACATGCCCGGCTTTGGTGATTTTTTTGGAAGCGCCCACAACTGCCACTGACTTCGGCTCGAAAAAAGTATGAATCTGCTCCACAACCGATGCTGCATTTTGCATTGCAGTTTCCATCCACTGGGTTTAGGATATGCTTGCAACCCAGTCTTTTATGTGTTTTTTCGCCGTAGTCGAACGATCACGATTGGTCTGTGTTCAACTTTCTCAAGCATCTCCCACGTGACCTCAGTGAGCGCGACGCTGAAGGTTTCAGCCATGTCCCAAACATTTCTGCCAGCGCCGTAACCTCGCGCCTTGTTGGCTGTCTCTGCGATTTGAAGGGCGGTTTCAGCGCTGATGCTTGAGCCTGAAAGAGCAATCGGCGTAGACCTCATCTTGAGCTTTAGGAATCTGCCGAGAAAGTAGGCAAAGACTCCTCCTCGAGATTGTATTCCTCGGATTGGGTTCGGTCTAGGCGTAAAATAGAAGTTGCGACAAGTGTAGGTTTTATCGGTGTCAACAATCATAACAACCACATTCTTGCCCAGTTCAGTGTGAATTTTCTCTTGTATCTGCTCTGCTATCTCTTGAGCATTCTTCAGCGTCAAACTAACATACGAGTACGGCAGGTTACTGCCGTCAATTCCGCCTTCTGATCCATGCATTAAGGCTTGGAGAAATCCCGCTTCATTCAACGCCAACTGCTTGTGCTTGCTGCCTTCTTCAACCGGATAGGTCTTAAACCTATTAACAGTCTTCTTACGAAGGTGGCAAAATGTACCAAATACATAAGCCCAAGCAATTCTCATCCAAAATCCTGCTAAAAGTCTGGCAAGCATGCATGGTTCGATTGGTTTTTCGTCTACGATATTTCCTGTGGCTGTTGAAATGGCTTTTTCAGAAATCGTGACCACATCGCCGTTTTTGACTTTGCCCTCCAGCGCTTTTATGATCTGCAACTCGTGATCTTCGCCTGGTCGCCAGTAGCCTGTAACTAAGGCTATGGTTTCCCAGTCTCTCGACGCAGATTCAATCGTGCTTTTCAATGTCTGTATCGGTGTTTTTTTGACTTAAGACGGGTTTAAATATAGCGGGCATACCCATTCTTATTTCTGACATGAAAATCAATAGGAGCAATTCATCATAGTTTTTACATCTTTTGACAAAGACTATGCATGATAAAACAAGCAATGGAGGGCCTTAGCTAGTGGCTGAAAAACGCGACGAAAAGCCAAGCATAGACATCTTCAAGGCTCTCCTCGAAACCTCGAAGAAACAGAGAAAAGCAAAGAGAGAGCAGATGCTCAAATCTGTAGGAGTTAAAGAGATTTTTGAAGAAGGCAACATCAAAGTCGACATGAAAACCTGCAAAGGCATCGAATGCCAGCTCTGCATTAAGGTGTGCCCCACAAAAGCACTTTACTGGAAGGCAGGCGAAATCGCAATAGTAGATGACTTATGCGTGTACTGCACCTCGTGCGTGCTGTATTGCATGGTTGATGGCTGCATAGAAGTCAACCGAAAACGTAATAACGGCACAGTTGAGCGCTTCAAGACACCAGCTGAAGTACTCGCCCTAGGCGAAAGCACAAACACTGAAAAACGAATAGATACAGTAAAGAAGCTTCTGCCAGACGAAGAAGCCTTTCTACAACGCTACAGAAAACCACACTTCACTGCAGAGGATGAAATCAGATAGACCCCATTTCCGACTCATGGTTCTCTGCAAGTCGCAATGATGGTGATAGACTTATTCCTTGGTCAACGTGTAAGTCCGTGTCTTGTTGTCACAGTTTACCCTGCCCGATTCGAACAGTTTTCGCAAGCCGCCGAATATCTTCTTAGGCGGTTTACCCATCTGCTCAGCAATCTCAACCAACGTCAACGGCTTTCCAGCTACCTTCAGCACCTCAACGATTTGATCATCAGTCTTGCCCAACTCGCAGCACCTCAACCCACTGGTTCCTCATAGAATTTTCATAGAATTGACTGAAGTGGCTAATCAACTTTTTTGCCACAAAATCACCAAAGATTCTTATTAAGCCACAATGATGTGGTAACTTGGCTAAAGGTGACCAGTCTTGGCTAAGAAGCATCGAACTATGAAAAAGAATTTCGAAACCGAGCTATGGGTCAACGACCGCAAGGTGCCCTTGAATCACTTCGTACAAGAAGTCGTGGCTAACATTATGGTCGGCTTCGTCAAAACCCTAAAAGAACTGGAAGAACCATCACAAAGCATTAGAGTCGAAATCAAGAGATTAGCCAAACCTGTCGGCATCGATGCCCACACCTATCCATAAGAAAAATAATCTTCAAACAATATACGATCTATTTCCAGCGATCTTGCAGAAACTTCGGAATCTCAGACGAATCCCGTGGACCTACCAGCACTTCCCAGCCGCTTAACTCTTGGATTTCCCCACTAAGTCTAGCTGCTTTGCCTGGGATTATGAGTTTCCGATGCTTCACCTTCTCCTCGATTTTGGTTTCCTTCAAAGTCTCGGCGACTTTGTCCGATGTGAGTTTGCGTCCTGCAACTGAACTGTCTACGGCTAAACCTTCAGTGTCAACAACAATCAAGTAGCAGTTTACGCCAGCAGATTCAATATCCGAAGCCACAGTGTAATATGTGAGCGCAAAGTTAGTTGTCATAAGCACCGGCGAGTTCTCGTCGATTTTGCCAAAGATCTTGACACCTGGCTCAACAGCCACAGGCTTCCTCGGATCAGTGTAAATATTCTGCCTCAAAACTGCATTAGGCAGAAGCACCCAGCCTTCATTACTATGCATTATGAGCAGGTCGGCGTAACGAGTAATCAGGATGCCCGCCAAATACGCCTCGTTCCACATGTTGATCTCAGGAATATCAGCAAGCTGGGTCCAAGCTGTGATTGGCGTTCCGATAAGGGGAAAGCCAAGCAATTCGTCACCCTTGCGGCAGGAGATTCTCCTCAACATAGTGAAATTGCTTATGGTGTCCGAGAGCCCCTCATCAGGAAACGTTCCAGGGTCGAGCACTAGATCTTTGACGCCGTATTCCATAAGTGTCTTCGCAAGAGATCTCAGCAGTTTGAGATCGTTTGGGGCGAAAATAGCCAACGGGCAGCTGTACATTAGGGCTAGTTCCGCCATGTCCTTCCAGTTGTCTTTTGTGGCAGCGTAAATCAGAGGTCGAGACTTGGGTGCAGCCATCAAGCCAGCTTCAATTACCTCAGGACGGACAGAACACAGAATGAGTGGCAGTTGCGTGTTCTCTACAACTTTCTTCACACAAGCCTTAAACTTCTCAGGGTCGTTTGACGTCGACCTAACAGCGATCATGTTCAACTCAAGCTCTTTGCCGATGTAAACGTATGAGAAGTTCTCGGTCTTCTTTATTCGGGCCATCAGCTCTTCATCAGACATTTCATCTGTTACGTCAAGAGCGATAGGCGTGGGATTGTGAAAAGTCAACTCGTGACGATACATGACAAGTTTGCCGCCAATCTTAACGTCTTTGTCGCCAACGCCGATCGTGACTTCTTTCACGGGCGGCTTAAGCATGTTCCAAAGCTTCTCGTACGCTTTCGCATACTGCTTCTCTTCCAACAATGGTGTGCACAATTCTAACACGATTTCCCGGTTAACGAGCTTAGTTGCGAAAGCCATGCAGTTTTCCAAACCGCATTTCTTGCAATTGGTTTTGGGCAATTGCATGTAGATGTCAATTGGGCTAAGCTCTTTCACGCTAATTCTTTCACTCAAAACGCTTCTCTCTCCTCTCCGGGCTCTAGATCTTCATCGTAACCCATTCCGCGATTGCTTCGGGCTTGCCCCGAGTCGCACCAGTAGTCAGCTTGTTGATCACTTCTTTCAATGTTCTAACAGCAGCAGGATGCATCATCATGAAAACATCAACTCCAGCCAAGCACAAAGTCAACGCTGTAACTGTCTCCCAGATAGGTCCACGTAATTCGCGAGGACCCCATTCAGGCGCCATCTTCAGCCAAGCCTCTCGAGCAGCCCAAGCATTTGTTGTGCCTGATGACAGCGGATGTTGAAGCTCCGTGTCGCCCAGCAATGCTGAGAGCCGAGCGCGCTCCATGATCGTAAACGCATAGTCTAGCCCGTATCCAAGCGCAGCTGTCGTCGTGTCCATTATGATTTGCTCTTTGGGCAAGAACTCGTACAATTTGCGATTCAATTCTCGAGCATGGTTAAGATCCATCGACGTGAACGCTAAAGCCACATGCCCGTTCTTGTTCACAGCCTTAGCAGACCGCTCGATATCCATGTCAAGAGTTACAGAACTTATGAGCGCTCTTTCGCCTGCAGCAACCTCAGCTGCTTTCTCAAATACTTTCAAATCCTTCTGAGGATCGCCGCAACCTCCGATGACAATCGGGACATCAACGGCCTGAAGCACTTTTTCAACCGTTAACGCTGCTTCCTTAGGCGGCGTGTCCTTCAAAAGAGGATCTGTGCTTACTAGATGCAGCGTTATCATGTCAGCGCCGAACTTGTCCACAGCAAGTTTCGCCCAAGCCGCAGGGTCATCGATTACTTCTTCCACATGCATCTTAACAGCTTTAGCCAACGGAATCCGCATGTCAAAAACATCAAGAGTAATAACCGGAGGATGAGGAGTCTGATTCTCAAACAAGTAGTAAGCAGGAGATCGTTCACCGCCAATGATCACTGACTTCCCCCGCGTTCCACCGTCACCCTTGGTTGCGCCCAACTGCACTTCACAAATTCCTCCAGAGTAAGTTTCAACTGGCGGAATGAAATCAACTTCAATAATGTTCGGTGGCTTCGCTTTCTTGGGCATTGGTACGACCGGCGCTTTGGGCGTAGCTACAGTCGATGGTTGAAGCCAAATCTCTAGATCCCCAACGTCTAGGTCAACGTCTTCAAGTTCCACTTCTTGCAGTTTACTCAAGATCTCAAAGAGTTCAGGGCTGAATTTCAACAGTGCCTTCTTCTGTGTCTCCTCTTCCCCACTGTTTCCCACAGAGCCTTCACCTCTTCTCAGCTTTCTCCACTCGAATAATGACCTTCTTTGCATGAATCTTAGCGTCTTTCAGAATTATCTTGAAGCCGCCAGCAGCTATAGGCAACGTTGGCAATTCAACCACCGGTACACCTTCTGGAACCTCCCTCTCTTCAGCTGGAGCCTCAACCTCAGCTGGTTTAGCTTTCCATAATTCAACAACCGGATGGCTTCTTGTTTCCAGATACTTCTTTAATTCGTCAACGGTTTTGGCTTCGCCTTCCGTAGCGATTTTGTCAATAATGTCCTTGGGCACGAACTCCTTAACACGCTCTTTTATACTCAAGGGCATCCAAACGATGCGGTTCCATCCCCCGTCAGCTTGCAGCAGCTTCGGCGACCGCATGTACTCAACAGACAGACCATGAAAGCCATCAACCTGCCTGCCGCCCGCAGTGGAATCCGCAATCGTGGAAAAAGGCAAACCATTCACGGTGACGTCTTTGTAGCCACGGTGAACTACGCCGAAACCGTCAACCTCGGGGATGTAGAAGGCAACTGCTTCAAAGCAGCCGCAGGAAGTGTGCGGATAGCCGAATCCAGTGTACAGCCAAACTCGTGAGATTTCGCCCAGCGACTTTTTCTTCACAGTTTCATTTACGCCAGAGTACTCGCCTTTCTCAGGATCAATCAGCTCGCCCTTGTCAATGTCGTACACCGGGCCTTTAGGATCGATTCTAGCTGTTGCTCTGGCATCAAACCAGCTGATTGAACCACAGTTGGAGTATCGCTGAGGCGTTATAACGCACACATGTGTTGGAGCAAATGATTGGCAAAGGCTGCAGCCATAGAACTTGTCAACTTCCTCGTCCTTCAGTCCGCGGGCTTTGGCGTCGCGAGTTTCGTAAATCTTCAAAGCCTCAGGGTACATTTCTTTGACTCTATTTGGATCTGTAATGAACGTGACTTGGATTTTCTCGATGATCGGCAGCTCATTTTTGTATAGTCGCTGCAGGATTTTTCCAACGAACTCGAAGGAGTTGAACCCTTTCTGGAACGATTTCTTGCTCAGACGCAGCCAGATGTCGTAGCGTTGATTGAGATGCATCATGCCTTCGATATAGTTGACGAATGCGTGGATTCGTCGTTCAACCACGCTTTCAAGTCCCTCTTCCAGTTGTGCACCAGCTACTTCGATGAGTATGCCGAACGGGTTGCTGCTTCCCACCGGCATGTCTTTGATGTCCGGTCCAACGATGATGATTTTTCCATCTTCGATTTCGTCGAGTTTTCTTACTCTGGCTAGTTCGAACTTGGTGTCGATGCGTTCGCCGCCTAGTTCCACCTGAGTGTCCTTGAACCTTATTCTCTCGCCTTCGTAGATGACGCCCACATCGACAGGGATGTCTGCAAACATAGACATTGTGTCTATTCGCCTCCTAACTTGCTGATGATGACTTCAAGATTCTGAGCCAAATCTTGAATTGGCAGATTGGGAAAAGACCAAGATGCATGCGGATGATAATATCTGTCCAGACTGATTGTTTTCAAGTTCTGCCCGAAATGCTTGAGCCCGGAGAAAATAACCCATTCCATATAGTACGTGATGCCCATAAACATTGCTAGGTCGTGTTGACCCTTGCCGTCTAATCCTTTCCATTCTGGGTCAACAAGTCTGTTGCCGATGTCAACGGCAGGCATGAATGCTGCTGGTTGAAATCCTTTTTTCATAAACTCACCTACGGTGTGTGCCGTTGCCACTATTGGGATTTTTCCTTCCTGTGAAATGCGGATTGCGTAGTCTAGGAGTTTCTTTTCTCCAATCTCAGTTTCAGCGGCTTCATGTCCAACAACGAGTAGTGGATGGCTTGCTTTTTTGACCATTGCCACTACTACTTCTGGTTTGGTTATGACCAAGGCTTTGCTGGGTCCAGAGATTTCCGCTTTTTGCCATGGTTCGCCTGTTGCCATTTTTAGGCTTCCTCCTTTTTCTTTCGTATCATTCGTGGCAGGAGCGTTGGGTCAGGGATTCTGTTTTCCTTCCAGTTTTTCTCTTTGAGTATCTTGCGGATTTCGTCTTTCATGGTTATTGGTATGTCTAGTTCATTGCGCACGTAAAGATGAATGTCGTCTGGCAACGTGCCGTAAAGTCGCTTGTGCAGGTCAATCCAATGTGTCAGTTTTATGGCTCTGCCTTTTGTAGTGTCGTTGGGTCGCATGCACAGTTTGGCTATCATAACCATGGCTTCTTCCTTGGTTTCAGCGGCATAGAAGAGATGCTCTGGAGCAGGACCTACATTCACCCGGTCTCCAGTGCGAGCGTCGTAGACGTTCCAGTCTTCCTCTCGGTCTTTTCTGCCTAAAAGCATGCGGCGGTATTTGGCGCCATGAGGACCAACTATCACCGGAATGCCTAGCCGCCAGAATCCACTAGCTATTGCAGCTGCCTTCTGAGAGTACGCGCCCCAAGCTAAGCCAACAGCGCCTACACGGTTGTGAATGTAGTCAGCTATTTCCTCGTAGTTAGCTCGCAGACTGCGTTTGGCAAATATGTTAGCTATTTTTATGGCAGCGCCCGCTATGTGTGCGTTCGCAACGCAGGAGCCCACATTGACTATTCCGCCCGCTTCGAAAGAGCCTGGATAAGATTCATACAGCGTCTTGCCTTCTTCATTCTTGTACATGGCAGCCGTCATGGCCGCGCAACCTGACGTAACCACAATGAACCTACGGTTGGCAAATTCCTGACAGATGTCAATCACTTCTTTTCCGCCGTGCGGGTAGTTGGAGCACCCTACAACTGCTAGTACGCCTGGGATTTCTCCCAACACGATTGGGCTGCCGACGTTTCGTATCTCTACGTCTTGTATAGCGCCTCTTCCAGACCTAACCTTGAATTTCTCTTCCTTCAGCTTCTTTTCTCCAGCCTTAACAATATAGCTGTGAAGAGGCAAACCCACTTGGCAAGCGTTTTCACAGCGTCCGCAGCCTACACACACATCGTATAGATCTGCGAGCGATTCCAGATCGCCTGTTGAAGCATCAGCCACTGCCTCCATTATGTGCAGGTCTTGTGGGCATGCTCTTCGGCAGTCGTTGCATTTCTTGCAGGTTTCTGCTCCTGCAACTATTTCTTCGACGCTTGGTATAGCCTTGAAATCTTGGCGGCTGGGTGCGACTTTAACTGCGGTTCTGACTACGACTTCTCCAGCTTTTTCGGGATCGAGGATGAGTACTCCCGCGGCTTTTCCTTCGGTCAGGTCGTTCACTATAGCGTCAACTGGATCATGCGTTCGGTTGGGCAGACCCATGCAGTTTTTCTCGCTTGTCACCACTACTGGGGCTTTGATTTTCTGAGCTTCTTGTAGGCAGTCGGTTCGTACACATTGTTCATCCAGGACTACTACGTCTGGAAGTCCGCTTCTTATGAACCTGAGTTGCCACGAGATTGGACCTATGATCTTTCCGCTTGAGGTGTAGCGAGTTATGTCATGCGCTGTGCAGCATAGGCCCGCGACTTCTACCTCTCCGAAGAGTCCGTTTGATTTCAAGTAATCGATTATCCCTGTTGCGGGTACGACGTTGTGACCTATGCAGAGTATCATGGGTTTTCGCGTGTCTATTGTTCCATATCCAAGGTCAACTAGCGGTGCTTCTGGGTCTGCTTTAGGAAATCCTAGAGCAGCTACCTGCGCTAGGTCTGCCACTTCTAGTCCGATGTGGTCGACCATTCCTGCGTGGAAGGCTTTTGATTCGAAGTCTATGTTGTTTCCTTCTTGGCCCGTGTGTGTTGACGACATTAGATTGGTGATTTGGTTTTCGCAGTAGTCTAAGGCTTCTTCTAGATCACCTATGGTTTTGGGCTTGTAGCCGCAGACCAGGCGGATTATCGGTGCTTCTACTTGGATGTTGAGTCCGCCCACATCAAGGGGGAAGTCGTGCCCGTATTTCTCGACCAAGTGTTCGACCATGTGTCGTGCATGGGCAGTGTGTGTGGAGGCGCCGATTAGGCAGGCAAGTAGGACTATGCGTGATTGTTGTGCTGCTATGTCTATTCCGCACGCCCCTCTTTTGCCCGCTGTTAAGTCGCATTTGCCGAACGTGCACAAGCAGCAGACGTCGCAGTAGGGCATGTAAAACGGTTTATAGCGTTGCAGGAGTTTGTGGTCCCATTCTCTTAGAGTGGTTATGCTTGGAAATGGGGTGGGTCCCATCGGCTCGGTCCATGTTTCTGTGACGAGGCGCCCAACGCTTAATTCGAGGTCTTTTACGGTGGCAACATTTGTTTTGAGTTCTTTGATCTTGACTTGAACATTCCTTCGGGACAAGTTACAACTCTCTCTTGCGTGAAAGCGTTGAAGTTAGTGAATAATGAGAGCCAAGCTTATAATCTTTCTTAAACCATGCTTCTGCATCTCTGCATGTGGTTTCTTGGCTCTTTTTTCGATGTCGTAGATGATCGATTACACTTCGAGAAGCTAAGCCTGATCCACCTCCCCTCTACGGTTACGCAATGAGTCTCTAATGCTGTCCAAATATGCGATGTCAAAGGATGCTTATTGCCTGCTTTTACTCGTCTTGTACGCATCTTACGTCATCGGTATGTCTAGAAGCATCCTTTGTAAATATTTGCAGAATTCGAATTGTATACATCATATGCAACATCTCTCCTTAAATTATAATTCAGCTTGAAACGAAACCGTTATAGCCCCGATTCTTCTATGTACATTGGAGAGCAGAATGAAAATCGAAGTCTTCATTAAGAATGAGGAAGTGCTTCTTCAATCAACTCAAATAGGAAGACCAGTGGCAGATCATTACTGTACTGCTCATGATACCTTCAAGACGGAAAAAATACTATCTGAAGAAAGCAAAACAGTGTTGGAAGAAGCAAAAGAGAAGGCAGAAGAACTCAATGCCAGAATCGTTGTTTTCAATTTATCCACCTTCAAAGGCAAGCTAAGTGCCAGACTTAAAGGCGTAAAATCTCCAACTTGGAGAATTGTGGAATAAAGCCAATCAAAAAACGTCAACGTCTTAATTGAATGCCAATACCTAACATAAACAAAAAGGCACACTGGTGCCAGACTCTAAAAGCGGACGCTGTCTCCAAGTTCCAGCATCTTATTTCCATTTGAATCCAAAACGACGATCTAGAGCAGAAAGTCGTTTGGCTCCTGCGGGCTTGCGTAAGGTTAATACGATGTGGCTTGCGTATGCGGTTGATATTAACTTGGTGGAGTCAGCTTGCCCAGAAAAGAAGTGCGTGTAGCCGTCGCGGGCGTCGGCAACTGCGCCTCAGCTTTGGTTCAAGGCGTAGAGTACTACAAGAACGCGAAAGAGAAGGCAACGGTGCCAGGCTTGATGCATGTCAGGTTCGGCGGCTATCATATTAGAGATGTTAGATTCGTTGCAGCTTTCGACGTGAACAGAAACAAGATCGGAAAGGATTTGGCTGAAGCCATTTGGGCTGAGCCAAACTGCTGCGCCAGATTCTCTGAAGTGCCTAGAACTGGGGTAAAAGTCTTGTCCGGTCCTGTTCTCGACGGCGTTGCACCCCACATGAAAGAAGCTTTCTACACTTATGATGAAAGGGCAACTAAACCTGCAAACGTGGCTGAAGCCTTGCATGATGCTGAAGCCGATGTTTTGGTGAATTTTATTCCAGTGGGCAGCAAAAAAGCGACGCGAGCTTACGCTGAAGCCTGTTTAAAAGCTAAATGTGCCCTCGCCAACTGCATCCCAGAATTCATAGCATCTGATTCGAAATGGGCTAAACGTTTTGAAAAGGCAGGATTGCCAGTGGCGGGTGACGACATAAAGAGTCAGTTAGGCGCCACTATACTTCACCGCAACCTAGTTAAGCTGTGCCTTGACAGAGGCGTCGAAATCGACGAGACTTATCAACTCAACTTAGGCGGCAACACCGACTTCCTCAACATGACTGTCGAAGAGCGCTTGCACACGAAGCGGATAAGCAAGACAGAGGCGGTGACGAGTCTTGTTCCATATAAGTTGCCGACTCGCATTGGACCATCCGACTACGTGCCTTTCCTAGGCGACAAGAAGATCTGCCACATCTTTCTGAAGGGCAGGAAATTCGGCAACCAGCCAGTGACTCTGACAGCCAAACTTGAGGTCGAAGACTCACCTAACAGTGCAGGAGTAGTCATCGATGTGGTCAGAGCCGTGAAAATCGCGCTAGATAGAGGCGTAAGCGGCGCCTTAACAGGCATATCGGCATACGCCTTTAAGCATCCACCAGTGCAAGTGCCGGACGACCAAGCTAAACAATGGGTAGAAGACTACATACAACGAAAACGAGAACGATGACAAACTGCTTGATTAGACCAAATCGCCTTCTGGTATGCTCAGTTATAATGTTCCTTGAAATCTTCTTCTAACAGCCAACTCAGAAACTTAAAATCGTCCTTGATGAGAGAGGTCTTTCATTTTGGCAAAGCTTTTGCAGGAATGCCTAACCTCTTCTCAATTTCCCGTGCTAACACTTTTGCGTCTCCTACACGATAATTATCTGTGATAACTAGTTTAGGCTTGCTTTCGCCTACATACTGTAATAGTTCCTTGAAATCAGCGTGGTCGCTTAAAGCCACGATGTGCTCGTTAGGTGCGATCTGCCGGCGTGGACCACTGAACTCCCAGCCGCTTACGCAGATTCGAAAACGGTCAGCGCCTACGTAACGTTTTGAATTCATGTGATAAAACGCCACGTGCGGATCATTTCTTCTCGCGATTTCCTTTGCCTCTTCTTCGTTCGCCGACAAGACTTTGCCTACGCGCATGCCGTAGTGTTCGCACACTTTTGCCGCGTGAAAAACCTTTTCTGGAAGTATGAAAGGCGCATCTACATCATTCTCGTGGAGAATCTGCATCACTTCCTGCAGTTTTCCATGGTATCCGAAAATGTACAGAGGCCCATTCTTCAAGGCGGATTCCACAAGCGTAACAAGTGCAGTTTCAACAATCCTTCTAAAGGGCCGGACTTGAAATGGATTGCCATAAGTTGCCTCTAAGACTAGGATGTCAGCCTTTAGAACAGGCGTTCTTGCCATTCTGAAATCGCCTGTATAAACAATTCTGGCTCCGTCTCGATCTTCAACCAAAACTTGGGCTGCACCCAAAATATGGTCAGCGGGATGCAGTGTTATTCTCTCGCCGTCATAGGGTAGGGTTTGACCGTAGTTTAGGGCGTAGACGTTTCCATTCGTCAGCGAAGTTTGTCCACGTAGAACGGTCAGCAGGTCTCTTGTGGCTGGTGTCATTACGACTGCTTTGCATCTTCTGAGACTCTGTTGCAGGCCTCCGAGATGGTCGTAGTGTGCGTGAGTGACCGCGCGTATCGAACGAGAAGGGTCGTAAGAGTCGCATGCAACATGTTTGCCCAAGAGCACAGCGCCGTTCTGGGTTACAGAAGCCTTCAGAGCCATCGGTGAGCCACGGCGCTTGCTGTTTCATCCATTAGCAAAATAAGGTTTGATGACATGTTGGTGGCAAATCTGGTTCTAAGTGAGGGATTATTTTTCTATACATATCCTTGATAATTTTTATATACCTATGTTTAGGTAGTATATTATGAAGGTCGAGACGGCGGGTTCACCATGTTAAGGTTTAGATATACCTTAACTAGTGATGGGGAGAGGAGAGTAGCGAAGAACGAGTTTTACTTACAGCAGACTCCAAAGTACAGAGGTTATACGGAAAAGATCTTCAGAGCTTTGTACGGTTCAGACGCGCTCACCATAGCCGAAATCAGCAGATACACGGGCATCGATAGACGCTCAGTAAACGGAGTCATAACTTTCAATCTGATGGCTGGATACATCAAACGAGAACTCCTGACTTGGGAGACCTGAAGTCACCGTCTTTCTATCGTTTGCAGAGTTGTTTTTCCAGGATGGTAAAATATTGAATAACCATAGGACTGACTTGAACACGCTTCACGTTAAGGTTCACTTCGAGCGCCGAAGATTGCCAAGTCTCCAATTCTGATCATTTCAATATTTGCCAGGCCGCTTCCTTGAAGCAATCTGGTCCAGCATTCCTCTGTTTTGAAACAAAAAATGACAGTAGCCAGTAGAGAAAAGTTGTCTTTGTTGCTCTGGGAGATTCCCAGAAAAAAGTGCTGACCTAGTTCACTGAATCATATAGCTGATGATCTCATGGCGCCAAACCCTAGGAAATCGACTCACACTCTGGCAAAAGAACATTCTAAATTCGCGAGTATACTCGATCGCTTGAGTATTTGCCAGTCGTCATCTCGTTTTCAATCTCGCGTAGCAAAAGGATGCGTTGAAATGTGGCAGGATGCGTTTGGAACAATCGGTTTACGGTGAGCCATCGCGATTTCGCTTCCTTCTCCATGGCGAGTTCGAGTTCCTTCTCGTCTAGAACACCGTCTTTGTCGAGGTCATACTCTTCTTTCCTGCCAACAATACTTTGGATTTCAGCTTTTGCCAAGGCTGGATCTCCGATGTAAAGGGTTCTGGCTCCGTCTTTCTCAGGATTGGGCGCCAGCGACAGTCCATAAGTGATCTTGGTTAATGCACTTTCTAGAGTTCGGGGAGAGCCAGTGACGTAGGCTGAATAGGCGTCGGCGTAGTGTTCGCGCAGTCGACTGAGCCTCATGACACATAGCAACGCAATAATATACACAATATAGGATAGACTGCTGATAATGAACAGAGCCGCTGCGAGACCGCCGCCCTCTTTCTTCCGTGAGGCTCTTCCGCTGACCCGGGCCGCTTCAAAAGACATGCGGAATATTAGGTAAGCTAGGAGCGGCAGAGATGAAAGCGCCGTCATGATCAAAAAGTCTTTGTGCTTGATGTGGCCGAGTTCGTGCCCGATCACACCCTTAACTTCATCTTGATTAAGCTGTTGAAGCAGCCCTTCGTGCACAGCTAGTGTTGCATCTTTACTTGTTCTTCCAAAGACAAAGGCGTTGGGTGTTGAGTTAGGCACAATAGCTAATCTTGGAGTTGGGATGCCGCTTTTCTGCGATAGTTCTTTCGCAGTAGATTCGAGCCATGGATTTTCGCCTGATTTTAGATAGTGCAGTCGAGTTGACGCCCTAACTATTGCTGGTCCGACAAGATATTGAATGAGGATGAAAACACCTGCTAGAACAAGGGCCAAGATCAAGTTGAGTTGTAGTATGAACATTATGACCGCTAGAAACGCTGCGAATATTATGCCCAATAGTAGATTCGGAAGTATCATTGCCAATTTCAATTGAGCTAGCGATGCCAAGCTTCTCGCCTTTCATTGCCTCTTCTTTTGAGGAATTGAACGGAGAGTTAAATCTTGCTGTATAGCTACAGCGCTGGCAGAAGCGTCATTATAATTGCCGAGCCGAAAGGTATCGAGATGTTGTCGTCTATGCGCTCGAACTTCTCAACAATGCTGGCGAAAGCTGCGCCAACGAAGGCAACGTAACCAACACGCCCATTCATAAAGTAGGCTAGAGTCATGCAGACCGCAAACATTGCGGCGTTGCCCCAGATGCCTTTGTTTCTTTTTCCATAAATGAAGTTGCGCACTATGCCTGTTAAACCGTCGCCCCAAGCCAAGAACAACGCTGAAAGCACGCCAATCCAGATGTTGTAGTTCCAGAAGACAACTAGTAACGCTGTACATGCCACTGTGAAATAAACGTCCGCATAATTCCTTTTGATTTGGAACCAGCTGTACGATTCTCGAAAATGTCCAAAAACCGTAAACGCAACCATCATAGAGCCCAAAAGCAGAGGGACGAGCCAATCGCTAAAGATTAAACGTGCCAGCAGAATACTTATTCCCGCTGAGAGTATGTGAATCGCTTTGCGCGCCATGTACGTGCCGTACTTCTCGCCAATCTTACGTGAAACAAAGAGTATTATGAAAATATTGTACGTGACTAGCAGAACTCCATTGACTATGTCGCTATAGATCACGTTTGCGCCTCCTTCCTCTCCAAATAACGCCGAAAAACAGTCCAGCTACAAATCCTCCGATGTGCGCCCAGTACGCTACGCCTCCACCAACAGCAAGGGTGCCATACAAAAACTGGAAGATGAACCATAAGCCCAGAAAAATCACAGCGGGAATAGCTACAATTGAAATCCAATACAACAGAACAAGGGTCAAAATTCTGGACCTTGGGAATAACACGAGATATGCGCCCATCACACCGGAAATAGCGCCTGAGGCACCAATTGTTGGTATAGCACTTTCTGGCGAGTTGAAGACGAACAGAATGTGTGCAACGCTAGCCGCAATGCCTGACAGGAAGTAGAACGCGAAGTAGCTCATGTGTCCAAACGTATCTTCTACATTATCGCCAAAAATGTACAGAAAGAGCATGTTTCCGCCCAAATGGATAAGGTCACCATGCAGAAACATCGAAGTAAAAAACGTAGGAAGACGATTCCCATGGGCCACTTCATTTGGTATCAGACCATACCGCGTACTGAGTAACATTATTGATGGTGAGTCCAATGCTCCAAAGAGGGTTGCTGGCCAGAACGGATAAGAAAGCTCTGGAAGGAAGGTGACAAAGAAGACGATTACGTTTGCTATTATAAGCATTCGTGTGACATGTGGAGCTGTAAAAGACCTGATCTCATCCCGAAGCGGAATCACTATTTGTCACCGAAAGATAAACGCGTTGCCTGCTTCTCTTCACTTGTAGTTTTACACATTATTGGCTACCATAGATATTTAACCTTAATCGCAGAAGGTTCTCGTCAAACCGGAAAGGTTGAAGTCTGACTTCCAACAAAACATCTTTGGTTTGGTGAAAGCTAATGAGCATTGTCCAAGAAATCCGCTGCTCCAACTGCGGCGCGCCCGTCAAGTTTAATCCGGGCGAGATTGTCGCCACATGCCGCTACTGCGGCTTTACGCAAGTGATCGAAACTGGAACCGCTTTTGACCTTGAACATTCCGTAATTCTGAACGAGTACAAGCCAGAACAAGTTGATGATTTGGTCCGAAATTGGATGAGAGGCGGCTTTCTTAAACCAGGCGACATGGCAAGAGCTTCAAAAATCTTGGAGAAAAACCTTCTCTACCTGCCATTCTGGCTTGTACCAATAATAGCTACATCAACATACAAAGGCGTTTTCGAAAGGTTGACGCCTCCAATTCTGAAAGAAGGAAAAATCGAAAAGAAGTACAATTGGCTAATTCTAGCCCGCAAAGCCACCGACTTTCCAACGCGAGAATACGAGGTGCCCTTGGAAGGCAAGATCCCATACGATTTCAAAAGGATAGAAGGCTATGCAAAAGTGCTTAACAGCGAGATTGAACAAGACGAAGCCTTGAAGACAGCACAACAGCAAATCGAAGAATCCCATCGATTCCTAATACAGCAAGACGTAGACAAGACCATCGAGATGAAGACTGATTTTGACATCGGAAACGCTGTGTACCTTCACGCGCCAGCGTGGTCTATAGCCTACGAGTACAAGGGCGAACGCTACCACATCTGGTTAGACGGCGCAACGGGCACCGTGATTAAAGGCGACATTCCCTCAACAAGATTCTGGCTAATTTAGCTTGTGGGCTTTGTTTGGAAAGGTTATTAATTCTCTCATCATACTAGTGAGTTGTAAAAGTGGGTTAAAGCTGAAGAAAGGTTGAGCGAACACACCTTTGCAGTTAAGGCTCGTCAGCTCACGCGAGACTATATCTCAACCAAGAGAAGTCACATTGTGGGAAGGAAAACAACTACAGTTATCCGAGCGCTTGATAATGTTGACTTTGAAATCCGTGAGGGCGAACTCTTCGCTTTGCTTGGACCCAACGGCGCGGGTAAGACTACAACAGTCAAAATCCTCTGCACTTTACTGGAGCCGACTAGTGGACAGGCGTTTGTCAAAGGCTTCGATGTGGTGAAGGATTCTGCACGGGTGAGAAGGATAGTCAATATGGTAGCTGGCG
>Ga0315309_1000629_pt1 | contig 21516 bp, 19 predicted proteins | sample TDP4_MG_FD_203080 | JGI IMG/M metagenome (GOLD analysis project Ga0315309, IMG submission 203080) | Freshwater sediment microbial communities from Lake Towuti, South Sulawesi, Indonesia - TDP4 | ecosystem: Environmental > Aquatic > Freshwater > Lake > Sediment | place: Indonesia: South Sulawesi... | reverse complement strand
AGCATGAATTCCCCGGACTCCAGGCTCGCCACGGCCGCCAGGACCATCTCCACTTCACGGATGTCCAGAAGCTTCGACTTCCATGCGAGCATGCGGACTATCGGGTTGACAGAACCTTCCAAGCCGCCACACCATTCAAAGGACCACGAGCACTTCTCGTTATAGTCTTTGCTTTGCCTCACACACCTCTCAGCAGGGAGCCCGCCAATCCTCCCCGGGCGATCGATCGATCGCCTCACCATCACGGTGTTCACCCTAGACTAGTGACAGGTTTCCCCAGGCGCTCATTCATTCTCCGAGGCTTGAGTGGTCGGTCGGTTCTCTTCTGAGACTCACTTCCGCCGCAAGAGGCTCAACGGAATTGTCGATCCGTCTCGCCACGGCACATCTCGCTGGAGATCGATCAATCACATCACGCAGCATGTCTCTCTCTCTAAGATCCGGAGGGAGCCTACGACGGAGCGAGCGGGAACCGCTATCCTGTTTATGCCCCCCGAGATAGCCGCTGCGTCAATCCGTCTCCGCATCGCTCCACCAGGCCTCATGCAGCCAAGAGCCAACTCCGTCTCAGGCATCATCAACCTGGCGATCGTCACAACCCTCTGGACATCCAGCGGGCCTGGTGGCTCGCAAGCCTGGAACGTTGTTCCTCTGGTAGGGGTGAAGACTATGAGAACCAGAACGTCCGGCTTCACCTGAGCTGCGACCTGCAGCGCGTTCAACTCGTGGCTCATCCTTCCGCCGTCGAGGCCTATGCACACATGGGGCGCCAGCCGACTGAACCCCTCCTTCTTGAGGAGCCTCAAGGCCTCGAGGTAGTCGTCTCCGGTTCTTCTCAACCCCGAAACCCTCTCGGCGACGTCAGGTTCTCCTATGATCTCCGGGCAAACTGCGTCTACGCCTGCCCCTCTCAATCCCTTCACTTCCTCCTGATCCAGTAGGCCGGGATGGATCGCAAACTTGAACCCGGTCGTCTGCTTGATCTGCCTAATGGCCTTCAAGAATGGCTTGACGGGGAGCCTTCCCTTCGCGTCGAAGCCTCCGCTCAGCAGGCAGCCCTTGGCACCCCCCTTGTGGAGGCGGAGACACTCTCGAACTAGGTCCTGGGGGGTTTCTGAGGCGATCATCCCCCTGAGGTAGCTCTTGTTGCAGTGTCGGCAGGAGAGGCTGCACTCCGCCCCGGTCAAGGAGAACGCGGGGAAGACCGAGCCGGGGTGGAAGAGCTGGATCGTTTCCCCGAAGAAGAGCCGTTTCACCTCTAATGCGGCGCGCGCCGAGTCCCGCAGAAAGTCCGTGTCGTCGCTGTGGAAAATGAACTCGAAGTCCTCTTTGGTCAGCAGCCCCATGACGCACCTGGAGACGATATCGAAGTGCATAGGCCTCGCCCCCTCAAAGGCCGAGAGTCGACAACTCCTTTGACACTTCCTCTGGGGAAGGCTGGAAGGGGAAGTTGAAGAGAGGCCCAGAGGCTCTCTCGTTGTAGTAGGGGCGGTTGCATCCAGGACATCCCGTGGTCATGAAGGCACGGCCGGAAGAAAGAGCCTCCCTCAGAAACCCTCTCGAAACACCGAAGTCAACCAGGCTCCCGTTCAAGAACCTAATGTCCTCGGCTCTAGCTAGACGCCTGGAGAGCAGGCTCAGAGCGGCTTGGATCCTGCGATATGACTGCAGGCTGGGCTGGCTTCTGTTCTCCAGCCTAGTCCCTTCCACGGGGGTGAAGGCAAACAGAGCGACCTGGACGCCCTCCTCAAGCATCCGAGATATGAGAGCCACCGCTTCCTCCTCGGTTTCGCCCAGCCCAACGATGAGGTGAGTCCAGACCCGTCGTGGGCCGAAGATCCTCACGCAGGTTTTCAGAGCATTCATGCAGTCGTTCCAAGAGTAGATCCCTGCCTTAATGCGGGAGAAAATCTTCGGCGTCGCCGCGTCCAGAGGGAGCGAAATTGAGTTGAGCGCCAATCTTTTCAGTTCTTCGAACTCTTCGCGCCTGAGAGGCGGGCAGGAAGCCGAAGCGGGCAGCCCCAGCTTGGCAGTTCCCGAGAGGATATCCTTGAGATCACGGAGGAACTCGTCGTAGATCAGCGTCTGCACGCAGACCCTCGAGAAGCTTCGGCCCGTCTGTTCGAGGCGGTCCAGAACATCGCTCAACGCGTACCTGGGCCATTGAACCCGGGAGAGCATGTCTCTTCTGGAGCTTGAAGTGGATGACTGCGGGCAGAACGCGCAGGTCGCCCGACACCCTTTGTCGCTGTCCATCATGAGGTAAGCTGTGGTGGGGTAGGTTCCAACGGTGGCCTTCATCAAGCCTAGCCGGACGGCTGTTCCCGTGGACACACGGATCGTTTCCACCATCGGCCGCTCACCTCCGGGCACCGGGCTTCAGCCAGCAGCAGGTGTCCGTGCGGGTAAAAATGGTTGCGGTGGGGCTGAAAACCGATATATAGCGCCAAGCCCGAGCTGCCCGGACTTCCTGTGAAGAGCCTCGGCCTCTGCCTCCTTCTTCCTCTAATCGCTGCAAACCTCTCACCGGTTTCCATGGCCGTGCAAGGCCGAAGCCTCCAAGCCGAGAATGAATTGAAAACGTACTACCTCTTAGAGAGAATCACGCTGGCAAACACCGGAGCAACGGAGATCCAGCTCAACATGACAGACAGACTGTACAGTCTCTTCATGAACTTCACCAGCCAGAGAAGCTACCTCTTGAACACCAGCCACCGTGTGGCGAGGACGTTCAAGGACAATGATAGCATGCCCGTGATGGAGCTCGACTTGCCAGAGAAGGTGCCACCCAACAGCTATATCCAGTACAACGTCACGCAGAAGCTCGTCGCCAACAGAACCAAGTTGATGGGCCCTAAGCTTGACACGGCAAATTCGGGGAGCCTCTCGCAAATCCCAGAAGACATCAAAGCCAACTTCACCAGGTCCACAGGTCCATGGCAGTACGATTCCCCGCAAATGGCGTATCTCGCTGACGAGGCTCGGAACCTTGGCTGGGGAGACCAAAACGCTCTGAGCGTTCTGTTCAAGATCATAACGTGGGTAGGGAATAACACTTCCACTCCCACAGCATCGGACGGCTTTGAGGGACCCAGATACCCGAACGAGACCTTGCCGAAGAGCATCCTGGGAGAATCCATGGGTGCAGGCGACTGTGATGATCAGTCGAACACCCTGATCCTGATGTGCAGAGCCGTTGGACTGCCCTCCTTCCTTCAAATCGGAGGCATATACCACAATGGAATAAACTCGTCCCTGACATGGTGGAAAGGACATCTGCAGTACTATGAGAGAAACGTGGGTTGGCATGGATGGGCGATGGTGTATGTTCCTCCGTGGGGGTGGCTGCCCGTAGACCTGGTATGGTACTACCTGGTCACGGGGAAGACAGAACCTAGGCAGGCCATAATCGGGTCCGCAGCTGTCGTGCAATCTATGATCTACATAGGAAACCTGTCTGTCACGGACTACATTGCGGATACCCGAGAAACCAAGAAGACCCTGGAGGGATCCAACCTCTACATCAGGGTCGACCACGTCCTCGTGCCCGAAGGTTTTTCGCTCAGCGACGTCAGCCTCCCGCCTCTAGCTTTCCCGTGGAAAGGAAGCCACACCACGGCCACGGCAACCCTGTCCACGCAAACCACCGAAACACTCTCCACCAGCTTCACATCCTCGGCGACAACATACACCTCCACATATCAGGCGGCCACACTGGTTCTAGTAGCTGTGGCCGTGGCGACGGCGGTGGCGTTCCTGGCGGGAAAAGTTACCAGGCGGCTTGACGTGAGAGCAAAAGCCGGAAACGACATATAGGTCGCTGCACCACTGCCGCTAGGGCGCCGAGAATTGGCGAAGATAGCGGTGTGGATCAAGGAGCTCAGAGCGCCATTCATGCTACTCACAGCGGTGTCCGTGTCCCTGGGCCTGGCGGCGGCGTGGCGATCAGGCTACTTCGCGGCTCTCGACGCAGGCCTCACTCTCCTCGGCGTTTTTCTGCTACACGCGGGAGTTAACGTCCTCAACGACTACTTCGACTACAGGAGCGGAATCGACCTTCGGACGCAGCCAACGCCCTTCAGCGGGGGAAGCGGCATCCTGCCTGGCAAGCTCCTGAGCCCTCGAGCCGTGTACAGAGCCGGCCTGGCCTTCACCGCTGCCGGAATCACCATCGGGCTCTTCTTTGTCCTCACCAAAGGGCTCCCGGTGCTGCTGTTCCTGTTGCCTGCCGCGCTGACCGTCTTCTACTACTCCACGACTCTTGCACCCAGGGGCTTCGGGGAGTTCGCCGCCGCGCTGAGCTTCGGGCCGCTCGTTGTCGGTGGCTCCTACTACGTCCAGACGCTGAGAATCGATCTGGAGCCCATCGTGCTAGGAGTCTCCCAGGGAATAATGGTCGGAGCGATCCTGTTTCTCAACGAGTTCCCGGACGTGGAAGCGGACAAATCCAGCGGCCGGTATCACCTTCCAGCCAGGCTTGGTATCGGCAAGTCCTCGAGGCTCTTCGAGCTCTTCCCTACCGCAGCCTACTCACTAATCATAGTGTCAGCTCTGGCAGGCTTGATCCCCAAGGCAGCGCTTCTAGCTCTCCTCACCATACCTCTTGAGATCAAAGCGTCGATGGACGCCCAGCGACACTTCGGGGATCTCAAGAGGCTGGTCCCGGCCATGGGGCTTAACGTGGCCGCCAGCCTGCTCTTGGGAGCTCTCCTGGCCACAGGATACGTGATGGCCGGCGTCTTCCCGGCTTTCTCCTAAGAGACCAGCATGAACACACCGAGAATTCGTGCGCAGCCGCGCCGATTCTCCAAACCCGGCGACCCTACTTGGGCTCGAAGCTAATCTTGCTTGGCTGGCTTAGCGACCTGTTTATCCCTATCTCAGCGATCGCAGCTCCGTACTCAGCGATTCTCCTGAACCCCCACGCTATCGCCCTCAAGTCTGCGCACAGGAGGGGAACGGACTCCTCGCTCGCACCGGCAGCCATCTCGTTCATGAGGGCTTCCTCTTTCGCCTGCACCACGTTCTTGGCCTCGATGGCGCTGCTCGCAACCTTGATGGCGCCGTTGAAGACGCATTCCATCGCATGGTCACATATGGTGAAGGCAAGCCCACTTAGCTCTTCGAGGGCGTCGGCCCACGAGCGAGGGATCCTGCCTGCCTTCTCAGCGATGCTGATCACGCGTCTCGCAATGATCTCCGAATAGTCGCAGATTATCTCCAGGAACTTGGCAATTAGCCGGTCGTCAACAACCCGCAACATGTTCCCAACCCCAATCTTCCTGGCCATCTCCGGGTCCTGTTGAGCTGAAAGCAGGAGCCGCACAATTAGCCAGTACATCTTGTCAGCCTGCTCCTCGCGGCGCGCCACCGTCTCAGCCAAGTCAGGGTCCAGCTTCAGAAAAGCCTCAACGGCCTCCCTATACATGGTCATGGACAGCGAGTGCATCCTCCGCATCGCGACGTCCAGGGGAAACTTCTCAGGGTCGATCGAGCACTGCATCACAACATGGTTGGGGGTTTCCTCTATCACGCTCAGCCCCATCAGAATCCCCGTCGCCGTCGCTATCTCCTCCAGGTGAAGGGGACTAATCCGGTGGGACGAGGTGACAACTATCTGATCCCTGCCCAAGACATAGTTGCCTACTATCACCCTGGTCAACACACCCCGCTCGTCGCAGAGATCGGCGTCTACAACGATCTCCCGCCTATCCTTCTTGCGCTGCACCATTGCGCTGGGCACCAGCTCGAGTCGTCCGTCCTCCCTCTTCTCCATTATCACTACATCCCCCTTCGCCAGCCCCACCTCCTTCACCCAGTCACCGGGCAGCGAGACAGCCAACGTAGAGTAGCCCACTCTCTGGACCTTTCTGCCCTCTAGCCGTCCACACATCAATAGTCTATAGAAAACAGTTCTCGTCTATAGATAAACATACGCCCAACATCGGTAGACCGAATCGAGAAGAATTAGGCCTTGCTTGGGCGCCCCTCGGCGTCGAGATACATACTTACGCGCTATCGATCGATCCGTATCCGGTTGCCCCCCTTGAGTTATCTCATCTTTTCGTGACCGTGCGGCAGGCCGGTATTTCGAGCGGCGAAGAGCTTCGCCCTGAGGGTCGACCTTGGAAAGAGAGTTGACCCTCCGCAACGAGGCTGGGCCCCGAGGGGCCTCACTGAACCATCGCTGCAGGTCGTCTCTTGGAGATTGAAACTCGGGGGGCAAACCCTCGATCTGAGAACCGCACACAAATATATCCCAACAGATCTCCAACGACCCGAGGCGTGCCGTCATGACTTGGATAGACGAGATGCTACAGACCGATTTCTTGATAAAATCGTTGAACGTCGCTTTGGCAATCGTAATAGTGGTTGTCCTCTACAAGCTTCTAAGCCGGACCATCTCACGCCTATCGAGGCGAGTTGGCCTCGAGCCACACGTCGAAAACAGTCTGAGGCTTGTGCTGAGGCTAGGCGCTGTCGCATTGGTCATCGCCGCTGTCTCGCTCTTTTTCGGCCTGGACCCTACCTGGATCGTCGGCGGCTCAGCCCTAGCAGGCGCCGCGATAGGTTTCGGATCATCGCAGACCATCAACAACATCATAGCAGGCTTCTACGTCACCATCAGCAGACCGTTCAGTGTAAAGGACTACATCAAGATGGGAGACATTGAAGGGCAAGTTGAAGAGATCAGCATAAACTACACAAAGATCTACACCCCCACGTACAACTTCCTCCTGGTACCGAACACACAGGTCATGAACAGCCGGGTCCTCAACTGCACCCACGAAGGCCTCATCAAGTACACATTCAGAATGAGCTTTCCAGTCACGGCCGATAGCAGAATCTTGATTGAAAAGTGCCTCCACCCCTCGATCGACGAGTTCTACTCCAACCACAAAGACGAGCTGCAGCGAAGACCTGAGTGGTTCTTCGACTCCATCGACCGAATGGGAAACTACTTCATGATCCGGCTCTTCGTTCCAAAGGGAGAAGCCAAGCTGCTCTACACCCTGCAACCCGAGCTGATGAGCTTGATCGCACAACGCTATGACTCTGCGACGCGGGCCTGAAACGGGCATGAGAAAAAGAGTCTGATCGACACAATTGCCATGGGCCTTCGACACAGGGAGAAGCGGTGTTTCGAGATGAAAGGGCGAGTTTATAGGTCTCGGTCAAGCAATTGCTCCTAGGCTTTGCCTGAAGTGAAATGGATGGTCAGGATAAAGGACTTGGAAGAGATGAGAGTCAAGGTGGCAGCAACACTGGACCGTGAGCAGGGAATTGTGGGAGATGTGCTGAGAGTCCTGGCCATCCACCATGGAGCAGCCTGGCGCAGCGAGCTGCTAGCCGACCTGGCCAAGTTCTATCGCTTCCAACTTCGTCATGATGCAATCGCTCCCTTCTCCGTCGAATCAGCAGTGCTCAGACTCAAAGAGCTCGACCTATTGACCGTCGAGGAAAGGAGACGCGGGTCCGTGACCGACTCACAAACATACCTAGAGACCCTCATCCGCCTCCGCGACACTGAGGCTGTCAGAAGCGCTCTGCTCTCGGACTCAGCATTTGCTCGTTACTGGTACCACAGACAACGGACAATCCAAGACGCACTCTCCCGAGAAACGGGTGAAGCAAAACCCTGAGCAAGCCAATCGATCGCTGAGAGCGGAAGACCTAACCGTATCGATCCATTGCCCGAAGCAAACTCTAAAAGGACAATTCCTCTACAGAGCCTCTGAGAAACAATGTTGAGCGAAGTGAGCATGACTGAGGCGTACAAGCCTTGGAACTATCCCGAGAGGGTGGTGCTCGCCGTGTCCACAGACGGAGAACACCACGACATCATCACCTTGGGCTGGAAGATGATGACATCCCACTCTCCGCCGATGATCGCCATATCCGTTGGAAAAACCCGCCACAGCCACAAGCTCATCTCAATGGGAGGCGAATTCGTCCTCGCCGTTCCAGGAGAAGACCTCTGGCGATCCGTCCTGATCTGCGGAACCACGTCAGGCAGAAACATCGACAAGTTCAAGGAAACAGGTCTAACCCCGAAACCCGCAAAGATCGTGAAGCCGCCGCTTATAGAGGAATGCATAGCAAACATCGAATGCAAGGTCGCAGGCCACCTAGACACGGGCGATCACACAATCTTCGCCGGCAAAGCAGTATGCTGCTGGCTCTCAGACAACCGAAGGAGAAACCTACTATTGATAGGCCATGAAAGAGGCTATCTCTCTCTCGGCAGCGGAGGCGGCTTCCGCTACGGCGTGATAAGGAAGCGATGAGCCCACCGCCGAACTGCCGACTGTCAACACAGCTCGACCGAGCGATCGATGCAAACACTCATCGTCTCAATAAAAACTGAACAAAACCGTTAGAAGCCCCAGCCTCACCTCTGTTCTCAGGTCGAGTCAAAGATCTGCCCATGTCTAAACTGAACGCGAGGTAGTGTGCCGTGAATTCGATCGGTAGACCGGGCCTCCCGTGCCCCATCTGCCTCAAACCGAACAGTCTGGAACGCCAGGACGAACAGATCGCCTGCGCCAGTTGCGGAGCACTGTGGAGGGTAAAACGAAGCCGGGGTCTCTTCCGACGCCCGATGGTGTTCGCCGAACTGCTTAAACCTGCCTCGGACGGGCGTGGAAAAGAACTCGTGGGGCAGGCGCGGCCACTGCGCTTCTGGAAAAGCGTTGCGCTCCGAAGCAGCCGAGCACCAAGCGCGTGGCCCGCAACTGGGGAGAAGGTCATCGTAAGAGAGATCGTCAAGGTCCGCTGCAAACATTGTGGCAACCTCTTCGACGTCACCCTTGACAAATGCCCCAACTGCGGCGCCCCGATCTGATGTGTGTCGATCGATCAATCGGCAGCGGCAGACCTTGGGCTGCGCCGAACCTGTCTTTAGGTCCAGCTACTGCCAACCAAGGATCGGATGTCCTTGATGGTGTCCTGACTGCTGGTTACGCCGACGTACCGGAATGCCAGGATCGATCGATCGTACTCCTGCCAAAACAAAATAGGCGGCCACCACTTCAGCTGCGACAGCCAAGACAACGAGAACCGCGAGAACCCGCCTCCTCAACCTGGTTCCTCCCCCGTAATTCATGCGCCCAACACCTTGCCCATATACAAGGGTTTATCGACTGACATCCTCGACGATGCAGCAATTCGCAGGTGCTACCAACCAAAAATATTTACGCAACACGGTGATCGATCGATTGAGAGATTCGTAGAAGGGTTGACAGGAATTGCATGATGTCATAATCATTGGTTCCGGACCGGCAGGCTTGACAGCGGCCCTTTACGCTAGCAGGGACAGACTGAAGACGCTCGTTGTTGCCGGAGCTACGTGGGGCGGACAACTCATGCTTACAACGGAAGTCGAGAACTTTCCGGGATTCCAGGAAGGAATTCTTGGGCCGGACCTTATGGACAATATGTGGAAGCAAGCTGAACGCTTCGGTGCCGAGATTATCTTCGAGGATGCCACCAACGTGGACTTCTCATCCAAGCCTTTCGGCGTGACGGTCGGAGGCAAAGTGTATGAGGGAAAAACAGTCATCATCGCCACCGGGGCTTCCGCCAAATGGTTGGGCTTGGAAAGTGAAAGACGGCTGAGGGGTAGAGGCGTCTCGGCATGCGCTACATGCGACGGAGCCTTCTTCCAAGACAGGAAAGTACTGGTTGTGGGAGGAGGCGACACTGCCATAGACGAAGCCCTAGCCCTATCCAAATACGCAAGTGAGGTCAAAGTCGTCCACAGAAGGGACAAGCTGAGGGCGTCCAGGATTCTCCAAGAACGAGCGTTCAAGAACCCGAGAATAGAGTTCATCTGGAACAGCACAGTCCAAGAAATCCTAGGCAGAAATAGGGTCGAAGGCGTCAGGCTTAGGAAGGTTGATTCGAATGAAGAGTTTGAACTGGCGTGCGACGCTGTTTTCATAGGAATCGGCCACAAACCAAACACGGAGATCTTCAAGGGTCAAATAGAACTGGACCAAGCAGGATACGTTGTTGCCAACGACACCACGAAGACCAGCGTGAAAGGAGTCTTCGTGGCAGGCGATGCACAAGATTACCGCTATCGCCAGGCTGTTATGGCTGCTGCAGCAGGGTGCAAGGCCGCCTTGGACGCAGCAAAACATTTGGGGGAGGTGTGAAGGATGGTTCATGTATACTGCCTAAACGAAAAATGCAGACACATCATTCACCTAGACAGCGAAGAACACTGGAACTTCAAAGGAAAGGTCGGATGTTCAAGATGCGGGGCAGAATTGGAAGTAGAGATAAGAAACGGCGAATTGAAGTCTTCAAAGAAATCCAGAGCAAAATAGCCCTGCCGACCCGCACCGGATGAGCGATGAAACGAAGAATAGTCACCAGTGTGTGATGGAAGTTATGAGGGATCACAGAAAAAGAGGCAAGGGGCTACGAACCAGATCAAAGAAAAGAACCGATGTTGCATAGAAAGCGCGGAGCCCACAGACTAATTTTGAAGTGGATATCGCCCGTATCTTCTCGCCTCATCCACCATCGTGTAGATGTTTTCAACCCTACAGTTTGCGTGCAGCGAGTTGCTGGATGCAAGAATGTAGCCTCCACCTTCAGCCGCTGCGTCTATGCACCGCCTCACGTCCCTCCTCACGTCCTCCTCGGTTCCGAAGGGCAGAACATACCTGCAGTCAACGTTGCCTAGGATGCAGACCTTCTTTCCATACCTCGTCTTCACATCCTTCAGGTCCATGGCTCCGGGCTCGATCGGGTGGATACCACGGATTCCGGCCTCCACCATATCGTCTAATATGGGATAGACGTTCCCGTCTGAATGCTTTAAAATAGGGACGCCCCGCTTCTCCGCCAACGCGATAACCTTACGCATATTGGGAAGCTCAAACTCCCTGAACTGCTTCATGCTCATTAGGGGAGAGTGATTGTCAGCGTAGTCATCCGTTATGAAGGCTACCTCTGCGCCGCCGTCAAGCATGATCTTGACCATGCCCAGACAAGTCTCCGCGACCTTGTCCAAGAACTTGTGTGCAATGTCCGGCTTAAGGTGCATGTCTATAAGCAGCTTGTCTATTCCACCTCTGACTTGGAAAGCCATGTGCCAACCGGCGTGTCCCTGGCAGGTTATTGCAGCATCCTCATTCCTCAGAGGTTTCAAGGCGCGCTCGACCATCTCGAACATACCTTCCTCTTCAGGATCCGGTGGAACGTAGTTCTGCATGTCCTCTTCTGTTTCCACGGTTCCTCCAACCCACCAAGTCGTCTTAGTCTCTTGTCTGGATTCAAGTTTCCTTCCCCACTCATCGACATATCGGTTCTTTGAGATGAAACTTGGCTTGTATCTCTTGCTGCAGAGTGAGTAATCGCTGATCGCGGGGATAGCGTCGAAGCCAAGCTTCAAGCAGGCTTTAGATAACGCCGTTCTGTTTCTGATAGATGCTTCCCAAGGATCCTTCTCGGAGCCTGCTACGAGACTGAACCCGCCCAATCTCTTACCAGTGATCGCTTCTACTATCGGCGAATCGAGACCCATGTCGGTTATGGGCACCATGTCAGGTTCCTTCAAATCGACCGCTGAGAAGAAACGTTCCCTATGCGACATTGGCATGAGCATGAAACCTCTACTGAAAACATTGAAGAAACAGCGAGGAACTCTATAAAAGGGTATCGACATGTCGCACATCTCAGGAGCAGCTGCAGGAATTCTTTCGTCGATCGATCTCTCTCACTACGTCTTCTGGCATGCCATGAAGTTCTCTTTGCGTTTCTGCTACGATGGCGGGAATGAAAAGCGGCTCCGTTTTCAATGACCGAAATCGATCGATCGCCGCTTGGCTTCTCATCCTCCTGCGAAGGCTTTACTTCACGAAATGGAAAGACCAACATTGGGGACTAATCTAAAATAGTGCCTAGATCCGATCGGTCGATCGACCATAGCAACAAACCTAGACTGCCGGTGGAGGGATGAGACCCCATGCTCAGACTCTACAACACGATGTCCAGAAAGAAGGAAGTCTTCAAGCCTCTAGAGGAGAAGAGGGTCAAGATGTTCACCTGCGGCCCCTCAATCTACCAGAGACCCCACATAGGAAACTACCGCACCTTCTTGTACGAGGATGTCCTCCATGGATACCTGGAGTACCTGGGCTACCGTGTGGAGCGGGTCCTCAACTTCACGGACGTCGAAGACAAGGCGATAGCTGAGGCGAGGAAGGAAGGCACCACCCTCAAGGAACTGACGAGCCGAGTTGCCGACCAGTTCTTCGAGGACGCTAGGCTTCTGAGGATAAGACCACCTACCTATAATCCCCGCTCATCGACGACCATAGATCAAGCCGTTCATCTGATCAAGGTCCTCCTAGAGAAGGGATACGCATACTGGCACGGAGGCGACATCTTCTACGACCCCCTCAGGTTCAAAGGATTCGGAAAGCTCTACGGCCTCGACATGAAACGGTGGCCAAAAAAGAGAAGACGCTTCCGAAAGGACACCTACACCGGCACTAGATGGAACCTAGGAGACTTCATCCTGTGGCATGGGTACAGGGAGGGAGATGACATCTACTGGCCGACTCAGATTGGTAGAGGGAGGCCGGCTTGGAACATCCAGGACGCGGCCATGGCCACAAAACATCTCGATTTTGAGATAGACATAAGCTGCGGAGGGGTCGACAACCTATACAGACACCATGACTATACAATTGCTGTCGTAGAGGCCGTCTCCGGCAAAGAGTATGCCCGCTATTGGCTCCACGGAGAGCACCTCCTAGTTGGCGGAAACAAGATGTCCAAAAGCAGAGGAAACATTGTCTATCCAGACGACCTCTTGGAACAGGGCTATAGTCCAGAGCACATCCGCTTCTACTTGATCTGTCAACATTACAGGAAGAAGATGAACTTCACCAAGAAGGGGCTCGAGGAGGCTAGGGAGAAGCTTGACGAGCTAAGAGGCATCGTAAAGAGGTTTACCCACACAGAAACTGCCATCGCGAAATCTGATGAGGCGGTCGAAGGCTTGATAGATAGCCTCACCCTTTGCTTTGAAGAGCATATGGACGATGACCTGGATGTCAAAGGCGCCTTTGACGCCGTGTTTGAGATCGTCTCCAAGCTAACCCTCCTCAAGGGAGAAGGCAGAGTAAGCCACAACGACAGTCAGACAACCATCAAACGACTGAAGGAGATTGACAAAGTTCTCCAAATAGTATTTCCTTAGTCGAACAGACGACATGGTCCGATCGATCGCCGTAGCGTTACGCCTGACGAAACGATATGCAGACAGTTCGCTTCTGAGAAAAGAATTGGTTGACAGAAAGAAGTGTTTTTGCCCCCTACGGTTTGTCTATCTCCGGAACCCTCTCAACGTACTGAGGGGGTTCAGGGTAAACCATTTGCCTGGTTTGCCCTTCTGCTCGACATCTACCTGAAAGCGCGATCGATCCAATGCTGGATGCCATAACAAAGGTCTTGACCGGCTACAACAGAGCGTCATCTCCACACGATCTGATAAACCGATTAATTGAGGCAAGATCGGAACCACCAACGTCATAACCGCGGTCAACGTATTAGGACTCGGGCCGGCCGCGTCTCGATCGATTCTGTCAGCTTCTAAGCTTCCGGGCTGTCCCTATCGCCACTAGGACAATGGCTACGGCGACTATTGTCCAGAACCACCATTCTGTCCAGATTGAGGTTGGCGGATGGGTGACAGTGGTGATTGCGGTCGCGGTAGCGGAAATTGGCGAGGTGGAGATGTTGGTCGTGACCGAGGTGGGAGCTGTCGGAGGGGCGGAGGTTGTGACGGTTGTCGCTGTGCCGATCGAGGCAGAGATCCGCAGAATTGAAAGTGCCGCAACTCTAATGTGTTCTTGCAGGTTGTCTGGCTGAACCCAGCTCAATATTTCCGTGGACGTCGAATTGTCATAGGACGTGTGAATCCACTGATCGATGGAGGAAGAAGAAACCAGGATGCTTGACTTCACCGCGAGAGCGCCATCAACGTTGGTATCCAAGCCCCAGCTCCCATAGATGCGAGCGCTTCCCGCCGGGTCCCTGAATGCCTCTTGATCGGAACTGCCTAGACCAATCATTCTGGCGGTAACATTCAGGTCCTCTGCGGCTCGACGAACGGTGTCGTCCAGATTCAGGCTGTCGTCAGGAGTTTCGGAAAAGAAAAGCTCGCCGTTACCAACGCTGTCGATATTGACTACTGCAACGATGTCCTTCATCTGGGCCTTGTGCTGACGCACATAGTCCAATGAACCAATCAGCCCGAGTTCTTCGCTTGCAAAAGCGACAAACAAAACGGTGTACTTCGGGAAATACAGGCTGCCTGAGGCTTCTGAAAAAACTCGGGCCAATTCTAGCACCGCCGCAGTTCCCGCGGCGTTGTCGCAGAAACCACCCGTCATTACTGTGTCGTAGTGTCCAGAGATGATTATGAATTTCTCAGGTTCGATCGAGCCCTCTAACTTGCCAACGACATTGTAGTGAGACCCAAATCCTATGACCGAGTCGATCTTGACTTTTGCTGACACGTCTAGTTCATGTTCCATATCTCGAATCAAGAGGCCTTCTTCATAATTTACCCATCCAACTGGGATCTTCAAGTTCCAGAAATAGGGGCCCAATACGCTTAACGGCCGACCGCCTCCAGAGCTAAACTTGGGAGGAATGGAGCTCATCCAATCGTACCACCATGTGAAAACAACCGCTGCAGGCGGCTGAGCGGTCAGCTTGCTCTTGAAAGTTCGTTCCCAACCAGTGCTCCACCGGACTTCTTTGCCGATTAATACTATTTTGCCGGAGGTATCGATAGCACTCCAAACCGTCGTATTAATGGAACGGGCACCAACCTCATTGCGATTGGCTGCCTCCGGCAAAGGAAGAACAACCAGATCCAAAGATACTTCACCCTGTGAAGTCGGCCAGCTATAGTGCTCAGATTGAAAAGACCGTATCACAAACTGACTATCATTGCAGCTAATGATCAACTTGGGTTGACCAAGTAGAGTCCAATTCGTAAACTCAAATGCTTCTTCATAGGTTTCAAGTCCAAAACTCTCAAATTGCGCCTCGATCCACTTGGCAGCTTCAAACGCTCCAGCCGAACCTCCAGCTCTGAACGAATGTCCCGAAATGTCATGGTCCAGCGCTATTTCTTCCAGCCTCAAGGCATAATCATACACATTTGTTCCCTCCACCAAAGCCACGACCTGTGACTCTTGCGGCGTCAACCCAAAGCATCTCTGCTCCGATCCCGCAATTACATTGAAGGCTACTGAGAGAAACATGAACATGAGCCCCAGCAAGACGTCTTTTCTGTACATTGATCGATCAAGCGTTACGATCCAATCGGTTATTTATCTTTGACGACCGGACAAACCGTCTCCATGTAGTAACACCTGTCTTGCCCACAACAACATGAGCTCGAGTTTGCCTTGATCGATGGACGCAGGGGTTGTCTCAGCTTCAACTGCCTATAGAGGTCTAGGCGGATCTATCGAGGAGCATCCAACCGGAGGCAGAAGACATCAAGGCTAAACGAGACCTTAAATACAAGGGAGAAAGCGAAGAAAATCGTGCAGTCAAGGCTAGATTCACATGCACACCGTTTTGGACCTAGGTGCGGCGGATTGGGAAAGAGAGATTCTGCAGTCCCAAGGCCTAGTCGTAGTTGATTTTTGGCATGAGCACTGTCCTTGGTGCAAGATCCTAGATCCGGTCTACAGTCAGCTCTCCGAAGAATACAAGAGCAAACTGAAGTTTGCCAAACTAAACGTCCTACAGAGCCCGGAGAATCGAAACATCGCGATTACGTACGGGATTATGGGCACGCCAACACTAGTTTTCTTTTGTAGCGGCAGAATAGTTGAGGCAGTTGCGGGTTTTCAATCGAGGGAGCGCCTGAAGCGATTATTGGATGACGTGGTGGGCAAGTACCGAGAGTGTATGGAAAAGAGCACAGAGTTGAATCCCTAGACGTCGATCTATCTAGACAGCCCTTCAAGACATTCGTGAAAGCACTGGATCATCCCTGCTATTTGGAGGTACAGATATACCCCCAGAATCACCGCTATGACCCAGATCAACATTGTAGGGCGAGTCCACGGCCTCAGTTTCTCGGGTTTCTTGTTTAACGTGAAGGCCATCCCCAAAACGCCCGGTATGATTCCCAACAAATGATGTAGCGACGTTGAGAGAATCCCGATCGATTGATCTTCCTGGATACTTACGGCTTTAGGGATCTCCAGTCAATTCTGGACGCGCCTTTGCCCTTGAGCCTCTGGACGTGGTTGTAGGCTGAGAGGGCCGCTGTGCAACCCTGACCTGCAGATATTATCGCCTGTGTGTACGGGTTGTCGCTGACATCGCCGGCTGCAAATATCCCCGAACGCGAGGTCCTACACTCCCTGTCGACCTCGATCTGACCATGGGCTGTTAGCCTCACAAAATTCTTCAACCACTCCGTCTTTGCCACGTACCCCATCTCAACGAAGATTCCGTGAACATCGATCTCGCTGTGTTCACCAGTCTCGGTGTTCTCGACCACCACCTTTTCAAGACCAGAATCACCCTTGAGACTCGAAACCTTGGAGTTCGGTAGTGACTTGACGTTAGGTATAGTAATCACCTGATCAACAAGGTCCTCAGCGCCGACGGGTCTATCATAGCTGTGAACAAGGTAAACCGTCGATGCGACGTTGGCAAGGTAATTAGCTGCTTCAAGCGCCTGGTCACCAGTTCCCACCACAGCCACGGTCTTCCCCTTGAAGAGGGGCCCGTCACAGATGGCACAATATGACACCCCCCTACCCTTCAACTTCTCTTCACCTGGCACACCGAGGTCCTTTGGGGTCTTGCCAAATGCTAGTATCACGGCCGTCGCATAATACTCTCCGCGGGCGGTCCTGACCCTGAAGCACAGCCCGGGACATTCGTTGCGCTCCTCGAGGCCGATCACCTCCTCGTAGATGAACTGAGCCCCATACAACTCGGCCTGCTCCTTGAACTTGTTGGCCAGCTCGAAACCCCCGATACTCAGAAAACCCGGATAGTTCTCTATCTCATTCGTCAGCAACATCTGACCTCCAATGTCCTTCGTCAAAACGAGTGTCTTGAGCCCTTGCCGCGCCGAATACAGCGCGGCCGTTAACCCTGCAGCCGACCCGCCCGCTACAGCTACGTCGTGGAGCATGGATCTACTCAGGAAAGTATGGACATTTATGTTTTCCTTGAATTCGATCGATCGATCGAGAAGGGCGCGGATTTCATCATTGGGCCGCAGGTCGTAGGACGCTCTAGGCTAAGCGCGCGGCATTCACTGTGCTTGGAGGAGTCGATCTGAAATAGAGGAGGCGTAAGCGACCTTCAAGAGGTGGGTCTGGAGGTCCCGTGAATGGCCTAGCCCTTCGCTTGAGAGCGCTGCGGTTTTTCATGTTTTGGGAGCTTGCCAAGCTTTTGAAGAGCCTCCGCAATCTCCTTCAAGCCGAGCATCTCCAACGTTTTCTTACGGGGCCAGCTAGTTTTGAGATCCCATTCGTGAAGGGCGTAGTACCTGTCCAGCATACCATTCATTTCTTCCTCTGAGTTCATGAAACCTCTCTCGGATCCTGATGCAGCTGGCTCGTGCATGAGCCTCCACGGCAAGTCGTCAAGCTTTCGATCGGCCCCCTCTCGAACGTTAAAGCACTTCTCAACTGTGAGGATTCTTCTCCCGGCGAGCATTATCTCCTCTTCGGTTACCGATATTCCCGTAGCGAGAGAGAACATTTCTGCCATGTTCCTAGGTGTGACACCATAGGCAGCGGTTGACGTGAAGGCGCAAAAACCAAGAGAATCTGTAACGGCATAGCACTCCTCGTGCCATCGGACAATCTCAGGCCTATATTCAGTGTAGTATGGTGAGGCCCACTTCTTGTCTCCGGTCAGTTTCTCGATCAATGCGATGGCCTCGGGGCTGGCCCCGAATTCAGCGAAGGTTTCTGTGTGAAGATGGTCCGGCCCTCTGGGATTTACTGCGAACGCAAGCGCGTACGCTTTTGCTGACCTTGTTTCCACGCTTGACTGTTCAAGGCCCTTTGAGTTGCATATTGCCCATTTCCAGGAGTCCTTTCCAATCTTCTCAGCGGCTCGCTTGACGCCTTCCGCCAGTAGATTTCCAATCTTGCCTTTTCTATATCCAATCATTTCAATGGTCTTGATGAGGGCTTCAGCGTTTCCGAATGTGAGGTCTATGTCGTCCGTGTCCTCCCTCGTCAAAAGACCTCTTTCGTGCGTTTCCATGGCCCATTGAATGATGTTTCCAGTCGATATGGTGTCAAGTCCTAGCAGGTTGCACACCTCGTTTGCCTTGAGGACAGCTTCAGTGTCAAGAACCCACGTTCCTCCTCCAAGCGCACAGAGGGTTTCATACTCAGGACCGCCGCTAGCGGTCCCCTCATAGGGACCCTCACCTACACTGCAATATCTATGACAGCTTATGGTGCAGCTGAAGCATCCATCCCTCCTGACCAGGTATCCCTTTTCAACTAGGTTCTGGCCAGTTATCGGGTGTATGTTTTCCAAATGACCCAACCTAAAATTGTAGTTGGGAAATGCATTGAGTTCGTTGACACCTTCCATGGATCCAGAAGTTCCATAGTTGTAGAGTGATTTTGCCCCGCTGTCCTTGGCTAGGCTTTCTCTCGCCGCGAAGGTTACTTCCTTGAACTTATCTGGCTCCTTGACCGTGATCGTCCTTGTCCCTCTGACGGCGATGGCTTTCACCTTTTTTGAGCCCATCACAGCACCTGCTCCGCCCCTCCCCGCCGCGTGATAAACCGAGCTCATGATCGCCGCGAACCTCACAAGGCTTTCTCCCGCGGGCCCAATGCAAGCAACTTTCATTTCGTTGTCGCCGAGGTCTCGCTTGAGGGCTTCATCTGTCTCCTTGACGTTCAGTCCCCACAGATGCGAAGCATCCTCAATCTCTACCACGTTGTCATCGATCCAGACGTATACGGGCAGTCTAGACGATTCGTGCAAGATTACATGGTCGTAGCCCGCGAACTTAAGTTCAGCGCCCCAATGGCCGCCCATACTGCTCTTTAGATATAGACCCGTAGCCGGCCCCTTGCAGGTTACGGTGGTCCTGCCAGAAGATGGAGCCACGGTCCCTGTCAATGTCCCTGCACCGAATATCAACACGTTTTCAGGGCCGAATGGATCGATGCCGGGTTTTCCAATTAAATCCCATAGAAGTTTTGCGTTTATTCCTCTAGCACCGAGAAAGCGCGCGCCCAGCCCCCTTGGAAGTTCCTCTACCCAAGTTTTCTTCTTAGCTAGGTCGATATGTAAGATGTTGCCAGCCCAACAATACAATTTAGCCCGCCCCCAGGACAGCCGATAATGCCTTGACCCTCTTCTCCAGGGATTTCCGCTTTTTCTCCATAGCCGTCCGATCCAAGCCAACGTACCTTATGGCACCTGGAACGCAGACCTTAGCACATTCTGGTTCACCATCACAGAGGTCGCACTTCAGGGCGACACCCTTTCTCACCGATACGGCGCCGAAAGGACACGCGCCAATGCATTCCTTGCAGCCTGTACACTTGTCGGGATCTACATTAAGAGCGTCCGTCTTAGCATTCCTCGTTATTGCTTTTGTAGGACAGACAGTTTCGCAGGGTGCAGGATCACACTGCTCGCATATCATAGGGACACTTAGGCAGGTGCTCTCCATCTTGGGTATACGTATTCGAGCGTCATTAAGACTGAATACCTTCTCTTTAGCTAAAGAGCAAGCAACCATACATGCTCTGCATCCGGTGCAAGTATCCAAATCTAGGAGTAGGACGCGCCTGCTCAGCTCATAGACCTCCGAACTTAGAGTCTCACCATTCCAGTGTCGATTGGTCGATCGAGCAAGAATGGGCCAAACATATAACTCTTGTCTATGAACGTGAAGAGGTCACTAACACCAAACATCGTCATTTGTCCTTTTCGTCCTGTGTTATGTACTCCCCGATCGTTTTGATGGCCATCCCAGTGTTTGTCCCCATCGTGAAGATGATGGGTAGGGTAACCCCTGCAGATTTGTATTCTTCTAGCTTCTCGCGACATCTGTCGGGCGTACCAGCGGCGGCATGAGTATCTACCATGGCGTCGGTTACGAGTTTGGAGGCCTCCAACATGCCTTTCTTCTCCAGAGCCTCTTTGATAGGCTCTATCTCAGTTTCGTCGAAACCACCCATCCTGAGATACTCTGGGTTAGAATACGAAAGGGAATAAGAAAGAAAGCCCCTCACAGCGTCATTAGGTCGACCATTCCTAGACACTGAGTATAAGATAATAGCTGCAACATCTATTTTGGCGGGATCTCGACCGGCCTTTTCTGCGCCGACCTTAATGTTTTCAACCGCATACTTCACGTATTGCGAAGAGCAAGCTGCGGTCAGCAAGACACCGTCCCCTATTTCTCCTGCCAGCTGAAGCATTTTCGGCCCTATCGCTGCTATGTAAATCGGGATATTTGATCTGATCGGCTTGAAACGTTTAAGGAGGAGAAAGTAAGGGTTTACTCCGAGGGTCACGTTCTTCAGGTTAATTGCGCTGCCTTGAAAAGTGACCTCCTTACCAGTCAATAATTCTCTGATCACATGCGCGCTTTCCCTTATTGTCGAAAGAGGTCGCTCAAACTCTATGCCCATCTGTTCAATTAGAGGCGGCACCCCTGTTCCGAGGGCAAGTATGGCTCTTCCTCGTGAAAGCTCGTCTATCGTGGCAATGGTCTCAGCGATGACAGCTGGGTTCCTTGAGTAGGGATTGATAACACCGAATGCCACCTTGATCCTTTTTGTGGCTAGGGCAAAGCATGCTAGCGGCGAAACGGCGTCTCGGAGAAAGTAGTCTTCAGCTACCCAAGCTGATTCGAAGCCGGATTTCTCAGCAAGGTTGACATATCTAATCATTCCACCAACGGATAGCGGTGCACCAGTGAACCCAATCCCGAAGCGACCCACCATCACTACCACATACACTTCGATCCAGTCAAAAGTTAAGCCTTACCAAATTCCATTTGGTGAAATCCTACTGGTATTCGTTCCGAACGGAGAGGCTCTTAACTTTTTCGTGGAGACTACGGGGTGTCAAGCGCATGCACCTCCGCCTGTTCAAGCATACATCAGTCCGCTCCCACCTTCACCAATACGGTGACCAAATCCGCAGCTGATATCTGATCGATGGACTGCGGCTACCAATATATGCACTTGCCATCTTGTGAGAGTTTCAATTATCTCTTTTGGCTCTTTTCTCAATTATCTCTCTCATTCTGGCTTCGATGTCTTTGTCCAGCGGTTCAACCTTGTGAGCTGCAAGTATTTCTTTGACCTTCTCCCTCGCCCTTTCAACTATGTCCTTTGAGCCTCTCTTCTCCCATTCCGCCCTGGAACTTCTGTCGGTGATCAAAGGTTGCCATTGCTCGTCTAGCAAGTGCCTCTTTGTGAACTTCAATGCATCAAGATTTGTGAG
>Ga0315309_1000628_pt1 | contig 21523 bp, 12 predicted proteins | sample TDP4_MG_FD_203080 | JGI IMG/M metagenome (GOLD analysis project Ga0315309, IMG submission 203080) | Freshwater sediment microbial communities from Lake Towuti, South Sulawesi, Indonesia - TDP4 | ecosystem: Environmental > Aquatic > Freshwater > Lake > Sediment | place: Indonesia: South Sulawesi... | reverse complement strand
TTAAGTTTCTCGGAGTCAACGCGCTTAACACATAGACGACATCAAAGACCTGAGAAAAGGAATCTAGCATGATTGTGGCAGGCATCCCCGCCTACAACGAGGAAAAAACCATAGCCAGAGTTATCTTGCTCGCGCAGAGGTACGTAGACCTAGTGGTGGTCTGCGATGATGGTTCTCAAGATATGACAGCGGATATCGCGCAAAAGCTTGGCGCTATTGTGATAAGGCATGAGAGAAATGTGGGCTACGGAGCCGCTATTCAGGCGCTCTTCGAAAAAGCTAAGGCGTTAGATGCAGATTTGTTATTGACTTTGGATGCTGATGGGCAACATGATGCCAAAGAGATACCGCAGCTAATTCAACCAATAATAGAAAAGAAGGCAGACATCGTTATCGGTTCGAGGTTTCTTCAACGGAACAGCGGTATGCCTCTTTATCGACGTTTCGGCGTCAGGCTTCTCACAAAGATGACAAGTGGTCCTCAAGAAAAAGACTCGCTGACAGATGCTCAGTGTGGCTTTAGAGCTTACGATCGAAAAGCCATAGAAGGCTTAGTGCTCGACGAGAATGGTATGGGTGTAAGCGCGGAGGTCTTGTTGAAGGCTGGGGCTTTGGGTTTGGTTGTGACCGAGGTTCCAGTGGAAGTGCGCTATAAGGACTTGAAAACGTCAACTCATAATCCCTTTAGACACGGACTAGGCGTAGTATCTACAATCATCAGATTGGTTGTAGAGGAAAGACCCTTAATGTATTTGGGCGTTCCAGGCGCAGTGCTCCTTTCAATCGGCATTTTGTTTGGATTATGGACGCTACAAATATACGCCACGGCCGGTTATGTAGTAACGAATATTGCGCTGACATCGGTTGCGTTCGGGTTAGTTGGGGCGTTCTCTATCTTTACCTCTATAACCCTCTATGCCATACTGAGACTGACACAGAAGACAGCCAAGAAGTAAGCGCTGTTAGAGGAAAAAAAATGAGAGAACATGTCAAGGAATACGATGGGAAACGGGTATTGGTGACAGGCGGGGCAGGTTGCATCGGCTCGAACTTGACACGAGCTCTGCTCAAGGTTAATGTTGATAAGATTTATGTTCTTGACGACCTTTCGTCTGCGAATGCATGGAACATACCTAATGATCCAAACGTGACTTTCGTTCAAGGAAGCATCCTCGACGAGGAGGTGCTAGGAAGGGTCTTTTCAGAGAAACCTGATTATGTATTTCATTTGGCAGCCCTATTTGCAAATCAAAACTCTATCGATCACCCAGAAACCGATCTCATGGTGAACGGGCTGGGTACTCTGAAAATCTTACAGTATTCTCAACTCAGCAACGTCAAAAAGTTTGTGTTTGCGTCTTCCGGCTGCTCCGTGTATGGTAGTCAGGCTCCATTGCCCATGATGGAGGATTTCGTTTCTCTTCACTTGGATACTCCCTATCAGATAACTAAGTTGTTAGGTGAGCTCTACTGTAACTTCTTCCTCGATTACTATAAGCTGCCAGTGGCTATCGCACGCCTGTTTAATGTCTATGGTCCGGGTGAGATACCGGGTAAATACAGGAATGTGATACCGAACTTTATTTACTGGGCTTTACATAAACAGCCTTTGCCCATCACAGGGACGGGTGAGGAAACTAGAGATTTTACATTTGTTGACAATGCTGTTAATGGGCTCATGAGTATGGGTGTGATCCCTGAAGCCGTGGGTGAGGCTATCAACATAGCTTCTGAAACAGAGACTAAAGTTGTTGATTTAGCTATGATGGTCAACGAAGTTACAGGTAATAACAATGGAGTTAAGTTTGTTGCAAGAAGGAACTGGGATAAGATTATTAGAAGAAGAGCCTCTACTGAAAAAGCCCGAAGAATTCTTGGCTACAACCCAAAAACTGACATGAGGACTGGAATACAAAGAACCGTCAATTGGTTCTTAGAGAATAGAGAAAAAATAGAAGAGAGTGCAAGGTTCTAAGACTATACCGCCTCCCAGATTGATGGTCAGTGAAAGTCGCTTCAATCTTTTTGCATCCTTTTTCAGGTTCATTGGGGTCAACGGTTAGAGTTCGAGAATTAGCAATCAGTCTGCGTAAATTTGGGGTCACCAGTTACATCCTCACACCATTCGAGAACAACTCCAACATTGCTGAAGGCGTAAATGTAGTCTCAATTGCAGACAAGATGCTGAATCTTGGACTGAGTAATTACTTATACAAGATAGCCAAATCAGCTTACTACAATAAGCTCTTAGTGAATCATTTTCTTACCAATCAAAAGTTACAAGCAAAAATAGCTCGAAGACTAGCAAAAACAATTGTCAATGTCCTGAAAAAGTTAGATGCCGATTTAATTCAAGCTGAACAGGACATGACATTATTAGCAGCTATTGAAATCAAAAAAGAAACGGGCTTACCAGTTTTGGCAGATTTGCACAATATAACTGCAGAAGAACTCGTTGGAGCGCATACCATTGAGAGAGGAGGTAAGGAATTTAATGCTCTGCAGCAATTTTTTAGAGCAATTCTTCGACAGACGGACTGTGTTGCTGTTGTGAGTAATGAAATGAAGGATTACGTTGCCCTCAACTATCATGTTCCTTCCGATCGTATAATTGTAGTTCCGCCCGGTGGAAGACCTAGAATAAATAAAGTGGAGGAGAAGATGTTTTCACCTAAGATAGTTTATTCGGGATTAGTTGCTTTTAGGGAGCATGTAGATTTGTTTGTGAAGAGCATGCCGGTAATACGCGACAAATTGGTAGAGACGAGGTTTTACGTCACAGGGAAAGGGGATGCCTTAGGCGAAGTGAAGAAGATGGCTCGAAGACTTGGAGTAAATGTATCTTTTTTTTGGTATCCTAACGCGAGTGATTTCTATGAGTTTTTATCGGCATGTCATGTCGGAGCGCTTCCATCAACCAGTGACTTGGCTAGAAAAATGGGTACACCAGTCAAGCTCTTCGATTACTTGTCGGTTGGGCTGCCTGTGGTAGCAAACGATATTGGTACATGGACCAATATCATACGAGAAGAAAAAGTTGGCATAGTTACGGAAGATAATCCCTCAGATTTCGCATCTGGGATTTTGGAGCTGCTTCGAAATCGACATGTTGCACAGGAATGTGGAAATAAAGCCTTGGAACTCGTGACAAACAAATATAATTGGGACAACTCAGCAAATGTTCTTTTAAGCGAGTATACTCGCCTTTTGAGTGTTTAAGGAAATCGCTAGAATACCTTTGTTTTAAAGTTGGCAATCTAATATGAAGATTACAAGTCTGGAGGTGGGTTTCCCACCTGAACTGGCTTCTGGACGTCTTCCTTACGAGTTTTCGTCTGAACTCGTTAAACGCGGTTATGAAGTCACTGTGGTGACTGTCTTCCCAAGAAGATATCTCATGTCTGAAAAAATTCGAAGCCGCAAAAGTGGATTCTTCTACTGGGATACGATGAACGGCGTAAGAGTTATTAGGGTTCAGCCGGAATTTTCTCACACCCCTCTTTGGGCTCGAGCTGTTGAGTACATCGTGGTGCCTGTATCTCTCTTTTTCGGAGGGTTGTTGGCTGGAAAAAGCGATCTAGTTCTCTGCAGTTCGCCTCCTTTGTTTGCCGCCTTCAGCGGATGCCTTCTTGGCAAGGTTAGAAGAGTGCCAGTAATGCTAAGATTGCAGGATATTCATCCCGATGCACTCGTTAAGCTGGGTATAATAAAGAATTCGTTGCTGATTCGTTTTCTAGAACTGCTCGAGAAGTTCACTTACAAATGCGTCACAAAGATGACCGTCATCTCAGAAGGCTGCCTAAAGCTTGTCATATCTAAAGGAATCGGACGCCAAAAAATTGAATTGATTCCAAATTGGACTGATGTAGACAGCATGAGGACTTCCACCAAACTTGACAACTTCAGACGTGAGCAGGGTTTGTCAGATAAGTTTGTAGTAACCTACGCTGGAATAATGTCTTGGCCCCAAGACCTAGAAACCCTAGTCGAAAGTGCTAATCTACTTCAAGACTCTAACCATATTCAATTCTTGTTGGTGGGGCAAGGGGAGCAAAAAAAGTTGCTTGAAGAAAAGGTTCGAAAATTGAAACTGAAAAATGTGAGATTCCTTCCACTGCAGCCAAGAGAAACCTACTTCGAGATCTTGCAAGCTTCAGACGTGTGTTTGGTTTCATTAAAAAAAAGTTACACTTCTCCTACCGTGCCTTCTAAAATGTTAGACATTATGATTTGTTCCAAACCTATAATAGCGAATGTCCCTGAAGGATCTGATGTTCATGCAATAATAGACCAAGCCAACTGCGGGATTTGGGTGGAAGCAGGAAACGCGGAACAATTTAAGCAAGCGATTCTGAAGCTTTACGGCGATATTCAGCTAAGAGAAGAAATGGGAAAAAGAGGCAGAGAACACGTTGAAACACATTTTTCGTTTACCGCTTGTGTAGATAGATATGAAGCTATTATGAGCCGAGCGTTACATGGCAGATAGGAGTCCATAGCCGCTGAGGTGGAGATTAACATGAAAAAGTTCAGTGTATTGTTTATGGCGTCTGGGAGAAACATGGGATTAACATTCAATTTAAGTCGTCTCGCTATAGCGTTGAAAGAAATAGGCCACAAAGTGGTCACGGTCTCGGAACTTGGAGAAGAAGAAAAAGGCTTAGCTGAAGAACTGAAGCGCAAAGGGATAGCACACTACACTTTTTATGGGCTTGATGCATTATCCCTCAAAAACACCGTAAAAGCAGCGAGAACAATTGGAAAGATAGCTGATTATGAAAACGTGGACGTTGTACATGTCCAAGGCATGCGTCAACTGATTGTTGCGTTCCTTGCATCCAGAATCTTCTCGCCTGGGAAAAAAGTAGCCATTGTTGCGAGCACACACTCAATTTTGGCGGGCACCCCATACGAGAAGGCAACGCTGTTTATTGAGAGTCTTCTGCTAAACCTTTGTGCTGACTTGGCCATGCCAGTTTCTAAATTACTTGCCAATCGATTGATTGACTGTGGGCTCATCCGAAACAAAGTTGTAGTCGTCTATAACGGAATCGATTCAAAGTTAGTCGAAGAGACTTTATGCAAAGATCATGATGATCGTTCTTTACTACTAGGAAAAGTCAAATTTTCCTCAGATATTTTGATAGGATACTTTGCGCGGCTAGTTCCAAATAAGGGTCATGAATATTTGATAGACGCCATCTCTAAGGTTTCGAAAGACCATCCGAACGTCAAACTTCTCATAGGAGGCGATGGACCGTTAAAGCATGAGCTAAAAAGTCTCTCGAAACAGTTGGGCGTCGAGGAAAAAGTTGTGTTCGTCGGAAAAATTGAGCATAAAACTGTCTATAAACTTTTGAAGAGAGTAGACATTTATGTGTTTCCTTCGTCTGCAGAGCTATTTCCTTATGCTATCCTAGAGGCCATGGCCGCTGGAAAACCAATCGTGTCAACCCATATAGGCGGAGTGCCAGAAATCATAAAAAATGGAGAAACAGGTTTTCTTGTCCCACCGAAAGACCAAGATAAACTTGCTGATGGAATTAGAAAACTGATCGAAAAGCCGAAGGAAGCGGAACAAATGGGCAGAAATGGTAGGAAATTGATCGAAGAGAAATTCACTTTAGGAAAAATTGCTGACGATCTGACCAAGTGCTACGAAATATCGATTAGGAGAAAGCATCGCTGAGAGTTTTGTTGTTTCCTTTTACGGCTGACAACTACGTAATACCTGCATTTTGGGACTTGGCAAAAATTATAGAACGTTTAACTGATAAAGTTCATATACTTATCCCTATTGGAGCGCAGACCAAAACTCCGAAGAGTGACAAAGCAATAGGCTACAAGTTAAATATGAAAATAGGTCAAAGAGTTGTATCCTCGAACCCCTTTGCAAGGATATTCCTGTACCTAGAACATGAATGTCAGACACTCCGTTTTCTTTATTGCCTACGGAAAGATGTAGATCTTGTCTTAAGTTTCCAGTCCTTGAGCCTCACGGCGCTTTTTCTCTGTAGGCTCATGAAAAAGAAATCTATCGTTTACATTGGAGGGAACCCTAGAGAAACATTGTTCAAATCTCGCTCGGTTTTTCTAAAGCCTTTAGGTTATTTTTCTATTCTGCTATGGAAGATTCAGATTCGCTTGGCAACAGAGGTCGTAACCATTGCGCCCAACATACTAACCAGTTTCAGGACAAAGAAGAAGGCCCATTATGCATACACGCGTCTGTTGGATGCAAAATTCAGAATCACCAAGCCATTTTCAGAAAGAAAGAACATTGTGGGATATGTTGGTAGATTGGAAGACGAAAAAGGTGTTCAAGAACTAGCTAGTGCTTTTCAGCTTACAATACAAAAAATCAGCTTGGATTTCCTAGTTGTTGGGGATGGATCTCTACTTGAACCAATGAAAAAGGCATTGGGTCGGAAAGAAGTGCTCTCGAATGTAATTTTCACTGGGTGGGTTCCCAAAGTTCAAGATTATCTTAACGAGATGAGGCTTCTGGTGCTTCCATCTAAAACGGAAGGTTTGCCTTCGGTAGTTTTGGAAGCGATGGCTTGCGGCACTCCTGTTTTGGCGACGCCTGCTGGTGACATTCCATCTGTGATAAAGGATGGTTTCAGCGGCTTTGTACTTGAATCTACAAAGCCTACTTACATAGCGGAAAAAATAGTTGAACTCCTTGGAAAATCTGAACTGCTTTCCCAGATAGCCGAAAACGCATCTGCATGGGTTAAGAAAAACTTTTCATTGGAACGAACACTAAGCCAATGGCAGCAGATTTTAGCGAGCTGAATCAAACACATGAACTCTAATAGTGCATCGCTGAACTTCCAGAAAAGGAAAAGAGAACGCCCCCTTCTGATCATAACCGATCATCCGCCCAAGTCGTACAGTCCATCGGGTGAAAGGATTCTCTATATGGCTTCGGCAGGTAGTTCCTTTTTTGAAAATGTAATTGTGCTTTCGCTGCGCGGCGGGATGAAGCGTGGTTCTTTCCGGCAGCATAGGCAGGAAACTAGTTCCGTGTTTCTACTTTACGCCGTTAATTTTGTAAGAGGAATGCTCTATCCTTTAGCGGATATTTTCGATCCCATAAAATTTCTGGTGTTACTTGTTCACGGTTTTATACTGTCTAAACGTTACAAACCATCGTGCATATTTGCTTCGATGCCACCTTTAGAAACCGGTTTGAGCGCATGGCTTTTATCAAAACGTAGAGGGTCCATCTTGGTTATTGACCTTCGAGATGACTGGGAATCCGCTGCGGGCATGGAACTTAGACGCTTCTTTCCGGTAGCAATGTTCAATGTTCTAACAACTATCACCAACAAAGTATATTCAAGTGCATTCGTCATTTTCGCAACCACACAAACCATAGCCGACAAGGTTCGAAGGCGAGGAATCGCAACACCAACTATTCTAGCGCCAAACGGCGCAGACACTTCAGTTTTTGTCCCTAAAAGTGAAAGTTTGCGAGTGAAAATTAGAATGAAGTACAGTCTCCCCTTGGATAAAGTCATAGCAGTTTATTCCGGAAGCGGAACAAGTTACTACTACCGCTTGGATAAAGTTCTCGCAAGTGTGAAATTTCTCTTTAAGGGAGTGAAAGAGAGAATGTTTATTGTCTTTTATGTTTACGACGGTTCCGATAAACTTAAAGAAAAGATAAGGGGGTTGAGAATTAAGGATAATATTTTGGACGTTCGGGACCCGTTGCCTCGTAGAAGTTTAGCTGAAGTTTTGGCCGTTTGCGACGTAGGATTACTTCCGTTTGATGATAAAGAATTTCTCTTATGTGCCAGATCAACAAAGCTCTACGAATATTTGAGCTCTGGGCTCTACGTTATTAGTAGCGGACCAAGGGGAGGAGAACTCGATGAACTTTTCTCAGGCAGTCCAGCTTTTGGATCATTCATTCAACCAAGCGCTGGGGATTTTGCAGCTTCGATTAGCGGCATTTTGAAAACCAAAGAAAATCTATTCAGTGAGAATTTGAGAAAATTGCGCCATTCGTTTATAGAAAGGAACTATGATAGAAAAACCATCATGAAAACAGCGGTGAAAGCCCTATTAGAGTCTCTTAAGAGCAATGCTGATGTGAACTGTATCCAAAACCGTGATAAGAGATGAATTGGCATAAATCTTTCTTAAAGAAAAAAAGTAAGCAAATACGCCTCTTTATCTTACTTGCTTTTTCTGCTGTCCTAGTGGCAAATTCATTGATCCTTAACTCACCACTGATGGGAACAATAGCGTCCATAGGATTTTTATCTTTTACTTGTCTGGCTGTAGGAGAAGTGCTTTATTCGGGTGAAAATCTGTTTTTCAAATGCTTGTTCGGTTTGGCCACTTTTCTTCTTTTGTTAGCCGTGTCTGGTTTTGGACTAATGTTAATCGGAATGTTTTCAAAAATCTTATCACTTGGGTTTTTGGTTGCAATGGGTGTTTTCTTTGGAATAATTGCTTTAAAAGGAGAGCGGGGTCAAGTTCAAAACCTTCCTGAAAGTTCTTCTGTTAGTAGAGGTGATAAAAGAAACGTTTTGATTTCCTACATTATGATTCTGGTATTCCTTTGTTATGTAGTTGTGGCTTTTCGCTTTCTTCTCTTGGCTAGAACTGACGAGGGTGGGGCTTCAGTATGGTTAGGAGTATCTCCCCTTTTTATTCCCGCGTTCGCTGTGGTTTCCTTAATTCTTGCGTTGATACTTTTCTTCACACCCGTAAATGATAGCCTAAAGCTGGTTCTGTTAATTCTTTACACTTTCTTGGCACATAGCCTCTTTTTGATCGTTTGGTATCCTAGTCGGTACGGTGACCCTTTGGTGCAATTAGGCACAGCAAGGTATACGGCGAGAACAGGAGCAATCTACGCATACGGCTGGTTGACTAGTAACTTTATGATAGTACCACTTATCTCTTACAGAGCACAATTTGCGCTCGTTATATTCCTTGAACGGATGCTTACCATTGACATATATTGGGTGGACGTTTTTTTTGTGCCTTTGTTATGGTCAATTTTTATGCCTTCTTTGGGTTATAAAATTGGAGAGTTGTTGACTATGAAAAAGAGCAGAGCTTTTGCCTTATTGACTGCTTTGTCGATTGGCCTCTTTTCGTCTTTGATCCTGTGGGGAACTGTTTCGGTGCCCAACTCACTCGGGTTTATTTTCTTCTTTCTGTCAACAGTATTGCTTCTCAAGTGGATGAGTCACGGGGGTAAATGGAACTGGTTTTTGTCCGTTTTAGCTGTCGGCGTAACAATTTTGGCTCATCCTCAACCTGGCATTTTCGCACTGATGTTGTTTTTCTGGGGAAATGTTGTTCAAAGGTCTTCGCATAGAATTTTAAAGATTGGAAGTTTGCTTTTGGCGTTTACCCTATATCCTGTGGTGTTATATTTCGACGGAGCTTCCTTTGCGGCTTTAGGGCTTTTCGTTCTGGAGAACTTTCTATCCTTTCAATCAGAGATAACCACAATTCTTTTGGTGTTTGGACTTGTGGGATTGGTGCTTGGGGTTAGGGGGAAGTATATTAACTTAAAGGTAGCCCTAACGGTCTTTGCTTTCTATTTAACTATACTGTTTGAGTACTATTTAACAAAGTTTGGAATGACTAATGTGCCTTATGGGCCTCAGAGAATACTTGTCATGGGAGATCTGCTCCTTGTGCCCTTCGTGGCGTTAGGGCTACTCGCAATGGCAGACGTATTGAGAAGAGCTTTGGCAAAGGGTAAAGGCGATGTTTCTTTCGGTTTGTCTTCGAAGAAAGTCAAACTCAATTTGAACTCTCGTTTGATCGCCTTAGCATTGATTTCTTTGTTTGTATCTGCACAAGCCACATCAGCATTGTATATGGCATATCCTCATAAAGAGGCTGTAAACCAACAGCCAGCGGCTTATATGATAGAGGCTGTAGAGTATATTAATGCTGATGCACCTACCAGATATGTTGTGCTATGTGATCCTATTATCTCAAGCGTGGCCATTGGGTTTCTTGGCATTGACTACGGTTGGAATGCGAGTGTTCGGGGGGTTTTCGGGCAACCAGAATGGACTTATCCCTCCGTATCAATGTATTGGGACATGACAAAGAGCCCCTCCATTAGTATCATGCAGCAGGCCATGGATTTCTTCCACGCTACTTTAAGTTATTTTGTTGTTTGGGTGGGGCATCCAGGCTTTGACGAAATTGTTCGACAGACATCAGAAATATTGCCAGTAAATCGAGTTTTTGGCGATGGAAAACTCTACATATTCAAGTATCCGCTTCCAGTCGAGGAACAGATAGGTCCTGCAGTAAAGGTCATATTTGATGATGGGAACTCAACGGCATACGTTGAAACAAGGCTTACGTATATGTTTGAAACGGAAATAAATTCAACTTTGACACTCTCTGGGCACATTAGCTATAATATCACTGAGTATCCGATGCATTGGGTTTTCTTAGATTTGAGCGTTAACAATGTCTCTAGGTCTTTTGATGATGTTAGTGACATAAATTCCTTCGTATATGTGAAAGGGCTTAAACCAGATGATGTACTGATTGTCAAGTGGCGGTGGAACCGCAAGTATCCAATTGCAGTGTGGAAGGAAGACTCTTTTAAGAAAGGCTGGCAGACTCACAATGTGTATATAGGCACTATTGTTCCTACAATTGTCGCTGACGGAAACATCTTGAATATGTCATATTCCTTTACGGCTGGACCGTACTCCTATTACTATTATGTTAAAACGGTTGATGTTTCAACAAGTGGAAACCAATCTATTGTAGTGAGGTGGAAGTCTTCAGGTCCAATCGCCGTGGTAGCCTACTACTATGAATTAGGGTTGGGGAGTGGTGTTGAGATTGTTCCTGTGGGCAGTGAAAGCATCGACTGGACGGTGACCGTTGTTGAGCTGCCCAAGAATGTAAGGGTCACATATGTAATGGTTGGAATAAGCAACCTAAAAGCAAGGAACATATCTGGCGTGCAAACGTTAAGTGTAGACTACATTCTAATATCAACATCAATTTAAAGAGCTATAGTTGAAGGCTTCTCAGCCAGACCATTTATGATGCGAGACATGAACCACATTTTATGTAGAGCATAAGCAATACGTGATATGTGAAAGAAAGACACTTGTAGTCTTTGAGGATATTAAAGACATGGACAAAGTTGACGTTGTTGTTTTAACGAAGAATAGTGCAGCAACTCTCAAACACGTTTTGCATGGAATTTTCAATGCCATTGCAGTCAACAAACTAATAATTGTTGATGGCGATAGCACGGATGAGACTTTGAGTATTGCGAAGCAGTCTGGTGCGAGGATAATAAAAGGAGCGCGGAACCTCGCTTTTGCACGATATCAAGGTGTACTTGAAGTTGAAACTGAGTGGTTTTGTTTCGTTGACTCCGACATGTATGTTTCGTCTTTATGGTACAAACAATTAGAGAGACGGAGGGCGCTTCCGCGCGTTGCATGGATTCAGGGACTTACACTTGAACATAGCCGAATACTAGATTCTTATGCTCTTTCCAAGACTTCAAAGTACACGAAACAGGGGTGTATTGCACTATCAAATGCATTGTTGAAGAGAGATATCGTGCTCAAGTGCACAGAGTGGCTTCGCAAAGATATTCACGCGGGAGAAGACGCTGTTCTTTTCGAGTTCGTTAAGTCGAAGGGCTACAGAGTGCTAGTTGATACTAGTGCGCTATGTCTACATCTTCCTGACTGTTTCTTTCACGATATTTATGCGCTATATCGGTCAGGGGTCTCGGACCGGTTAAGACGCAAATACATTTCGATAATATACCTTGGGGTGCCCCTTCTTCTTTTGAAAGAAGCATTTTACAGAGTGCTACTCGTGAAGGATCCGCGTTTATTAATATACTTTCCAGCCATATTAGGTACGTCTTATGTTTTTGGCTACTTTGGGCTCAAGAAAGATAAAGTAAAACTTCTAATGGAAGAGATCGACAAAATGAGTAAAACCCTTGAAATAAATCCATTTCTAATTGATGATTGGAAAGCCAGATCGAAAGAATCTGTCCGCTTGATCATCATGTAGATTTGCCCACTTCGACTCGTATGCGAATTAGAGGTACATGAATGAAATTTTGTCTCTGCAATGCCAAGCATTGGTATCCAAAAGCGAGGCACATATGTGGAGTGAAAACGTTAAGCGAAGACTACATTATAATATCAACATCAACTTAAAAAGCAGTAGTGGAGGTTTTAGCATCTCTGATCTGGCTCGAGCGGGAATAGAGGGCAAACCCATCCGATTGTCTGACAAGATACATCACGGAATAGTCCTAGATGTGTCTTCCAATGGATTTGACAGATGTTCGGTTGATTTCGGTTCAATCTTTGTTGATGAGAATGATCCTGACACCGTATTTCTCTTTTACTCTGGCACTAGTGACGCCCAATGGTCACGTTCAGGAGTAGGATTAGCACGATCACATGGCGGGTTCAAATTTCAAAAGACAAGTGAGAACCCTATACTTGAGGGAAATTCACGATCATTCAACCATAGAGAAACTTTAACACCCGCTGTAATACGTGTTGGTAACAGGTTTTACATGGTGTTTTCCGGAAGACGCTCTTCTAACAAATCAAGGAGAATTGGTCTAGCGTATGCTGAGGACCTTAAAGGTCCTTGGCATATACTAGGCGAAATACTAAAGCCTACCCACATATGGGAAGGGGTGCACCTCGACAACGGACCCACACTTGTGAAGTTGAACGAGACAACTTTCCTTTTTTTCTATAGTAACCTAATGACCAACTCAAAACTTGACATGTTTGCCTTTCTTAGACGCTACCCAATAAGGAGAATCGGCATAGCCAAGATAAGGATTAGAGGGCCATCGCTTTCCCAGATAGAAGTATACAAGCATTCGGCAAACCCGTTGAAACATTTGAACGGCGCTAAAGGCGACTGGAATGAGTCGGTGTTTTGCCCCGGATATTTCCAGCTGAATGGAATGCATTTTATGGTTCCGGCGGCGTCAACTTACTCCGTTGGATTCCCATATAAGCAGTACATCGGGATAGCGTCCAGTAATACTCCTTTTTTTAACAAATCTCATACGCGCATTGAAAAACTGATAGATGGGCCGTCTGAAAAGTCCCAGATAATACCAAACATGAAAAGCGAAATATGTTTGGATTCGCCCTCTCCCATTCTCTTTAAAGAGAAGAGCAAACTCTTTCTCTATTACTCGGTTGCGGACCGTGCTGCCTACGTTTGGAAAATAGCTCTCACAACTTTCGGTTCAACAAAATTTTAGACGACGTCATTTATCCTTTCATTGAAGTTTTCGCCGAAACGCTTGAAACTTGTTGAGGGTGGCTTGTCTCTTTGAGAATATTAAGAAGAAGATTGCGAGCCACAGAATAAATAGAATGTAGCCAATTACAGAATGTATTCCGCTCCATATCTCAAATCCGTAAAAATAAATTCCAACGAAGATAAAGCTGACTCGAATGATGTTTATGACAAAGGTTCCAATGATTCCGGCAACTGACCATAACAGCTTGGTACGCAGGTTGCTTGGGTCTTCCATCATTGTGACAACGATTATAATAGCAAAGGTCAAAAAACTGTAGATGCCGATGCATCTGGGTACGACGCTTAGAGGTTGGATTTCTCCGTTCAGCGTTCGCAGAATAAAGATGTTCGGATTGTCAAATGTGAAGGGAATGCCCAGAATCAATAGAATTGATCCTATTATCTGTGCAAAAAATGGCACAAAAGGTTCTAGGTAGAGTTCCATCCATTCGCCAATGTACCAGGTGGAGGCTGTTGCAACTATGAGAAATAGGGTTGTGAATGATTCTTTCAGTGCCGATATCTGGTAGAAGGCGAGGAATAAGCCAATCAGATAGACTGTGTAGTTGGTGGCTCCGTATAACTGGGCTTGAGGGTAGAAGAGGGCTACGGCGTAGTAGATGAAGAAACTGGTCAGCATTAGGATTGAGCCAATGAGTCTGGGGATTTGTCTTGATTCTGCGAAGCTTGAGAGTTTGTCTTTTTTTATTAGTAAGAGGAGAAATCCGTACATTGGGATTAGGGCGGCAAAGAGGTCGCGGCGTGCAACATAGCCGAAGTATTGGATTGGCAATATGGGTGCGAAGGCTAAGACGTAGAAGAGGTTAAGCCTGTTTTTCAACAGAGATGCGGTCAAGTTCCATTTAGACATAGCATAATATGAACTTGTTTTCCTTCATAAGCATACTGTTTTGTAAATTCTGAAGCGGGTCATGAGAAAATTGCGGGTCGTATTGAATCTACAACTATCAACTCAACGATTAAGTAATGCTTCCTCTATAATAGATGTGAGTAGCTGACAACCGAAACATTGAATGTGTGCTCTGGAAGGGAGAGAGGGGAGGTAGCATCGGAATTGCGTAGGATTGTTTCAGCTTCGCTGTCGATATTGCTCCTGTTGGGATTAATTCTAAACTACATGCCACTAGTAGAGACTTTTTCAAGTCCAAGGGATAAAGTCATGGAAAATGGAGCCTATGTTGATTTAAATGCTTTGATGTTTGACGAATTTCAAAAATGGGATACTATGTTGACTCGATACATTAGCATAAATGGGTCTCTGACGGAATATTACGATTATTCTCGTGCTCCAGATTATAGTAAACCAACATTGGCCAGCGCGATGATTTATTCCGATGCTTTGATTAGTTTTTATGAAGCCTTCAACTACGGATACTATTTGAGCAAACTAAGGACAATGATAGACTCTCTAATTGAAGAAAGTGGACCTAACGGGTTCTACACTTTTGACAGTTATAAGGGAGAAATCTTCTATGTTTGGACTTATCGCTACAATGTTCCACCAGAAAAGGAAGTTGAGTTTTCAGCACTGTATACTATGCCCGCTGGTGTATCTGCGGCTTGGCTTTATCTGAAGACTGGGGAGTTAAAATACAAGAATTTAGCAGATAGAATCGCACGAGAATCTCTGGGTTTTGCGGTTGTGAATAACGCTACGGATATGGGTTGGAGGTCAACATATTGCTTTAACGGAACAGAAGCTGATGCCAAAATTGGAGTAAATATGTTGGGCTGCATCGCCCAGTTCTACTCTGTTTATGGAAAATATATTAATTCAACTTATGCTTCTTACATCCCGAAAATTATAAATTGGATTTGGCGTGCGCAATTAGCCAGCGGTGGGTTGAGTTATGATATTGGTGGAACTGTCGAAGCGAAATACTATACGGCATTTGTTTTCTGGTATGCATTGAAAGCATACCAGACCGTTCCAGAGCAGTTTTCTGAAGACTTACAGACGAAGTTAAACAAGACGCTTACGTATTTGCTAAAAGTTTCAGGTGGTCAATTTTCTGCTGAAAACTACTTTATAACCGCCGACCTTGTTTTAGCGGTGAAATCGGGGTTAATTGCCTTTCCAGCATCAGACTATCTTGAAAAAACAAAAACGTATGTTTATGGAAGCTTGATGTTGGCAAGATATGCAGAGAAAGGATTTGACATCGCTCTTAATGACTACAGCATTGGTTACCGTTTTCAAGGTTCCCCTATGGTAGCATTCTTTTCAAATTATCCTCTGCCAGACAATCTAAAAGTATTCTTATCTCCAAAAATCTCGTTCGAAGAATATCGCACAGGATCATATCATTGGCAAGGCTGGGCAATCTCAACTGCTCCCCCCATGTATGTCGGCGACATTTATGGTCAAACAGGCTGGGCGCCACACCCTTTCACCATCCTTGTCAGTTACAAAGGAGGTGCTGTCACAAGAAACGTGACTGAACACGGATATTATTTTCAAGCGTGGTCGAACTACACCGATGCAAAGGTTCTAACTTATTTCTATCCCACAACGGTGATGTTCGGAAATGTCACTGGTCTCAGTCGAATTTTCATTTCAAGTGCTTTCCCCACAACCTACAAACCTAGGTTACGAGCTGAGAACGGCACAATATACAATCTAGAAATTATGAACAACGGAACAAAAGTACTAAGTAATGATTTTCTATTGTGGCAAAATCAAACAGACCCTCGTTCCCGCTACACGATTTTTGTGCATTCCCCCAAAACAAACACCTATAACTTTACGAGGTTACCGGACCGCATCATGATGACTTCCGATATTTCAAATTATAACATGACGGCATCTTACCTTAGTGGTTGGGTGAACATTTCAACTCCGGACGATGCGTTTTCCCTTATGCGTAATATCACTTCTGCGTATCACTCGGCGACACCATTAACACTGACCTCAATTCTTAACCATTACAAGGGTTTGATGGAAAGCAAAAGTCCGGTTGCCTCATGGTGGGATGCATACAAGAATTCTGTTTCGACTGGCGTAAAACTCGTCGCTCATAATAGTCCAGAAAAAGTCAGCCTCGGCAGCTGGGAATTTGCCAATAACCGTCTTAGTTTCATCGTTTTAGCTCCTTTGGAAACTACAAGCACAACTAAAGTCTATTGTGGCGTTAAAGGCGAACCAGTAAGGGTTAACGCAAGCAGTGGAATCCTGACTTGGAGTTACAACGTCTCCACCATGATTTTAACATTGAACATTGTACATGCTGGTCCCGCAAAAATAGTGGTTGAGTGGAGAATTCCTATTGCCGACTTGAATGCCTTGATGCTTGAGGAATTTCAAAAATGGGACGCCATCTTGACTCGATACCTCAGCATAAACGGAACAATTACCGACCCATGGGATTTTTCGAGAGGAGCCAATGGTTGGGACAAAATTACACTTTCTGGAGCGAGCTACTACATTCTTGGTTTAATAAGCTTCTATGCATCTACGGGCAACCGATACTATTTGAATAAGCTCAGAACAATAATAGATGCTTTCATTGACAATAATTGGTTTAGAGTAACTACTGACAAAGGCACAATTTTCTACATTGAAGGATACTGGTTTGATAATCATGAAATCGACCCATCCTGCTTGTTGACAGCAATAGCTGGAGTTGCTTCCATCAAACTTTATCAATGGACTGGCGAAGCAAAATACAAAAATCTAGCCGACCAAATAGCCGCAGAATCTTTGAAGTTTCAGGCAGTGAACAACAGCACAGACATGGCTTGGGTCCCTGGGTACTACACAACTCCGAGAGATGAAGCAACTGCTAAAATAGGTGTTAATAGGCAAGGAAGCCTCGCGTATTTCTACTCACTATATAACCAATATAATTCAACGTTCGGTTCTTCCGTTCCAAAAATTCTTAACTGGATGTGGAGAGCTCAAGTATCAAATGGCGGGCTAGGCTATAACATAGGCGACAGTGCAGCCGGAGGCGAATACACAGCATTTAGCCTTTTCTTTGCGTTTAATAGCTATCAAAACGTTCCTCAGCAGTTTGGTGAGACTCTTATGACCAAAATAAACAATAGCCTTACGTGGTTAAGTGAAAAGGTAGGAAGCACAATTTATCTTGCCAACTGGATTTATTCGGCGGCCCTTTCAATGGCGGTCAAATCGAATTTTCTCTCTTCACCAAGCCAGACTTTTCTTGATATTACAAAAACTTATCTGTACTATAATCTCAATCTGATGCATCCTTCTGAAAGAGGACTCACCGTAAGTCTTAGCGATTATCCATTCGGTTATAGATGGCAACAGCTCTTTGTGGGCGCCATGTTTTCGCTTTACCCACTTCCAGCCAATCTGGCAACATTTACAAACCCAAAAATAAACCTTAACAATTTCACGACCGGAAGGTATTACTGGCAAGGCTGGAGCCTCGAGTTGCAAGGAAACACCCTCTTTGTCGGAGATATCTATGGGAACATAGGATGGTATCAATATCCATACTATTTGTTACAGAAGAAATCTGGTTCATTAACAAGAAGCGTCACCGAACTCGACGGCTCCTTCAAAGCTTGGGCTAATTACACAGACGCCAAAATCTTGACTTATTACTACCCAACCGGTGTAATTTTCACTAATGTTACTGGTTTAAGCCAAGCCATGGTTTTGAGCGACATCACTTCTAACGCAAGACTAAGAGTGGAAAACGGGACGGAGTATAACTTGGAAACAATGAGCAATGGTACAAAGGTCTTAAGCAATAATTTTATGGTTTGGCGGAATGACACATCAAAAGCAAGTCGTAGCACAGCGTTTGTTCGTTGTTTAAAAAGAAATACATGGGTGTTCACCAGATATTCAAGTACATATAAGTTTACCGCTGATCTGACAGATTACAACATTACCATTGCATACCTGAACCGATGGAGCGGATTTTCTGGTTCGGACGATGTGTTCTTCCTACTAAAAAACATGGCAATTCAACACGAATCTCTATCTCCACTCTCATCGGCACAAATCTTAAACATCTACAAAACATTCGTCCAAACAAGGAATCCTCTTCCTTCTTGGTGGAACGCCTTTAAAAATTCTGTTTCAACTTACGTAAAACTTGTTGTTCACAATAATCCAGAAAAAGTTAGCCTCATGAATTGGGAGTTTGCCAACCAACATTTAACTTTCACTGTTTCTGCTCCTTCTGGAACTACAAGCATATCAAAGGTCTATTGTGGCGACAAGGGTGAACCAATGACGGTTTGCACGTCCAACGGAACATTAGCATGGAGTTACAACGCTTCCACTACAATATTAACATTAAACGTGGTACACGCCAGTCCAGCAAGCATACTGGTTGACTGGAGGATTCCAGGCGATGTCAACGGCGACAACAAAGTAGATGCCTCTGACCTGTTTGACTTGAGCAAAGCTTACGGTTCTGAGTCCTCAAAACCCAACTGGAACCCAGACTGCGACTTCAACTGGGATGGCAAAATCGACACATCAGACCTCTTCAACCTAAGCAAAAACTACGGAAAAACAAAACTCTAAACTTTTTTCTTTTCGCCTCAAGCTTTCTTCCCCTTAACTTTTCTAAACCTAGCGAAGTAAATCATAGTCCCAATTGCAGCAACAGCCGCTACAACCCCACCTAACAGCAAGAAGGGCAACAATTCAAAAGCCAAGCGTCCTCCACCAACAGTAAAAGTGTAATGAGTCGGCGTCTGCTGAACATTCCGCGCCCTGTCATAAGCCAGAACAAAGAAGCTAACCAGAGTTCCCTTACTCTGCCCTGGAATAGTAGCCTGCCAAACACCGTTCACAAAAGTCATATTAACCCAATTTAACGTGTCCAAGAAATTCTGGTCCAAATAATAATATAATAGGACAACTTGAACACCGCTTGCAAACTGCGGCTCGTCTACGGTAACGACCACAAACACCGGCTGGTCGGCATACGGACTTGCTGGGCTCCACTGAGGAATCCCTATTTCCGGCGGAGTAGAATCCACCACTTCATAAGTAAAGTTTGCAGTAACTCTCCAATTTCCAACTGCATCAGACGCATTCAACCTATAGTCGACAATTGTTCGATAGGGAAACTGTGGAATCACTCCTCTGTAAAGGCCATCTTCACTAACCATGGTTATGTTTATCCATCCAGAACCGTTAGTGTAACCCAAATTCACATCCCTCACACCGGTCTCAAAGTCTGTAATGTTACCGGTAACCGTGACACTAACATTATACCATGTAGGCGAACGTTCCACTGTCCAAATAACAGGCGGCGAAACATCAGCCCCAACTTGAAAAACAATCAAGCCATCGACATCAGAAATCGCCCAAAACTTGAGAAGACGCTTAGACGCATCAAAATTGTAATTCCATTGAACCTCGGAACAAAAAGCGTCCCAGAGCGGGATAGACAACCAAACTGAGACGTTTAAACTTGGAGTCGCCAACATGGAGACAACAAAACGCTCACCATTCCAACTAGTCTCATTTACAATATGGGCGGTCCTTAATACGGTGGGACTGACTCGTTCTCCCAACGTAACCTTCACGTGCACCGAGCTTGCAGGCAACCGTATTGTGTGGTCATCAAAATAAAACCAAGGGTTGTCGTTGATCGAAACTTCTTGGATGGTTTCATTTGTACCTATTCTTAACCAGAACATGCCTTTACCTATACTCACCACATCAGGAACACTGGAAGCATCCAAGTCAAACTCGATTGTTGAACCTACTCTCACAGGATTTTCTATTTTCATCCATTTGTTGCCAAAGTACAAACCAGCTTCCACAAGCGGAACAAATCGAATGTCAGGGACTTCGGAAGTAAGATTTGAAAAAACCGTTTGTAGACTGTATGTTCCAACTTCATTCCTTCTGAAGTGCCAAACACCATAAGCAAAGGCCGGAAATCCATTTACTAGTGCAAGCGCCGACTTATCACGATCCCTAAAGTATTCGTAATGAAGGATGTTCTTTGCCACGTTTGGGTCTGAGTTTATTTGAGTGAAATATTCAGCCTCTCCGTACCAACCCATTTTTACCGCGCTATGCATAACAACATTAGAATTGAGTGCACGCAAAACTCTGATATTCCACCAATCCAGATAGTACTTCTCCAAACTTTCAGGTTCATCTGCGATATCTAAAAGATGCAAGTTCTCACTAACCATAGCATCTAATGTTGTCTGATTCCAATACCCAGCAAAGGTTGCTATCGTGCTGAACAAATCCATTCCCAGAGCTGTGTAGTTGCCCTTTATGATCTGTATCAAAGCTTGTATCTGGCTTTGCGTCATGGAGCCTACAGTTTTGTTGCTCCGAAGAGAGGAGCTATACTCCCAATCTCTGTACTTGCCTCTTAGCTGAGACAGAATGTTAGGAACAGTTTGCCAATAGTTACGGTAAAGAAAATCCGTGAATCCTATTGTTGGCATGATGCCATACTGACTGACAATGGAATTGAAATTGAGGAGACTTGTATTCAGATAGGTTTCGTCCCAACCCCGCCCACCGAGCCAATCAAGTCTTATGCTTGCCAGAGGCTGAGGCTTAATAATTGTGTTGATGTCTCTGCCAAGTGCATGAGCTATCAGAGAAGCCAAGAGGCTTGACCTTTTTGAAATGTCAGTAAACCCAAAATAACGTATTTGACGAGAACCTTCGGGCTCCTCTCTGGCATATATATAGGAGCCTTGAATGAAGATTCCCGTTGCTCCAGTATAGTTTTTGTAATAAGTCACGCCACTTGTCGCTTTTCCTTTGGCAGTGGTAAAAGAATAGATTTCTCTGGCTCCATTCAGACTTAAAGTAAGTTGAAAATTTACCGCGATTGAAGGGGCGACGTATGACAGAGACGATGGGCCTTCAACGGTTTTGTCTGTTAAAATGAAAGTTCCGTTGTTGTTTCCTAGGCTTGCGGTAAAGTCGACTCCCAAACGTTGCTCCAATTTTCGAACGGGTGTACTTTCGAAGTTATCCCAAAAAGGGGGCCAAATCAGGCTTGATTCGTTGGCAAACAAGGCATTACCTATCACAACAAGGACACCACCATAATTTGTGAAATGATTAACCTCCTCCATCGATACTTTACTAGGTGGATAACCGATATGGCTTCCATGAAGAACTACAACATCATACTGACTGAGATCAGCGGTCTTTGGATCAAAACTATAGTCAACCTTGCTATCGTCTGAAATATGT
>Ga0315309_1000627_pt1 | contig 21545 bp, 24 predicted proteins | sample TDP4_MG_FD_203080 | JGI IMG/M metagenome (GOLD analysis project Ga0315309, IMG submission 203080) | Freshwater sediment microbial communities from Lake Towuti, South Sulawesi, Indonesia - TDP4 | ecosystem: Environmental > Aquatic > Freshwater > Lake > Sediment | place: Indonesia: South Sulawesi... | reverse complement strand
GACGAACAACATCTGTGACCGGACTATACTACCAGGGCCGTCAAAGCCAAGACGCCAAAAGAATAGAGAAGGATTTTGATTAATTAAGTTTTCTTGGGAAGCTATTATGCGTTTGACACATGCCAAAAGACACCCTACACAAACTATCAATCAACGAAAACAACTTTGTAGCTTTTGTTGAAGACAAAGAAAGAAACATCCATTTGAAAAGAGCAGGATCACGAATTGTTTAACTCTACAATAACACGACTATGTCACGCCTATTTGGCTCCAAATATAGGGGCCTAGCACCGTTGCACGCACAAACACACAAACTCAGCAAACGACAGCCACTAATAACGATTGAACCAATGATGTAAAAGTTTGCCAAAACAAACACAAAAGTGTCATGTTTATAAGTTGGAGTTTACACTTGGTATAGGCATATTCTACATTAATATAAAATAAAATTAAAAAGTTAAGGAGTAGGAGCAGCGGTGACGAATGGACTTCACATGGCTTGCGTTGGCAGTCGGAGCCCTTGCAATGCTTGTCGTCGCTTACCTAGCATGGACCATCAGCAAAGAACCTACCGGAACGCCGCAAATGGATGAAATCGCCAGCTACATTGAGGATGGCACAAGAGTCTTCATAAAAAGGCAGTACAGAACCATCGCAATTGTTGCTGCATTAACACTTATTCCATTAGCCTTATTCTTTAAAGTGAGCGTAGTTATCGCTTTCGTTTTTGGCGCCTCTCTTTCCCTATTGGCAGCCTACATAGGCTTGCGAGTTGCAGTAAAAGCCAACGTGAGAACCGCAAATGCGGCGAGAACCTCCTTAAAAAAAGCCTTTATCACCGCCATTAGCGGCGGCGCCGTGATGGGGCTTTCAGTTATTGGACTTAGTCTCATAGGGATAAGCCTGCTGTTCTTGCTCTATAAAGACCCAAACTTAATTGTGGGCTTCGGTTTTGGTGCTAGTTTGGCGGCATTGTTTGCTCAACTGGGTGGAGGGATATTTACCAAGGCAGCTGACATAGGCGCAGATTTGGTGGGTAAGATAGAACAACGCATTCCAGAAGATGACCCGCGCAATCCAGCCGTAATTGCAGATCAAGTTGGAGATAACGTGGGTGATTGTGCGGGAAGAGGCTCTGACCTTTTTGAATCTATAAGTGATGACTACATTACTGCCATGATTTTAGGGCAAACAATATTGCTGAGCCAGTTGGGAATAAATGTTCTAGTTTTTCCGTTAATGCTGGGTGCTTCAGGGGTTTTGGCTACAATCGCTGGAGTTTTCATTTTAAGAGCTTGGAGAAGAAAAATGAGGCCGATAGTGGCTTTTAACATCACCCTCTTCATAACTGCCTTCTTCTGCGTGTTGGGCGCACTTATCTCTTCTTTGGTGCTGTTAAACAACATAACTATCTTCTACGCGGTGGTGAGCGGTTTAGTGGCAAGCCTTGCGGTCGGTTTAGTCGTACAATATTACACGGGAATCAATGGCAGATCGGTCAGAAAAGTGGCGGAATCTTCTGAACGGGGACCAGCCATCAACGTTATAACTGGTTTGTCTTATGCTTTTCAGAGCCCATTCATGCCAATTTTGTTCGTTTTAGCAGCTTTCCTGTTTTCTTACGCCATAACCAATCATTCGCTTTATGGTATAGTTGGAGCCAACCTTGGAACAGACCTAGCCATAGGCATCATCATGGCAGGCGACGCCTTTGGACCTATAAGTGACAACGCCACGGGTATAGCAGAGATGTCTGGAACCAAAACGTATAATGGAGGAGCGCTGGATGAACTGGACGCCTTGGGCAACACCACTAAGGCTTACACAAAAGCGTTCGCAACAGCCTCAGGCACAGTTTCAACCGTCGTGATTTTCGCCACGTACGGCCAGATCGTAGGTCACACTTCGACTAGCTTCAGTCTTTTGGACCCTGTCATTATTGCTGGGCTATTGTTAGGGGCTGTCCTTCCTTTCCTGTTTTCTTCTTTGGCTATTGGAGCTACGGGAAAGACGGCTTATAAAATGGTAGACGAAGTAAGGCGACAATTCAAAGAGAATCCAGGCATTATTGAAGGGAAAGCTAAGCCGGACTACACTCGCTGTGTGGACATTAGTACAAAGAATGCGCTTAAACAGATGATTGCGCCGGGATTGCTGGCTGTTGCTTCTCCAATTATTGTGGGACTTGTGCTAGGCAAATTCGCGTTGGGCGCTATGCTTCTAGGGGGGTTGGCCACATCCGCCTTGCTTTCGCCCTTCTTTACCTTCGGCGGCGGCATATGGGACAACGCCAAAAAACACATTGAAAGAAGGTTCTGGATGAAGGGCACACCAACACACACTGCGGCTGTAATTGGCGACACCGTAGGCGACCCACTAAAAGACGTTGTAGGCCCATCCCTCAACATATTCATGAAACTCACAAACATGACAGCCCTGCTAATCGCCCCAATACTGCTTATGCTTTAAAAGTTAGAGTATTTAGGGGTCTTCTAATTCTTTCCGGACGATTACACATCAGCCTCGGCTAGGATTATGGCGCCGGGAGTGAGATTTGAACCCATGCTGTTCATAGTTGAAATTTCAGTTGTTCCTTTTTTATCGTTGTTTTTGCTCATATTTTTCACCTTTTCAGGTTTCCTCACTCTTTATTTTCGTTGAGCGGACTTTTTAAAATGCCGCAAAGAATTTTTGTAAGGGCAGAGAGACTGTTTCTTCATCTGTGTGCGCGGCTCTTTACAATTATGATAAGCTTTCTTGGCTGAGCAAAGATTGAGCTGCATTTGTTACATGTGAAACTTGCAATGGTTCGACATGGCAGGAAGGCTCGGAATGTGTGTCTTCTGGAATTGTAAGTTTTATGTTTCTGTCTTGCTGTTGTCAGAATAACGTATATTAGTCTTTGAAATTTATTTGTTATTTGGAGTTGAGTTGAAAATGAAGGCGCAGCATTTGAGGATATTGATATCCATCTTTGCTATTGCATTAGTGTTCTTTCAATTAGCTCCGGTGGCTTCTGCTTCAAAAAATTCTAAGCCCATCTCTTGGACTTTCATGGTGTATTTAGACGCTGACAACAGTCTTGACATGTTCGCCCCGATCAATCTGCAGCAGATGAGCGACGGTCTAAAACCAGGTGCGAGTGTCAACGTGGTTGTGTTGATGGACAGACTGAACCTCCCAGCATATACATATGAAGTCACGCATGGAGACATCAAAATGGTTCAATCTTTGGGTGAAGTTGACATGGGCAGCGTGGAGACTCTTGCTTCCTTTGTCACTTTTGCAATGAAGAATTATCCTGCCACTTACTTCTTCTTAGACTTGTGGGATCACGGCGGAGGATACAGAGGCGTCTGCTGGGACGAATCCAGCGGCAATCATCTTTCACCCCACGACGCAGAAACCGCTGTTGCCACAGCCGAACTCAAAACGCACAAACGCGTTCAAGTCGTTGGCTTTGACGCGTGTCTCATGGGCATGGTTGAGGTGTGCTACGAGCTAAAAGACGTAACCGATGTTGTCGTGGGCTCTGAAATGATTATTCCCGGCTATGGTTGGCCATACACACAGCTGATGACTTATTTTTCTGAAAATCCAACAGTGGATCCCTTCACCCTCAGCAGCGAGTTGGTCAAAGACTACGTGGCTTACTATCCGAAATACACAGTTCAGCTGTCAGCCATAAATGAAGCTCTCGTCCCAGACTTTGCTGAAAGTCTAAACAACTTTGCAGACGCTCTTAAAGGCAATGTTTACGCCTATCAAGGAGTAATTGCAGGCGCCCGAAGCGATGCACAGCAAAAGTTCATCATCGGAACCGGAGGATCCTACTTCTACATTGACCTCTACAAGTTTGCGTATCTGGTTGGCGAAAGAACAGGCGATGCAAACGTTAAAACGCTGTCTCTTGATCTAATGAACAAGTTGGATGTAGCTGTTTTCGCTGAAGCGCACACTGCTAAACTGGGCAATCTTGACTCTAAACAATTTGGGCTTACAATAAACTTTCCGCCAAACGCTCAGACATATAGTGCTCGCTACGAAACCTACGTACCCTGCTTCGTAAAAGAGACTACATGGTTGTCGTTTCTAATAGTCTATTACAATTCAATGTAAAAACCTCTCTTTTTTTTCTCAGCGTTCATTCAACAAAGTCGCGCGCGTACCAAAAGAACTTCACATCGCCACAAAGGCCGTGGGTGTTTGCTGTGGCGCCGGGAGTGGGATTTGAACCCACGCGGCCCATTACGGGCCACAGGCTGTTAGGCGCTTACGCCTTTATAGTCGTCTCCAGGCCTGCTCCCTACCTGGCTAGGATACCCCGGCTTGCGCATTATTTCTAGTTTAATTCAAGCTCTTTAATTTATTATGAGTTTCTAAACGTTAATGTAGATTACCCAGCTTATTTACTATTTCAATTCTCAAATCTAATAAAGCAACCATAATGTAATGATAGACCAATTTGAATTCTTTTTGCAACATTCGCTTATGAAAAGTTTTTTATTCCAACCATCGAGATTTTGATTGAGGTTTATTGTAATGCCAGATAAACTTGAAGTAGGAGACGTCGTTGCGAGGAAAGGAGAGCTGAAGAAGGGAATCATTAAAGGTGTCGAGCTTACCAACACCGTCAGCATAGACATACCTGTACTTGTTATGAACGGGGCAGAAGAGGGGCTGACACTCCTCCTAATGTCAACCCAGCACGGCACAGAAATCCAAGGTATAGAGGTCATCCGCAGAGTAATGAGGGAGAAGCTCAACCCAGGAAGCCTAAGCGGAGCGGTCATCGGAATCCCTGTGGGAAACCCGCTAGCCTTCATGCACCACCAGTACCTCTCATGGATTGACAACCTCGACGTAGGCAGCGTAAGGGCAGACAATCCCATCGGTAATACAACGGAGAGGCTGGCATACACATTGTGGATGGAGGCTTGGAGCAAGGCGGACATGATCATTAACATCCACTGCAACACTAGGCCTGATTCCCTCATCTACCAGTCGATCAACGTAGGCAACTCCAAGACCAAGGAAAAACTTGAGAAAATGGCCAAGGCATTCGGAGTCACAACCATAGTCTCAGATGAGCCAATGAGGGAAGAGGAGATCCCGACTCTCAACAACTTGGCCACGAAGGAAGGGACCCCAGTCATACTTGAAGAGTTGATAGATGGCAGATGGATCTCCGAGCCCTCAACGAGCGTCGGCGTTAGAGGCATCCTCAACATAATGAAAACCTTTAACATGATCGACGGCAACCCCGAATCCCAAGAGGGAATTCCAATAGTACCCGGCGTCAACAGGTACGCCGGCATTATCCGCGCTAACCGAGGCGGCCTGATACGCTTCCTCAAAAAACCTGGCGAACCAATAAAACGTGGCGAAGCTTTTGCGGAGATTTACGATATATACGGGGACATCATCGAAGAGGTGAAGATGCCCGTGGACGGCTACATCTGGGCTTACCCATGCGGCCAATCTCTCGGCACATCAGGCAACCTACAAGCCGTTCAAACAGGCGCCAACATCGCTTACACATTCACACATGAGAAAGATTAACATTCCACATGGCTGCTCCTCATCCATAGCGAAACGTGAAGTTGACGCATGTGCATTATTTCAGTTTATTTTTAACACTCGTGAAGCTTATTAGAACTATCTAGAAGAGAGGAAATAAAGAGGGTCTAAATGAAAGCTGAACTGGTTAGGAAATTAGAAGAAATCGTTGGAAAAGACTATGTTGTAACAGAAAGAGAAGCGATACTGGATTATCTTGTGGATGAAACTAGTCTTACCGTTCGCCCTAAGCCTGCCGAAGACGTAGTTGTGGTTAAGCCTAGAAGCACTCAAGAAGTATCAAGCGTTGTGAAAGTTGCCAATGATGAGAAGGTTCTCATCTTCCCAAGAGGCGCGGGAACAGGATTAGTGGGTGGCGCAATTCCCACAGAGAATGGTATAGTTCTTTCCCTAGAGAGAATGAACAAAATTTTGGAGATAGATACGGAAAATCTCATGGCTACTGTTGAAGCTGGAGTACCATTTTCAAAACTTAACGAGGAAGCCGAGAGACATGGCCTTTTCTTCCCTCCGCATCCGGGAGATGAAAGCGCTCAGATGGGAGCCATTGTGGCATGTAACGCAGGAGGAGTCAGATCTGTCAGGTACGGCGTGATAAGGGATTACGTGAAGGGCATGGAGGTTGTTCTGCCTACGGGGGAAATATTAACGTTGGGAGGAAAACTGCTTAAGAACGTCGCGGGATACAACCTGCTGCACCTGTTAATAGGAAGTCAAGGGACTTTGGGAATTATAACTAAAGTGATCTTAAGGCTTTACCCCAAGTTCCAGGCAACTGCTTCGCTGATAATATCTTACAATGATAAACATGAGGCCATAAACACTGTTCCTGAAATATTAAAAGAAGGAATAACGCCGTTGGCCATAGAGTATGTAGAGAGAAAATTAATTGAAGAATCAGCGAAAAGTCTTGGAAAAAGGTGGCCTTCCGAGAAAGGCATTGCCTTCCTCTACATCATAGTCGCAGGGGAAAGCGAAGAAGACGTGTACCGCACGGCTGAGAGGGTATATGAAATTTGTAGGAAATACAACGCCGTTGAAGGTTTAATTGAAACAAGTAAACGAAAACAAGAGGACATACTGGCCATAAGAGGCAATATTTACCTATCGTTAAAATCCCAAACAGCCGACATTCTGGACATAGTAGTTCCACCAGCCAACACTGGGGAAATGTTAGATGCATTAGACGATACCGCTAAAAAATATGGCATTTACATTCCCGTTTATGGACATGCAGCAGACGGCAACCTACATCCACATATACCAGACGAAAAAGCAGGGGGACCCAAAGAGGAAGATATAGAAAAGATAAAGAGAGAAAGTTACGACAAAGCAAGAAAGTTGGGAGGCACTATAACGGGGGAACATGGAATAGGGAAAATAAGAACTAAGAACCTTGTCGAAATCCTGGAAAAGAAGGAAATAGAAATCATGAAAGCAATTAAAAAAGTCTTCGACCCAAATAATGTACTTAATCCTAGAACGGTTATACTTTAAATCGAGAAATTCTGCTTCTTAACATGTAATTATAAAAATTGTAGGAAATGGCTTTAAAGCATCTGATAGTCTTTCTTGAAGGATTGCCCTTATTTTTTCCATGCGTCAAGGGGCGGCTTTGACTTCGGGGGAAGCGGTGACTTATAAACGCGGCCTCGAAGTCTCATTATTAATTCTTCGCGGGCTTTATTGAGTGTTTCTGGATTTTCTAATAGGTCAATAATGGATGCTGCAATAGTTTTGGAGGCAAAGATCAGGGATTTGTGACCTATGCTCATCCCACAGGATACTGTGAACTGCCATGAGTGCCCAGGCGTTCCCAATACAGCGGTGGCCGTCGAAAACTCCATAGTCGGCGTTTGCCAGCTAACCTCAGCCACATCCGTTGAGCCAGAGCTTACATCTCCTTCACCCCATGGGTCTGGGACGCTTTCGTCTATGTCGACATCCATCAATTTTTCCCATTCGGGCCTCTTTGATTTCCGTAACTGTTCCCTTTTCTGCTCTGGAGGAATTGTTTTTGCCATCTCTTGGGCAAACCTGCGTTCCTCCTCAGTATACGTGGGCGTACCGATCTCGCGCATATTCTTAACAACCATTTCAGCTAACGTTAGGTTTGGGATAATGTTGTAAAGTCCTTTGACGAACCCCACCTCGTGCGTGGTTCCGGTCATGAGGGCGGCGCCTTTAGCGATGTCAAGAACGCGTTTGTATATGGATTCTACTTGTTCTCTTTCGGGTGCCCGTACATAATACCAAGAGCGGGCATATGCGGGAACCACATTCGGTTGACCACCCCCAACATCTATTACGTAGTGAATTCGAGCTTCCTGTATGATGTGCTCTCGCAAATAGTTCACACCTACATTCATTAGCTCAACAGCGTCAAGAGCACTTCGCCCATGTTCTGGAGAACCAGCCGCGTGTGCAGACTCGCCGTAGAATGCAAACTTGGCTGAGTTGACGGCAAGACAACTATCCAGAGTCGCTGCATTCATCGTGCCAGCATGATGACCAAACACCGCGTCCAGTCCATCAAAAAGTCCATCTCGAACCATGTACATTTTTCCGCTAAAATTCTCCTCCGCTGGACACCCAAAGAACTTAATCGTCCCTTCAATTCCACTAGCCTCCATAGCCACCTTGGCTGCTATAGTCCCGGCCATGCCAGATGCACCGTAAATGTTGTGTCCACATCCGTGACCAGGTGCTCCTGTTACCACGGGTTCCTTCCTCGGAATAGGCTTCTGCGATAATCCTGGAAGCGCATCATACTCGCCCAATATGCCTATGAGAGGTTTACCTGAACCGTAGCTGGCCGCAAAAGCTGTGGGCATCCCAGCTACTCCGCGTTGAACTGTGAAACCGGCCCTTTCCAACTCATCGGCAAGTAAGGATGAAGACTTGTACTCCTGTAGCCCCAACTCGGCCCAATCCCAGATCCTGTTGCTGGTCTCAATTATTCGGGATTCGTTCTCAGAGATCCAATTCAGAGCTCTTTCTTTCATTATTTGAGGCATATCTAACACCAGATAATGAGCATGTTGAGGACGTTACTAATATAAATTCTGCATATGAGTCAACACCTTCAGGATGCTGTTAAGGTTTTTCACACAGGCTTTTTCTATGTTTCTTTGAGATTAGGAGGACTCGCTTTCATAAAATAAGTTTAGACAGTTGCTTTATGGTTTTCTGAAATAAAAACGCGATAACCGCTTCTCCTAGCAAGTATGCTAACATTTCCAAAAGTCTCCCGCAGAAAATTTTGGAATTTTTTCCCGCCGATTTTGGATTTTACAACTATTTGGAGGAGGGCTTTACTTGCCATGTATTTTGGCGCTTCAGTGATTATTGCTTTGACGGTTTCCATCCCAGCGCTTACTGGGGGATTTGAAAGGATACAGTTGAAAGTTAAGTTTTTTACAGGTTCGTATAGATAGCCGCGTCTAACTTCTGCATTGCCGACACCGTTGATTTCGATGTTTTGTTTTGTGAGCCAAACAGCCCGCTCATTGACATCAATCATAACTACGCGAAGCTTAGGATTAAAAACCGCTGCTGCAATCCCAACAGCACCATAACCACATCCAAAATCTAAAACATAGCCTTCTTCAGGAAGAACCATGGATTCTATTAGAAGCCGCGTGCCCAAATCAACACGCCTTCTAGAAAAAACACTTGAAGCCGTCAAGAATTCGAAAGACCTTCCACGAAGATGTGTGCGGATTATCCCAAGCCTCATCTTGGATTTTGGATGTGCCGCAAAATAGTGGTTCAAACCTTCGCCTTTCCTATGCATCTATATTTCGCCACTTCTCCAACATTTTGGGTATGTGCCTCTAGGCATCAACACCCTCTTAGTTTCGGCAACAACCCCATGCCCCATGTTCAGAATCTCTTCTGTGGAAGCCACAGCCTTGGCCAAAGCTACGGCCTCTCCCTTCAATGTGAGAACAGTCACCATTGAACCGCTGTGTATTCCAGTTTCAAGCGATAGGACGCCTGGTGCTGTTAGGTTTGCTCCATGGCAGATGGCATCTACAGCCGAATCCCTAATGTGAATCTTTGGAATTAGGGCCAAAGCCCTTTCCATTGGTTGTATGAATTTCCTTAAAATTTTCTCGTCTTTTTGTTGCTGCCATTCCATAAACCAGTAAGCCACATCATGCAAAGTTACAATATCCCCGTTTTCAACAAAAGGGCCAGCCCGTGTTCTGCGCAGTTCTTGCATGTGGGCTCCGATTCCCAAAACTTCCCCCATATCATAGCAGAGTTTGCGTATGTAGGTTCCGGCTTCACATCCAACCTTGAAGAGAACGTTTCGCCCATCCATTTCAAGGAAGTCAATGTGATAGATTCTTCTTGTCCTCAGTTGACGTTTAACTGAAGCCCTCAAAGGTGGTCTCTGATAAATGGTATCTTCAAACTCTTCTAGGACTTTTCTAACCTGTTCTTCTGTTGCTTCTCCATGAAGTTTCATTAGGCAAACGTATTCTTTCCCGCTATAGAGCAAAGCCTGAACGATTCTCCTAGATTCCTCTAGGGTGACTGGTAGGACACCGGTCACTTTGGGATTTCTCCAGCTCTTTTAAGCCTTAAGCCTCTAGAGTCCCGCCGTGACCAACCCTTTGAAGATTTAGGATACGTTTAACCCAGGCGGATACCTCGTGGCTTGTTGGTCCAGCTGGCTTATCAAGGTTTATAACGCCGTATCTTATGTATTCTTCAGCAGGTCTTTCCTCTGGTTTATGCCCATAGCGGGGATTTGTCTTATCCTCAGCCTTCACTAACAATTTACGCTCAATTTCCCATGGGGCAACACTTCTAGGCATAGTATATATTACACTCCTACAAAATAGAAAAAGGCTTAGAGGTATAAGAGTTTAAACCCCAACTTCTGTGTTTAACGGTGAGAACATTTCAATTAGTTTAATGCGCGATCATACTCCCGCCCTCATGTCTGAAGCTTTTTAATGATGTTTCTAGAATTTTTCCATCGATATGTTTCGTTTTCTGACATATATCGATGGTTAGAAGAACTGATTTATTAAGATATGCGACATAAATCAGATAGGGATTAACATGGTTGCAAGTAATGGAAAACACGTCATATACATACATATAAGATACCGCCCAAAGAACTTACATTTCAGATAGACTATTTGTGGTGTTCTTGAATGAGCGGAAAAACTAGGGAGGAAATTCTTAATTCTGAATTAGCTAAAGCGCGTCTGTTGTTAATACTCGCAGACCAGCTTTATCGTGCGCTAAAAAGTTGTAGCTGAACCGAAAAAACTAATCAGGATTCGAGAGAAGAAAACATCTAAAATATAAGTATTGTTTAGAGCTTAGAAAAATTAGAATTCGTTGTGGCTTTATAAGTCTAATTGTTCAAATAATTCTTTCTTTGTTGCTCTTGTGGATGAGTTGGATGTTTCATGGTGGTTGAAACGAAACGCGATGTGGGTTCTTCTAGTGGTGAGTTTGAATTCTCATTTGTTTACCTTGTTATTGGTTTAATTATCTTGGGTCTTGCGTGGATACAGTCTGTGGATGTTGCACTTAATGTAGGGCATTTTTCTCGGATATTTTTCTTGCCTGATTTTGGTTTCAACTTAGGATACGTTTACGATTTTTTGAGGTACACGCTTCTTTTTGGTGTTTTACCGATTACTGCTTTTCTAGTCTTCTACATAATTCTATTCATAAAAAGGAAAACTGTAGCTTTAGAGTTGATTCTGGGTGGGCTTTGTGTCGTTTGGGGTTTTCTTTTATGTTTGGATGCACATTCAGCCTATCATGTTTCTATTCTTATGGCATATAACATCGACCATTCTCTTCTTGCCACATATTATGCAGCATATGGGTTAGTTGGCGTTCTATGGGTGCTTACAGGAATATTTCTCATAGCCACATTTCTCAAAGTCATACGCAAGTCAAGAAGCAAAGCGCTCCAAAAATTGAATATTTCAGCAAAAGAAGCGTGAAATTTTGGTGCAGCTGTCATGGAATAAAGAATTATGGAAAATCGGGAATCATATCTATGTCTGCTTCCTTGTTTTGAACTTTTCAAACGCAACTGCAACTGGAATGGCGATGATCATAGACCAGAATGCAATGTCTAGCGCGAAAGATTCCCAAGAGAACCAACCAACTGTAGGCATTTCTGGATAGACTACTGTCCCTGATTCTCCATGCCAGCTCAGAGGAAAACCGTAACCAATATTGGTTCTTCCTGGAATGCTTAGTTCCTGCCTGTACAGTCCTGAAATCAATGCAACAACGAAACCAGACGCTAAAATTGCAAGAATAGTCAAAACAAGTTTTCTACTCACATCACATCAGCCATTATGTCCGCTACTTCAGTTTTTATGACTTATGCAAGACTCCTCGCTTAGATCTCCATAATCATGTTTTCGCGCGCGCTTGAAATTTTGTTTCTCTCACTCATAACACCCCACAATTTTCTCTGAAAAAAGAGGAAGTATCGCGGGAGATATTCCAGCATTTTTAGTTTAAGAGTTTAAACCGAAGTCAAAACTGGCTTAACCATTTGCGCCATTTCTTCCAGCTTGCCTGAAGCCTTTAGCGCTTCTGTGACTTCTTCGTCTGATGATCCCCGCTTAATCTTTATCTTGTCTTGGATGGGTTCAACATGGTTGATGTTTGCCCTTCGCCTCTTTATCCCCGTCACAGCTTTCGGACCAGTTATCAATACGAAGTTTTTGTCTATTACATCAACTATCACACATTTCCTTCCAGCCTCTCGACCAGTCAACTTAACACAGATTCTACCAACCTCTATTGCCGGCACATCAAAGCCTCCTTTAAAAGATTAAAAGAAAACCATTCAAACGGGTATTTATACTATTCACTTGAGACTTCATTCCCCTAACATGTAAGGTGGAAAGCTCCGGCAACCCGTCTGCTTGACTTTAAAAGTTTGTTGAATGTTTGACACGCTTCTCTTGTTGGTTGTGTTACCAAATCGACTCCGTGAGGTTTTAGAGCGTTTTCCACTTCAGATGAAATCTTTACAAGTCCATAATAGCCTGTGCCAACTACGAGAACTTCAGGCTTTGGCTCATGGCCAAAAATTTCCTTTAAATCCTCCACACATAGTCTATGTCCTTCTTTCCTCCACCAGCCCTCAACAACTCGTTCTGGGAAAACTATAACGTCAGTTGTGTATCTTTTCCCGTTTATGACTATTACTCCAAAATCATAAAACTCGATCAAGCTAAGACACCACTCAACTCTTAGCCTTTTTAGAGATTTAAATATCATCACCCGACATATCCTTAAAAGCGGTTCAGAAAGGGTACAAAAGATGAATATGCCACAGAGAAATTTCTACGAGAGGGATCCGGCCATAGTTGCGAAGGACTTACTTGGAAAAATCTTAGCGAGGAAACTGAATTCTGAAATTTTGTCTGGAAAAATCGTTGAGACCGAAGCTTATTATGGGGAAAACGACTCGGCTTCCAAAGCCTATAAGGGAAGGAAAATGTTTAACGAGTTAATGTTCATGGATGCTGGAAAAACTTTCATCTACATGGTTCATGGAAATTGGCTCCTAAACATAGTTGCCCACTTAAAGGGCGGTGTTGGAGCCGTTTTAATAAGGGCCATTGAACCCCTCCAAGGGATAGAAACCATGAAAAAGAACAGGAACGTGAAAGACATACGCGATTTGACTGGTGGTCCCGGCAAATTGACGAAAGCGTTAGCCGTAACGAAGGAGTTGAATGGAATTGACATAACTAAAAGGGATAGTCCATTAGTGATGGTTGAGGGAGAGAAAGAAGGCTTCGAGGTTTGTTCTTCCCATAGAATTGGCGTGAAGATGGATTTGCCGCGGGAATTGAGGTTTTTTGTTAAGGGAAACAAGTTTGTCTCAAAATTTCTTTAGATGAAGCGTCATGCTAATTTCGTCCGTGTATGTTCCGTTTTGAAATTTTACGCCCTTCTTGATTCTTCCTGCCTCCCGGAAACCAAATCTCTTGTAAAGGCGAATAGCCTGCTTATTAGATGCCAATGCATAAAGTTCAATTATTTCAAAATTTTTCTGACGTGCCACATCGATGATTCTGTTTATTAGACGGGTGCCGATTCCAAGATTTCGAAATCCCCTCTTTAGATAAATTATAAAAAAGCCCACGTGAGAGGCTTTTCCTCCTCTAGGTTCAAGAGAGGCTCCTCCTATGAACTCATTGTTCACTCTGGCTACAATGTATATCATACCAGCCTCCACACGCTTTTGATACCATTCCCTTGCAGCTTCAAAATCTGGAAGTCCCTCACTTCTTATGAAGTAGATTCCTTCTTCAATAATGCTGTTGTAGACTGGAACAAGCTCAGGCAAATCATGCTCTTTCAACTCGTCAAATGTTACAACGCGACCATCTGCTAATTTATATCTATCCTGAATCAAACTGGGCCCTCACAGAACTCTATTCTATTTTTATATCTGTATTAAAATGTTTATTTGTGTTAAAATTCTTATTTTAGGAAGTTGCTAAAAGGTGTTAGAGAGGAGCCTTGAATGACTAGTGAGCAATCTCAAATTTTTTCCCAGTTACGTGAATATTCTCCGACAAAAACTTTGGGTTTGGTATCCGATACACACATACCCGCAAGGGCTAGGAATATTCCGAAAAAAGTTTTCGAAGTTTTCGAGAATGTAGATTTCATAATACATGCGGGTGATTTGGTGCAATTGTCTGTTATTGACGAGTTGGAGCAACTTGCACCTGTTTTGGCTGTTTATGGAAACATGGACGGACCAGAAATTCGTGGAAAATTGCCAAAACTGAATTCTGTTAAGGTTTTTGATTGGAAAATGGGAGTTATGCATGACCCTGGAGCACTTTTCGGAATGGGAAAAATGCGTGAAATTGCTAAACAGAACGCGTTTAATGTACTAGTTTATGGACACACACATAATTCCAACATAAAATGGGAAGGAGACAACTTATTCATAAACCCTGGAAGCCCAACTAATCCCTTGCCACCTTTTATAACCAAGCCAACGGTGGCTTTGCTTAGAATAACAAAGGAGAAAATAATACCCGAAATAATCCAAATTTAAGCAGGTTATCAGATGGTAAAGGAGATCCATGGAAAGTTTAGGTTGGATGCATCTACTATTTTGATGCCTTGTGAAAGGAAAGTTGACGCTAAAGTCTATATTCACTTGAAAGGTTATGCGAGAGCTAGGGTCAGTCACGTAGATGTGGAGAAAATGGGTTTGGGGAAGGTTATTCGCAGAGGCCGAGGAAATTTTCTTGAGTTAAGGGGGGTTGAGAACTGTTTGGAGGTTGTTTTGAGGGAAAAGCGCCAGATAGTTTTGGATGGAGAAGAGGTTGCAGTTTCAAGCATTGTTATAGTTTGTCCCTTGCTTAATGAGATTATTGAAAAGGAAAAGTCAACTAGGGCTTGGGTTGGGAGAAAATACGATGGCATCTACATAGGTTTTAGAAGAGCAGAGCTTGAGAGGCTTGAGAAGCTGGCTTTGGAAAAATTTGGAATAAAACCGCTAAGCAAATTAGAGAAACCACCTTCAAGAATTAAACGTTAAATCAAGCATAGATCATAAGAGGAATTTCTTCACTCTTCGTTGCTGGTAAGGAGGCGTCGGTGTTCTTGCATCATACACTTGTCCATGACCACTATTAAGCCTACTTTTCTCGCTTTTTCCGCTGCCTGCGCGTTAATTATTCCAAGCTGCATCCAAACTACATAGGGAACGCCATACAATTTCTTCAATTGAACCGCTTGCTCTACTATGGGTAAGACCTCAGCAGAGGGTCTAAAAACGTCAACAATTTCCAAGGTTTTCTGAACATTGGCTGGCATGTCCAAGAGGCTTTTGTAGCTTTTCTCGCCCAAAACTTCATCTGCGAACGGATTAATCGGCACGATGCGAAAACCATGTTTCTTCAAATACTCAGCCATCCTATAGCTATCCTTTGAGGAGTCTCGCGACACCCCTACAACGGCTACGGTTCTGTATCTCGTTAGAATTTCTTTCAAATTACTGTGACTCAAATTTTCAACCTCTTAAGGAACAGAACTTTCTAACAATTACTTCTAAGTGTATAAAATTTCACTTTAACTTATCTCTCTCCACTATGCAAAAGTGTCTTTTCACAGAGAGTTTTAAAAGCAAATATGGGCAGAGCGTTTTGACTGCGGTTTGCCCACTGGAGGTTCGCATTAATGGAACGTTGCAGAAACCCATGGAATAGGGAATGCAAAAACAATGACATTGAAGTTTACATTCTTTTTAGAGGGGAAAGACTGCCCATTTGTAGGCGATGCTGGGGCAGAATAGCCGATAAAGATGTGGAGTGGTGAAGAATGGAGAGGTTCAGCATAAACATGGCGAAGTCTTTTCTGGGAAAGAATGTGAACCTCCACCTGAAAGACGGTTCGGTTATAATAAATGTTCAGTTGGCAGAGATTCAAAGAGGCGAATTTGGAAGAGAAAACTTTGTCAAATGCGTCCCGTATGGAAATAGAAACACGTTTAGAATCCCACTAAAAAGCATAGCATGGGCAGAACTGCTAAACCTAAACCTAATTCTGACTAGCGGATAAGAGTTAAGGCATTAAGGAAAACTAAAATAGAAAAGGTTAGAGTAGAATAGGCTTATGCGTTGTTCGCATTGTGGGATATGTTGCGAAAAAACTGAGATGCTTCTTTCTAGAGCAGACATAGAACTTTTAGAGAAGGCTGGGTGCACTAAAGAAAGTTTTGTACGTTACGATAATCATTGTTTTGCTCGACTGCGAAACCACAAAGGACACTGCGTTTTCTATGACACTGAAAAGCGCCGCTGCAAAGTTTACAGGCTTAGACCCTTAGGATGTCGCATCTACCCAATAATCTACAGCGAAGTGGAAGGAATAATTGTGGACGACCTTTGCCCAATGAAGAACACGGTCTCGAACAACGAACTGAAGCGGAAAGGCAAAAATTTAATCAAACTTCTAGAAGTGATAGATAGCGAGACAAAAACTAGGTTTTTACATAAAGCCAGCAAACAATTTTAAATAACCCAAAGCAAATTTTGTCAACGGTGAAAAAATGTCGTGCACAGTTATAGCTGGAGCCTTCTGGGGAGACGAAGGTAAGGGAAAAATAATTTCTTACTTAGCCCTAAAGGACAAACTAGACGTTGACGTCAGAACAGGCTCAGTTAACGCCGCCCACACCGTTTGGTATCAAGGCAAACGCTACGCGTTACACATGGTTCCATCCGCATTTTTGTATGAAAAATGTCGCTTACTAATTGGCGCTGGGGCAAATATTCACGTTGCACAATTTCTTAAGGAAGTTGAGGAGACAAACGTTAAAAATCGCATAGGCATAGACAAACAAGCCTCTATAATCGAGGAGAAGCATTCAACCCAAGACAAAACAAGTGCACACCTGAAGGGGCTAATAGGAACAACTGGATGGGGCGTGGGACCAGCCATCGAAGAACGCGTCCGCAGAACAGCAAAACTCGCCAAAGACATTCCAGAATTACAGCCATACCTTACAGACGTGGCAGCAGAAGTCAATAATGCAATAGATGCCGGCAAAAAAGTTTTGTTAGAAGGAACCCAAGGCCTACTGCTTTCGCTTTTCCACGGAACATATCCATACGTGACAGGCAGGGACACGAGCGCCTCAGCCATATGCTCAGAAGCAGGCATAGGCCCAACAAAAGTTGACAACGTCCTAATAGTGTTTAAATCCTTCATGACCCGTGTAGGTACGGGCCCCATACCTGGAGAATTAACAAAGGAAGAAGCCATAAAACGTGGGTGGTTTGAAACAGCCGCTGGGACAGGCCGTGACAGACGCTCGGCCCCATTCAACTTTGAACTAGGCAAAAAAGCTGTAATGATTAATGGTGCAACACAAGCGGCAGTAACAAAACTTGACAGCATGTATCCAAAATGCAAAGGCGCCAAAACCTTTGATGAACTCCCCAGAGAAGCAAAGGAATTCATAAACAAAATTGAAAAACAAACAGGAATCCCGGTAGTGCTGATTGGCACGGGACCCGAAGCCCTAGACATAATTGACAGAAGAAAATAATCCTAATCTATTAGTGAATTCAGCAGCGATAGAAGAAGTGAAAAAAGCCATAACAAAAATATAAAGAGTTTCCGTAAACACAGTAGAAAACAATAAAAACCATTACTTCTTTCTGCTTGAAACCACCAGAGCCGAAATCTCAAGAGGCTTAAAGTTGACTTTAACCAGACCGCATAAAATTTTAAGGCTGGGCTTCCCCTTCGAGGTGTTAAACAGAGACCTGAAACTAATCTTTGCCTCTAACTTGGTCGGCTCTTTTGGAGACGGCCTTTTCGCCTATATTTTACCATATTACATGAAGGAGAACCTCCGAGCTAGCGCTGTGGAAGTTGGGATACTTTATGCCGTGATGAGCTTAGTTGCAGCTTTAACATTGCTTTTAGCTGGAATGTTTGCGGATAGATATGACCGCAAAAAGATTATGATTGCTGGATGGATTGCATGGTTGCCTGCTCCCATAATTTTCTCTCTTGCTGAAAACTGGCTTCAAATACTGCCGGGGATGGTTTTATGGGGTTTTTGGCTTGGCGGACCAACAAGCACAGCCTACATTGTAACTTCTGCCGACAAAAACAAGTTGACTTTAACTTTCACAGCGATTTCTTCAGCGTGGTCTTTTGGCTATATTTTTTCTCCAGCTTTAGGTGGTTATCTAGCTGGACCAATTGGTATGCGAGTTATTTTCTATTTGGCTTCAATTCTTTATGCTTCAGCTGCCTTCACCCTCATATTTATCAGCAGTCAACAAGCAATGGGCTATACGCAACATTCTTCAGAAGAACGTTATTCCTTTTTCAAACTCCTAAGAACAAGAAAACTGCTTAAGCTGTCGATTTTCTTCGCCTCAATTTGGTTCATTCTAATGCTATTTCGACCCTTCATTCCACAGTTTCTCGCAGACAAGTACGGCTTTGGCAATTTTGAAATAGGCGTTTTAGGCTCGATTTTATTCTTTGGATCAGCAGTTTTTGGAATTCTATTAGGGAAGATTGGAGACAAATGGAAAAAATCATACGCATTGGCTGCTTCTTTGGTCTTGTGTAGCGTCTCATTAGTTCTTCTTCTGCTATTTGGCAATTTCCAGATCTTAATAATCTCATTCTTCCTAGCTGGAGCCTCCTATTTGATGTGGCCTTTGATGAGTGCCATTATTGGACCCCTTGCCCCAGAATCCATTAGGGCTCGCTGGGTCTCCATACCCCAAACAGTAAGCATGCTGAGCTCATTCATAGCCCCCTACATCGGTGGCATTCTATACGACGGCTCACCATATTATCCTTTAATGTTAGCAATGGTGATAACGCTCTTTCTTGCGTTATTAGCATTCACGAGGCTCTTTGAAGAATAGTTGAAATTGAGTTATGATTTTGCGGAACTTTTATCTTTAGGGAAGTTACTCGATTTTTTCGCTTAAGAGAGGTGAACGATTTGGGTGAATCCCGTGAACATTATACTACATTCTCTTCAGCCTTTTTGCTACTAATATTACTAGCAGGGTTACTTGCTGGGGGAATGGCGACCTACTACATAGCCTCCCAACAAATTAGCAGCTTAAAAAATGACATTTCAAATCTTAAAAATCAAGTCTCCAAACTATGGGGCTTCCAAAACGTCACCTACCAAAATATAACAATTTGCCAAAACAGCACAGCCTTATCAGAATTATACGAAAGAGTGAAGGATTCGATTGTTTTGATCCGTGGAATAACGGATTCTGGAGCCGTTCAAGGCTCCGGATTCGTTTACAACTTCTCAGGTGTAATGGTTGCAATAACGAATTACCATGTTGTTCACGAAACAAGGAGCATAAGCATAACATTTTCAAACGGAAATGGATACGCTGCTAGAGTGAATGGAACGGATCCATATGCGGATTTAGCCGTCCTGTTGGTTGACGCCCCGGAATATGAATTCAAACCTGTTGAAATTGTTGGCTCCTCAACATTAAGGGTGGGCGACCCCGTCATAGCCATAGGAAATCCATACGGCTTAGTGGGTTCAATGACTACTGGTGTGATAAGCGCACTTGGAAGGACAATAACTGAGGAATACACGGGAGGTTTCGCTATAGCTAACATCATACAAACAAGTGCGCCTATAAACCCCGGAAACTCCGGTGGTCCATTATTAAACTACTACGGCAAAGTTGTGGGAATAACAGCAGCCATAGTTGCGGACTCTCAAGGCTTAGGCTTCGCCATCCCCTCGAACACTATACTTAAAGAAATATACTCCCTAACCACATACGGCACTTATGAAGGCCACTCCTATTTAGGCATCAATGGAACAGACATGACTTATGAAATGGCCCAAGATATGGGCGTAAATGTAACCTACGGCTGGAAAGTAGTTCAAGTTTCACAGGGAGGTCCCTCATATGGGGCGCTTCAAGTTGATGATATAATAATTGCCTTGAATGGAACTCGCATTAAAAATATAGATGACTTAGCAAGTTATCTTGAAGAAAACACCTTGCCCGGAGAAACAGCAATCATAACCGTTGTGAGGGGAAATCAACCATTAAATGTTACAATGACTTTAGGAAAAAGACCTCAGCCACTCATCTAAACTTCTTCGTTTTCTCATCTTTGATGGGGCTGCCCGTCCCCACACCCAAACGGGTTCAAGTACGCCGCTGAAAGCCCCCGTGTTATATAGTTTAGGCTCACTGCTACAACTGTGTCTTAGAATGCGCGCGCAGATTTAATGAGTAAATTTCTATGAAACGTAAATTATTTAGCGAAGTTCTTTGGATGGCATTCGAATTTTTTCTTGCAACTCACGGAGCAGAAGTAGTATGTCTCGCCTTCAAAATATCCTGAATTTTGCTGTTTTTTCGTCAAGCACAATGCCGCAAACATAATCGCGCAATCAACAGCCCCCACGTTCTTTGATGAAGGCGCAACATAAAATAGAATGGCTCATTAATGCTTGGCAAATACGCGGATGGAAATAATTCTCTAACATTTCAATGCTCACAGAACTTTTATATGTTCAATTTTTCGGGTTAGGATCTCAACGATCCGGTCGTTGTTGAGGTACATCATTGGTTTGTTGCAGGTGGGACATTTGAAGAGGAGTTCAAATGCCTCTTCGAAAGGGAATCGCTTGCAGCCTGGCGTTTGGCAGCTGTAAAACTTGTGGCTTTTCTCGTATTCAAGCCGGATTTCCAGTTTTTCAAGAACACGGCACTTTTGGTTTAGGATAAAGCCTTCCAGTTGGTCTGGTTGAAGTCTCCAGTTGAAGATAAACCAGCCTGTTTCTTTGTCGCGGGACCGCCTGAGAGCCACGATGGAGTGGTCGTAGAGCCTGTAGAGTGCCTTGCGAACCAAGTTGAGGCGTATTTGGGTTTTATCCGCTATCTCATTATCTGTGATCTCGTGAACCTCTTTGAGGGCCTCAACTACTCTAACAGCATCCTCTCCGAACAACGTAGCGACCTTCTTCAGCGTCTCGTCATCCACAAGGAACAGTTTTGAAACGCCTCCGCTTAGACAACGCGCAGACGAGCTCCGCTAGAAGAGAATATCCGGAATACCACTCTCGAATTTCCATTCGCTAGTCTCTGCTTCCCCGTATATCACTCTAATGGATGTTGACTCTTCAAGCTCTTTTGCTTCCTTACTTAGTAGCGCTCAAGGCGATTAACCCTTTCCATCCTAAGAAAGCTATAAGAATGCACGCGCTAAAGCCAAAAATACCTTGGCAAATGGTCAAAACTCTTAAATTTTGCAATTTTTAACTTCGTTCTGGAAGGCATAAAAATGTTTCAATATTTTGAGGCTACAAGAGTTGGGAGTTGGCTTGGATGGATTTTCAATTTTGGTTTTGGGAGCGTTCTCTTTTGTGTGTCTCCTTTTGAGATTACTGCTAT
>Ga0315309_1000623_pt1 | contig 21657 bp, 19 predicted proteins | sample TDP4_MG_FD_203080 | JGI IMG/M metagenome (GOLD analysis project Ga0315309, IMG submission 203080) | Freshwater sediment microbial communities from Lake Towuti, South Sulawesi, Indonesia - TDP4 | ecosystem: Environmental > Aquatic > Freshwater > Lake > Sediment | place: Indonesia: South Sulawesi... | reverse complement strand
AGTCTCAGAACCGAGCGTAAGTGTTAACTACCGATCGTGACGAATCGCTAACCCACCCACGTTCTGGCGATTGGGGTTCTATCAACATGATTGAAAGGCCAGTCTCCAGTGAAGAGAAGCCTTCACCTGGAAAGCTTGTCCAGCCGTCCCTTGTCATATCTCGCTTTGCAGTTCAACCTCACGGTCTTCTCATAGGGCTTCTTTTAGTTGACGTTGGACTCACTTTCGACGTTCCTGTAGGTGTGGCAGGGCAGATCCGTACTATCTCCTACATTGCTTCGGTCATTTTCGCATTGCTTATGGGTGTTTTGAGTCTTCGGTTCAGGCACAAATCGTTGCTAGTGATTGGTCTTCTGTTGTTGAATATCTCGGCTTTGAGTTGTGCCTTTGCTCCTAGTTTCATCATGATGCTGACTTTCTTCTCGATTTGGGGGATAGCTTTGGCCATGGTTGGACCTATGGGGCTCACATTGGTTGGAGAGCATTTCCCTCGGGAGAAAAGAGCAAGCGTGATTGGGTGGATTTTCGGAGGCAACGCCATAGCATACGTTGTTGGGGCGCCAGCCATGGGCTTCATAGCTGGCCTAGGAGGGTGGCGCCTAGCTTTTCTCGGATTCGTGCTGCCAATCGCTCTCTTCAGCCTCCTTTTGGCTCTCAAAGGTGTGCCTTCCGCATCTAGTAGCCAACAATCAGCATTAGGCATGCGAGATTACTTGGCAGGTTTCAAAGGAGTCTTCTCGAGCATATCTGCTGATGCTTGCTTGGCGGGTAATGCGCTTTCAATGGCTTCATGGGCAGCTATTCTGACATACTCGGCCTCGTTCTTCAGGCAACGATTCATGGTTTCCACTGGTTTCGCATCCATTACGATATTGGTTGCGGCTTTGTGCTTCTTTTCGGGTAGCATGGTTGGCGGTCGATTTGCCAAGAGGCTCGGGAGAAAGAAAGTAACGGTCCTAGCCGCCTTCTTCGCAGGTGTATTCACGTTTGCCTTCGCGAACTTGCCTGATCTATGGCTGTCCATGGCTCTTGCGTTCATTGGTAGTTTTTCCGCTGGTATGAGGGTTACAGCGTCTAATAGTCTAACTCTTGAACAGGTTCCAAAGTTCCGCGGAACAATGATGTCAATCAGCTCTGCAGCAGATAACGCTGGTTCATCTCTTGGAGCAGGGATCGGAGGAGCAGCGCTTCTGCTATTCAACTATGAAGGAATGACAATATCTCTCGGAGCCATGGGCATCGCAGCAGCCATAGTCTTCCAGCTCTTGGCAATCGACCCCGCAAGAACTGAAAAGCGTCAAGACTCCTAGCCACACGTGATTTCCCGAACCCTCAGAATTCGCTTACGTAGGCTGTCTAAGAATTCCTGCTTTTGTGTGTAAACCAGGCTTTTTGGTTGTGCCTAATGACTTAAGCTGTTAGGCGCCTAACGACTTAAGTCGTGTAATCCTTAACCGTGACTATTCTCCAGCCAGCCTATCTTCGTGGAAGCGCCGATAGACTACCTTAACAGGAAGCGAATTGGGCTTGGCTCAAGATGCTCTCGAAAAAGACTACGGCTAAGGGGGGTCATAGAATTCATGTTCGTTTTTGTTTAAAAGCTGAGAAGGAGGAATGCGTATGTTGAATATTGGGGGGGTAGTTTGTTGCGCCGACGACTGCTCAGTACGACCTTGATGGTTTTGCTGCTTAGTGTAATCGTACCGATGCAGATCGGGGTTGTCACAATTGCTCTGATTGCAAGTGCATCCGTCATCTTGGCATTGCACAAGCTTCGTAGAAGACGGAGGTCAGAAAACCAATGAAGAAGTGGCAGATCGCTGCCATCGCATCACTAGTTATTGTAGTGCTCTTCTTGGCAGATGGTGGCATGTACGTTGTGAAGGATCTACTCACCCGTCAGGCCGCATTAACTACTGCTACAACTACGACCCCTAGGTTGAATCTACCTCCGAAAGCGGCTTTTACGTGCCGAACACCAACAAGAACGCTGAAGTATATCGCCCCAACCGATCGAGACCTCATAATGTTCCTCAACAATTCCACAGATCCAGATGGAGATCTCCTGACTTCTCAATGGTATGTTCGCTACAACGGAACGGGCGACTGGAAACTACTTAACAACTCTAGAGATCACTGGGGAAGACTGCCGGTGAGCAATGAAAAAGGACACGAAATCAAGCTAGTTGTCTCCGACGGGATGAAAGAGGAGTCAACTTCAATCACTCTCCCCGTTGACCTGGCAACAAAGTTTCCTCCGAGGGTCGGAATAAGATTCAAAGGCATGTTCTACTTTGTAGGTTTCCGATTCGAGGGAGAATATCCTCCCGCCTCCGAGCTTGAGATGAGAGAATCGTTTGAGGTGATCAAGACGGATCTGGGCTGCAACGCGATAAAGCTTGTTGGAGACTACGAAGACGTTCTGGTTAAGGCCGCGGAGATCGCCATAGAGAAGGGATACGAAATGATAATTCTCAGCCCGAAGTATTGGCATAAGACAGCAGAGGAAGACTACACAATCGCGGAGCATTTGGAGAAACTCATCTTGTTCTGCAAACGAGCTGAGGAACTCCGAAAGAAAAGTAGCGCCATTGTGCTTTGCGTAGCAGAAGAACTTCATGTTGGCGTTCGCGGCATCACGAATGCTTCAACCTACGAGGAGCGGGAGAGAGAGTATAATACAATGGATCAGGGGGTCGTGGTCTCGAAGTTGATAGAGCACTTGCTTGTGATAATCAGGGAAGTCCGAATGCATTTCCACGGTAGAATCACGTATGCACATTGGGGGCCAACACCTTATCGATTCAAATATGGTGAACTCGATCTCGACATCGTAGCTCCGGCGCTCTATTGGTATGAACGGCCGCCCGACGTTTTGAGTTTCAATGATAGGGTGGCGTTGTTCAGAGTCCCCGGGAGGTTATTTGTATCTATTGAGTTTGGATGCCACTGCTGGAAAGGTGCGATGAAGGAGTCGGGAAGCTGCTGGCAGTATTACAAGGACCAGGAGTATTCCCAAGAGGAACAAGCGATCTGCATCGAGAGGACTATGGAAGTCTATCTATCGAACAATCTTGATGGTGCTTTTCTATACCTCTGGATGATACGAATACCCAACGACGCAAGAAGCTACGGCATCGTGAGATACTATGGAGATGATAGACTTCTTACACGGAAGCTTGGTTTCTATGCGTACCAAAGCTTCACCCTGAGTTGAGACTATTCATAATGAAGGGATACTGAGACTTTGAAGAAGTGGCAGATAGGTCTCGTCGCATCCATCACCCTTGTTGGGCTGTTTTTAGTGGATGGTGGAGCGGTCTACATCAAGCAGATGACCAATCGGCCGCCGAAGGCCGCTTTCACCTACCGCACACCGACACGAACATTGAAGTATATTGCTCCAACCGACCGCGACCTCATAACGTTCCAGAACAACTCGTCCGACTCTGACGGAGATCCCCTTACGTACGAGTGGAGGATTAACGGCCAACTTGTGGGCTCTTCGAGAGACCATTCTACGAAACTAGGTCCAGGCAAACACAAGGTAGAGCTGACAGTTTCAGACGGAAGATCAAATCAAGCAGTAACACAATACGTGGACGTAGATAGAGACCAGGTTTATCCGGTCAAGGAGATAGGGATCCCTTACAAGGGGATAAACTACTTCATTGGGGCTCGCTTCGGACGACCAACGGCAGACAATCCTCCAGATGCACAGGAAATGAACGAGTCCTTGGATGTCATCTGGTCCGATCTTGGATGTAACGCGATCAAGATTGTCGGCGACTATGAGGACGTACTCTTGACCTGCGCAGAAATGGCGATCAAGAAGGGATTCGAAAGGATAGTTCTGAGCCCAAGATATGAGCATATCGCTCCCAATATAGACATCGATATCAACGAGCATGTTGCGAGAGTGGTGGCTTTTTCCAAGAAGGCAGAAGCCCTGCGTATGAAGAGCAGTGGAATAGTGCTGTGCATAGGTGAAGAACTGGAGGTAGCTGTTAGAGGCATCACCAACGGTACAACCTACAACGAGCGGCGAGAAGAGTTGCCTGATGACCGAGCTTTTCTTGACTCTGTTGTTGAGCCCAAGCTCTGCTCATATCTGATGCGAATGATCCAAGGTGTCAGAGAACATTTTCATGGCCCATTAACCTACTCATCTATGGGTTGGCCACCTTTTCAAAAATGGAGTGAGTTGGGACTAGACATCGTCGGACCTATGATGTACTACAGAAGTGAGGAAGGCGGTCAATACTACGCTCTTGAACGGCTCCTCCAATACAAGAAGCACGGGAAAGCTGTATACATAACAGAGTTCGGCTGTGAGTCTTGGCAGGGTGCATCAAAATGGGGTTCATCAGCATCAAAATACTATACAGGACAGACCTACTCACAGGAGGAGCAGGCTAACAGCATACTAGAAACCATGGAAATCTACGATGTTGCAACAGTGGACGGAGCATTTCTTTATCAGTTCTTTGAAAGACAGAAAGCAGATCACTACAGTTGGGGTATCATAAAGTACAATACTGAAGGAGCTGCTACAAGGAAACTGGGATTCTATTCCTACAAGAGCCTTGTTACAAACGAATCGCGAAGGCAACCATACACATGCTCACTCAAAGATGGGCAATCTTTGATTGAGGCGGAAAACGTCTACGTAAGATCGGCATTTTCAACGCCACCCATAGCTGATTCCCAAGCCTCCGGCGGCATGTACTTGCAGCCGAACAGCTTCCTCAGATTCGTGATCTTGATTGATAGAGAAGGCGACTACGCCATGTCAGGGAGAGTCAGAGGCCCAACTCCTGAGAACGACAGCTTTTGGGTCAAGTTTGGTGACGACTTAATACTGTGGGATATTCCAGGGTTTTGGCAATGGCTAGGGATACGCAATCGCGGAGAAGAACACGACAAGGTTCTTCATTTGCTTCCAGGTCGATACGTGGTCGAGGTTCTTGCCAGAGAGCTGGGAGCAGAGATTGACGCTTTACTGATCAGGAAAGTTGGTTCCACCTAACCTACTGCTGCGGACGCCCTCATCGGCGGTTTCGTCACCGATGCGAACACGAACCAACCAATTCCGACGGCACGTGTGGCGCTTGGTAGTGGAAAAACTTGGTTTGAGCATTCTCTTGGTTCAGCAACAACTGATGATCATGGGAGGTACTCGATTCGGGTTCCAGTAAGCGATCAGTACCAGTTCATAGTTCACGCTAAGGAGATAGAACGTGGACAGTACTGCTATCATCTTACCACACTTCTCCAATACCCTCTGTAGATCGTACCCCTCAATCCAGAACCTTACCTACGATAGATCGGTAACCTCCGTTTGCCGTGGTGTGTTGGTTGATGTGGCTCGCGCGGAGCGTACCCGATCATAGGGGGCCCGATTTTTTGCGCCTTCCAGGGCAAGAAGCTGATACGTGAGAAGTGGGTTCGCTTTCCAGAACATGATGGAAGGGCTCTCTAGGTCCCTTTTCCAAGTTGTGTGAGTCCGGCCACTGCTCTTCTCTGACATTCTGGCTCAATCTTTCCTCAAGACTTCCATCACATTATGCGAGAGGGGCTCCACATTTCTTGCAGGTCTTGTTCTCCCTATCTACCACTGTCTCAAATCCACAGTTCGAACAAGTCGCTCGCCTAAAGCCCAGAGAGGAGAAAGAAATCATTCTACCTATACGGAAGTTGGATTCCTCTATCTTTGCTGTAGACCAATAGCAACAGTAGGTGAATCGAAGGCTCGATGAGACACTGTACCCACCGAAACCGAACAGAAACCTAAACCAGCCGATTAGCGAACAGAGACATCTAGAGAAAGAGATAAAGCTCCTAGACTTGGTTCACCTTCACATTGTGGTTTCTTCCAAACGGCCACTCACCGAAGAATCGTTTGGCATAACAGACCTAAGCGTCCAAAGCCTCAGTTTCCAAGAAATTAGGTACCTAACGACCTAGGTCATTAGGTGCCTAAAGACTTACCTCCCTAACAGATTTTTAGACAGCCTATTACGTAGGCTGTCGGAAAATTCACGTCCTGTGCGTAGGTTACCGGTTGGTCGCTCTTTCTGTAGGTGCTAACATCTCAGGCATCTAGGTCCTAATTGGGTAAGCGTTTCCGGAGTGCTAAATGCTTAAATTATGTCGATGTGATTACCACGTGGATCTCACATGCTTGAAGATAAGGAGACGGAGAGACTCTGGCCTCGCGCTTTCTTTGTGAGACGCCTTACAGTCAGTACCTGTTTCGTCTCGTCGATTTCTAGTTCCACCTTGTCGCCCGGTTTGAATGGATATTGGGAGTCTATCGTCATGCTGGCCGGTATTGTGATGTACTGCGTGTTTGCGTCCGGGTTCTTCAGGATCTTGCTCTCGGCTTTGAGAACCATTCTGGTCCCAAGTGGAATTCACGTGAGGGCTATGTAATATGTCTTTCGAGAACAAGCCTAACAGTAATATCAGTGACGATGCAAACCAGATGGGGTACAAGATCTTCCGAGAAGGGGCAGTTAGACGGTTCAACCCGACTCTATTCGCAGTGAGAAGAGAAGACGGCGAAGGCTGGTTTCTAGTTGAGCTCAAAGAGGGAAACTGGGTCTGCGATTGCAATACTGCTCTCGCAGGCAGCAATGTCCAGCGCTGTGCGCACATCTATGCTGCTTTGCTGTCTTCTGCGATGCACCGGGTTAGCCTAGAGGAATCTTGTGAGACGGCTGAGGAGAAGCCTCTCAAGTGTAGATACTGTGGGTCATTAGACATCAGTAGAGTTGGCTTCAGGTACAATGCGCGAGGAATATCTAGGAGATACCTCTGCAACGAGTGTCGCAGAAAATTCTCTGTGCGCTACGTTGAACCACAGGCAACTTTCGGGGCACCCTCTGGGACGCTGTGGCTGCTAAGTCAAGTGGCGATGCTCACCTCAAAGCTGAACGACTTGCTTCAAGAGCTGGAAGACAGGATCGCTATGGCCAAAACCAGTGAGATGCCCAAGGGCTCTGAACCGATTCAAAGTGAATAGGACTATAAGGAGTCGATGAAGATTATCATAGCGAATCAATTCTCGCTGAAGGGGGCTAGATAGGGAATGAGGAAAGTCGGAATTGTCGCAAGCGGTTCAACTGTGATTGATGCGACAGTTATCTTGAATGAAGGAGAGGAGAAGAATGTCAAGGCAGAGGATCTTGTTGTCATTGAGAACAGGAATGGCAATAGGATCATGGCTGTCTGCCGAGCAGCTGTCGGAAGCAACGAGAATCTCAGAGCCGTCGGCTTCTCGCCAGGTATTGCCTACGCTCGACTAGGAAGACACCCAAGCACCGCCAAGGAGTACTATGCTTTTGCCTTGGATGTCTTGGGGGATATCTCTACAGGGGCACTTCAGCAAAACAAAACGGTGATAGCGCCTTCCTCTGATGTTCTTCTCTTCGAGCAAGAAGACAACCCGATGACTCACCTTGGAAGCCCGAACGGCAGCGTAGGGTACTACAAGGATCATCCAAACTGGATCGTACCGATGATTGCAAGGTTCATCCCATACCATGTCGGGGTATTCGCCATAACAGGCGCGGGAAAGTCTCTCCTAACACGCTATCAAATCATTCCATTCCTTCGAAGCTCCGGATATGATGTGATCATCGTTGATTGGAAGGGCTCTGACTACGCACCCTACTTTAAGGAGAAGATTACCGTCGGGGATCTGGCTTTGGACGACGATAGTGTTATCGAGTACTTGTGCGCGGCCATGGATGAATTCGGATACTTCTCAGGCACCTATGCGGAAAGGAACCCAATCAAGGGAGCCCTCGAAACAGCCATCTTCAAAGGGGAATGGCGAAAATCCAGCACTCCTTCTGAGTTAAGGGCTCTGTTGGAGAAAGAGGTCGTAGAAGGGATCACGATAGATCAAACCACTGAGGACTCAAGGGGCCAACTCAAGCTCTCATCATACGGGAGAAGGGATATCGCCCGCTTCAGGCGATACCTTGCCAGGGTCGATGACCAAGAACTCAAGAACATCACGGGCAAGATGACGCCGGAGCAGATAGTCGACACCGCAAGAAAGGAACACACAGTCGTGGTTGACATCAGCGCAGGAGGAGATGACGAGAAGCTATCCGTCTTCCTCACAATTGCAAACCACCTCCGCAAGATGATGGAAGAGAAGCAAGCACTTAAGATCGCCTTGGTAATCGATGAGGGGCCGCAATACTGCCCGTTCATGCCAAAAGGAAAGCAGACGAAGACCACCGAAGCCATTTCAAGTCTCTGCGCCTTGGGAAGAAGCTACGAGCTCTGCGTTGTACTTCTGTCGCAAGGAATCTCGGGCGAAATTGGAATCAACGCATCCGTCCGTCGAAATCTCAACACTCAGTTCATTGGCAGAATACATCCGCTGGACCTAGAAGAGGCAAAGCGACTGCTTGCCCAAGCCACGGTCGAAGAGAAGCTGTTGACCTCACTACCGGAAGGGGATTTCTACTTCTTGGGAAAGATGAATCCATCCCCAGTTCCTTTGCTAATACACTTTGACCTACCGGAGGGCACCACATGAGGACAGAGGAAGCCATGCAGAGCTCTCCTGATTGGCTCAAACTTCCTGCAAGATTGCAACACAAGTTCTTCGAACACGCAACGGCAGAGGCCCAAAGAACGAAGAAGCTTCTGCTAGAACAGAAGAGAAAGCTTGAGGAGATCGGAAAGCTACTTTCATTCAAAACCATACTGGAAGACGATTCATGGAAGAACTGGAGGATAGCGGTCGTAGATGGGTCGGATTCTCCGGTATTGAGCGAACGCGTAGGCGGAAGGTTTGGAACGTATTCTGCTGGTTACCATATTTTTCAAGGGGTGGAGCTCACGGAGGAGGAATACTTCAGCGGTTACATGACAGATGATCAGGTCGGAAACCGCGAGGGGAGTCAGAAGGTTCTAGAACTCTTAACAACAGAGCTTGAACGGGAAGCAGCACTCAAATGCCTGGAAAGGAATGTGGACCTCGTTATCATCGACGGGCCCTTTTTCGGATTCAGACCTCGATGCAGAATTGTTGCTGAGAAGGACATAGCGATGCCCAAGCCTCGCAAGGGCTCGGACCTGGTGAAACAACTGGTGGAAATGAGTCAAAGACTTCTGGACTCTGGAAAGGCGATTGGAATAGTCAAGCGCATTCAGACCTCAGCGATTGACGGTTGGACAATACTCAAGTCAGGAACTAGAGATCTCGCACTTTCACGCAATGACAAGGACATACTTGCATCACTTATGAGGGCGGGCGAGTTTTTCTCCTATGAGGAACACTTCGGTTCTCATGATTCCTTCAACTACCTGTCGCGACTTGCGTGGACGTTTGGTCGCTTCTACAGCGCTGAGAGATTGAGTATGGAATCAATCTACCACGCATGCAAGAGAAGTATTGAGCGAAACATAGAGAAGGACTTGAAATGTGCACCTAATCAAATCCTCAGAACTGCACGTTACCTTCTCCGGTGTTCATATCCCGCCCCTCCATTTGCCATCGAAGTCAAACCGGGGGTGAAAGTGAATCCTGTGATGGCGTTCTGTCAAGCAACCTGCAACAAGGCAACGGGCCTCCCGCTGGCTCTCGACCTAATAGACCAAGACGTAGGTATACCAAGGGGATTCACACGCGAGTTCGTCGAAGAAATCGAAGCTACACTCGCCAGAGACCCTGAATTAGACAAGTTCGAGCTCGAAACAAGGTTTTCATCACTGAACCCACAGAAGCAAGAATGAAAGAAAACACAATTGCCGGACAGCAATTAAGGTGGTCTGCGAAGATCAAATGGTTCGGAGCTAAGAATCAATGTCTATGAATACGACCAACATGCAACGACTCACCAATAGTCAGATTCTATCCAACATAGCCGCAGTTGACTGGGACTTCAGAGAGACATCGCATATCGAATACACGCATTCTTTTCATGCTTATCCCGCCAGATTCATTCCCGAAATTCCAAGAATGCTTATTCGAGTACTGAGTCGGGAAGATGACCTCAATGTTTTGGACCCGTTCTGTGGATGTGGAACCACCTTAGTTGAAAGCTTGCTGGAAGGAAAGAATGCATTTGGAATAGATGCAAGTCCTCTTGCCGCTCTAATCACTAAGGTGAAAACCAAGCCACTTCACAACGATCTTCGCACCCTAATAGACAGATTCTTTGCGAACGTCGAAATGAAGTATAATTTCCAACATCGGCCAGAGATTCCTCAAATACCTAACTTGAACCACTGGTTTCCTGTCCACATGCAAAAGGAACTTGCCATAATTCTTGAGGAAATCGACTCCGTTTCGAATGTCGATATTAAAGACTTCTTCAAGGTTGCCTTTTCATCCATTCTTCTCAGTGTTTCATATCAGGAAAGCGATACTCGTTATGCTAGAGTCGAGAAACGAATCAAACGAGGAGACGCGATCAGAAAACTTCGAACCCAACTCCTTTTCATGAATCACCAGATGATGGAGTACTCGAATCGACTAGCCAGAAAAGGAGTCAAGGCCGAAGTTTTCTGTGATGATGTGAGGTCGTTTGATCCACGCAGGCTTGGAGAGAACACGATAGATCTTGTGATAACTTCTCCTCCTTACCCAAATGCGTACGAATACTACCTCTATCACAAGTATCGCATGTACTGGTTAGGTTTTGACCCACACGAATTGAGGCGCAAGGAAATTGGGGTTAGAGCTGATTATTCCAAAGACAACAATCTGACTGAGCAGGATTTCTACAACGACATGGTAAAATGCTTCAAAATGCTAGGCGTTGTGCTGAAAGCTGAGAGATACATGACGTGTGTCATCGGGGACTCCATCATAAAGGGTAAGAGAATTGACAATTCCGATCTTATTGAGAGAGCTGGTCGAAGTTGTGGCTTCGGACTGATACACAAATGGAGTCGAAACATAAACCAGCAGCGTAAGTCCTTCAATCCAAAGATAGGCAGCAAAAGAAACGAAACGATATTGATCTTGAAGAACCGGAAGTCATCTTAATGACTGATACCACTACTCATGGTGCGATGGTAGAGTATATCCTAGAGAAGATGCCTTACGTCTTCATGCCTTATGAGAGTAGACTTGCACGATTGGAGGCCGAGATAGTACTCGGCTCTAGACCGAGCATCGTCAGATCAGGTCGTCTAGTTTTCAGAAAACACAAGGATGTTCCTCACATAATAGACAGATTGACCTATTTCCGCTCCGTAACGATACGAACGAACACATACAAGCACACTCATTTGACTCGGCAAGCACTGATTGAGAGTCTAGATACTCTCACCAGACGAGGAAAGGGGAATGTTTGCCTTGAGTCCGAGACTGTGCTGTGTAGGTGGCAAGCTAGAAGGTACTTTTCGCATGGGATTCACGAATATAAAGGGAAGTATCACCCGCAAATAGTCAAATTTATCTTCAACCTTTTGGGCCTTAGATCGGGAAATACTGTCATAGACCCCTTCTGTGGCTGTGGAACGACACTTGTAGAAGCGTACGTCAATGGCTACCCTTTTTTTGGGGTGGATGCAAATCCGCTAGCGGTTTGGATTGCCCGAGTCAAGATCAAAGCACTCTGCTCAAGCATTGAGATTCTTGAAGCGGAATATGCATCTCTAGCAGCAAGAACTAGACGATTGAGAGAATCGGATAGCATTCCCTGTACTGACTCCATACCTGAGGAGAACTTGCGGTATCTGAGATCATGGTTTACTGAGAGTACACTATTACGACTCTTAATGTTGTCAAACGAGATATCTGAAGTCGAAAATGACTGCGCTAGAGACCTGTTCAATGTCTCGCTCAGCAACATTCTGCGAGATGTTTCGTTACAGGAGCCGGGCCAGCTTAGGACACGCCGACGCAAACGCCTTGAGCCGGATCTTGACGTTTTTTGGCTCTTCCTCTTGAACCTAAGGCGCTCTCTGGATTCGATCAAGGTCTTCTATGAACTGAACCTTCAAGACAGGGTGAGATCTAGTAGCGAGCAGAACATCATAGCCGGGGACTCCAAGCATCTTGTGGATTTGACAGAGAGAAGAGATTTCGACGCCGCAGTCTTCTCTCCCCCCTACGCTACGGCTTTGCCCTATATAGATACTGACAGATTGTCGTTGATCTATTTCGGTCTGGCTCTTCCTTCATCGCTGAGAACAATGGGCCAATCCATGATCGGAGACAGAGAAATACCACGAAGTCAAAGGCAAAGGATCGACAGCTTGATAGAAGACCGCCTCTTGAACGAGCGCATTCCAAGCGAGGCCAAACGCATCATTAGATCGATCTACGCAAAGAACAAGAAAGCGAATGTGGGTTTCAGGAGAAAGAACACCGCAGCACTTCTGTACAAGTACATGATTGACATGCGAGAGGCTCTCTCTAGTATCCACGAGGTATTGAAGCCATCAGGAGCATGCGCATTTGTCGTAGGGAATAACACGACAATAGCAGGGGGTACAAAGGTGATCGTTCCGACTGCGAAGTTGCTTGCCTTGATAGGCCGAGACACTGGATTCAATCACGTGAAGACCTTAACTCTAAACACGTTTCCACGAACCAACGTCCACTGCAAGAACTCGGTTCAAGAAGAGTATCTAGTTGTTCTGTCAAAGTAGCATCAAGGGCCATAACCATACCAGTGCTGGGCTGCATGTTTGGACAAATGGGCAGCATATCCGTTGTAAGATGGACTTCCTTTCTGAACATGCCGAACAATGAAGTCACAATCTGGCATGTCAGCTTTCTCAAATGCGATAATGTCATCTCGTGAGACCAAGGACGGGCGAAGATCCACTTGTATTCGAAATTCATGTCGACGAGCATAATCCCAGAGCCTCATTTGAGAGGGAATTTCCTTTTGGTCAGAAATGACCAGAGCGTTTGCATACCACTCCCACTCTATTCTTCCCGACTTGGTACGTCTGCTTTCATAAGGAGGAGATTCGCGCCACTTCCAAAAACGAGGGGCCTCTGCTCTCGCAGTCAACGGAATGCCAAACTCTAGGGTCCCAGGTATCGTCTTGCGGATCTTGCCAATCTCAGTCTGAGTAAGAGTTCGCACATACAATAGGGGCATTTGTGAAGATATCGCATGATATCGTACTCTTTTGCGACGCTTTCGTGCACTGCCTGTCAAAGGCCTAGGTGGGTCAAGATTCATGAGAAGATCAGCTGCAACACCTCTGGGAATTGTCGTCTGTCTCAGTCCCTTCCACATTCTTCGTCTGCTTTTGGCAACATCGTGCTCTCGTGCAATCAATCCTACGTTCAATAGCTGATTCAAGTCGTCAATGCTCATGATCTGCCTTCTGTGTAGTTGTGCTTTGATTGCGGAATATGCACTGTCTAGCTCCTTGTAAGTCTGTTTCTGGTCTTGTCTCGCAAGATCGAGATCGAGTCTCAACGAAAGCTCAATGTTGGACCAAATGCCCCCCACTGTCAGGTTGCTGGAACCGACAATCGCGGTCACACGAGATCTCTTGTGATCTTCAAACATGAACAACTTTGGATGAAAAGTCTGAGCCGGATGCTTGTAGAAAACGTGCACCTCAGCCACACTAAGAAGAGCTCGCAAAGCTTCGTAAGTTGTCCCCTTTTCGTTCAAACCAACTATCACTTCAACATGGCCCCCCTTTGCAACGAAATTCTTCAAAGCAGGAAGTATTCTCATGATTGCGTCGTGACGTGCCCAAGCTACAACTATTCTAGCAGTATCAAATGGGCGGACTAGAAGCTTGTTGAGGACAGTCATCAGGTCGGTGCCAATCGGCTGTAGAATAACAGACAAAACTGACCTCTGTCCTACATTGTGTCTTTCTCATCATAAACATTCAATCAGTCAATGGCGTACGAGCGTCGGTCTGGCTGGGACCGCTGACTCGCTACGTTATTCTTTCATGTACGTCCTCTTCTGATATTCTTGAACTTCGTCTGGCTCGTTAACATAGTCAATTAGTTCCTTCAACGCTACTACCATGAAAACATCCTGACCTGTTGTAGAATCTCTTACACAGTGTGTAATTCCATGTATTTCTCTATGATGCAAGTTCGATAAATGAAGAAGCGGGGTCACATCGTACTTCCTCTTCCATTCATTGCCCATCTCCCAACAGACAACCAACTTGATATCTGATTGGGTCTTGTCACCCTGCTCGATCTCTTCGAGCAGAGCGTCGAAATTATACTTATATTCGAGCACCCAGGGCGGCGATTCATATTCCTGTAACTTCACCTGTTCTATGCCAAGCGGGTTGCTATTCTTGTCAAACGAATAGTGCTCAAATGGTTTCTTCAGGCAAGCTCTCCACAAGCCATCGTACGTCTTGTATGTACTCGCAGACAGTAGTTTGATTCCTCGGATTACACCTCCAGCCAATAGTTGGTTGAACAGAACGACCACATCTTGTTCGACGACAGGGGTCGCTGTTAAACGGATTTCCTTGGTCGGAAGGAAGACATCCTGCCTCTTCACAACAAGAGGAAATTCCCTCTCATGTTCTTCTGTTTCTTTCACCCAATCATAAAGTTCCCTGGATTGAGTTATCTGTCGAGGAGCGCCAGTAGTTGTCCTGAGGTGATGTCTCCAATCTAGGAACAAGCCAACAATAGACACCGCGATCTTTTCTGCCAAGTCTACAAGCTCAGGCTGGAATCCCTTTCTACCGAGGTCTGGATCAGCGCGGTCAAAATGAATGACAACATGTGAATTATGTTGATAACCGATGTTACGAGTGAGCGGTATCAGGACCAATTCGCCCTGCGGCATCCCGTTGCAGGCCAGTTGGAGTCCCCCTTTGAGTATTCTCATACTTTTTCTCAACCCGACTATGCTGTCACTATATTCATCCCACACATCCGTGGAATAGGTCAAGAATCCATAAGCATGTACTCGGCACTTCTCAAGGAGCTCTTTCTCTTCCTCTTTCAATTGTGGGTGCAACATTCCATCCTTCGAAAGGATATCCTTGTAATTCCAACAGGAGTGAATTCCATTAAGTTGGTACAAATTATCTGGTAGCCTAGAGACGGGTCTGCCTCTTGCGGTCAATGTTCTTTGCTTCTCTATTATTTCTCCTAGGTCAACACAGGTGGGAATCGCATTATGAGGATAGATATACTCGCATCTCTGTATCTCTTCTTGTTGTGTTCTCCCACTGGAGTCTATGACGCAAAGAGTACAAGTCGTCTTAGGAATCTCTCTGTCGAGATAGATTCCTCCCAACGGGGTCTTGATTCTTAGAATGGTTTCCCACTGTTTCGACGTTTCAGCACCGAACCAAGTCAAATCGCTAGGTCGGATATAGTCTCCAATGAACTTTAAACAAAAGGTGGACCCTCGATCTATCTTATCGAATGCTTTGTGGATCGGTCGTGATGCGTTGACTTTGGGGCGCGGAAGGACGTTCTTCGCATCTTCTACCCAAGCCCTTCCCCCCTCAAGATTGCCAACATAGCTAAAGCCTGGGCCTTTCGTTCCGATTTGAAGAAAATTGAAACCGTAAGCAAGATACGTTGCTCCGACACCCTTGTCGCCCCTTGTCCCCCCACCTTTGAAGGAGACGTTCGGTTTCAGAAAAGTGGCGAACTGCTCTTCGCTGAAGCCTATCCCGTTATCAGTAACGCAGACATAGTCGTCTCCTAGATTGATTTCTATCCATACCCTTGGAACATAGCCTTTCTCTTGTCGCGTTCTTTCATCGACTGCATCTAAGGCGTTTTGTATTAGCTCGGATAGCGGGTCAAACCAACCCGTATAGGACTTGATTATGTTCTTGATTTCGCGCTTGAGTGTAGCGCCATAGATCTCCTCGGCCATCTTCCGCGTCTCAAGAGGATCCCATGAATTGCCTAGCTTTGACTTAGTAGGCATGTCTTTGTCAGGGAGTACTAGACTCTGGAAGATTTAGATGTTTTTACTCCAAAAACGGATGGAATTACGTGTTCTTAAGGTGAGCGTAGGCGTGCTGAAGCAAGTCATGCTTCATCACAGTCAAACACTCATGCTTCATCGCGGCTTGCAACATAGCGGTTCAGTGTTGACGGTGCGGTTGGCACAAGGTGTTCCTTTGGGAGTTTCCAGACTGTTCGAGATGTGGCTTGGTCTCGGATACGTTGTAGACCACTTTCCGCTTCCATTCGCTTTATCCAGATCGGGCTCGGAGTCTTCTGTTCCAAGCTAGCTTTGATTCTGATCTCGGACCAACTGCATCCTTGAGGAATAGTCATCAACGCGTTCACTACAGCCTTCTTGAACTGTTCATAGTCAAGCCTGTTGTCGGGTTGTATCGGTTCTGTCTTGTAGAGCAGGATGCCTTTTGCTGTAATTCTTGCTTCGATATGGTCCCTTGGACTCCATCCAACCCGAGTGATGATGTTGTTAGGAATGACAACTTGATGCTTCACATACTCCTTTCCTCCTATTTGGCGGCTGATCGATCTTTGGAGTCTCATTCTAGCCGTAGTACCTCCAAGGTTCGACGCAGAGGGCTAGGTGGCTGAAACCAGTGATCGTCGCTGTGGAAGCTATGGCGGCCATGGTGATGAGGCACAAGGCGAAGTGTACTTCTACTCTTTGGAGTCGGCGAACCTTGAGATGCTCCAAGCCCAGTTCCTTCTTGAGCCGAGAGAATACTCGTTCTACTGATGTGCGCATGTTGTAGTATCGGTTCCACTCATCAGAGTCTCTTCTTACTGGTAGTAAATAGTCGGCTCTTCTCCTTCGCTTCTCCTTAGACCGTCTCGGATTCAGCCTGATGATCGGTATCGCGTGGTGCTTGAGCGTCAGGAGAGTGTTCCTCTTTGAGTCATAGCCAGCATCAGCGATCACAACTTCAACGCGGTTTCCCGATGCCTTTGTGCTCAGAAGTGTTGGATAGTATAAGCGTGAATCGCTTCTGTTTGCGGGAACAACTTGATAGTCTAGCGGTAGTCCGAAGTCAGCATCGCAGGAGATATGAAGTTTGTAGCCGAACACGTATGCTGGCTTGCTTGGAGTCTGGCCCGTTACTCCCCACGCTGCGTCTGAATCCGAAACGGTGCCTTTCCGCCTGTTTGGATTGGAGTATCCTCTGACGATGGTCGAGTCCATCGCGATGCGCTGCCCAAGCCCAGGATAGTTCAGCCTGAGTTGCGACTGGAGGATGAGGAACACTCTGCGGAAGCGTTCTGGTCCAACTCTCTTCGTGAACTCGGAGAAACAGTCGTGGTGAGGAGCTCTCTCAAACCCCAAGACAGGTAGCCAATCTGTTTCATGTTTCAATATGCTAGCCAGTTTGCGCCACGACGGGATCTGCCTGATCTTCTGGAATATGAGAGCTCTCAGCATAGCGGCATGGGGGTGCGAAGGTCTTCTCCTACACTCCGAGTACGCCTCCCGGAGCACAGGTTCAACCGCTCTTAGATCAAGAGCTCTCAGCAAGGAGACGATAGATGGCGACGAAACCTCTATCAATCCGTTGCAGCATTTTTCTACTGTGGGGCCTGTGCCTTGCATGGGTGCGGGCCTCCGCCGGAGCGGCTGGGAGGGAAACCTGCCCCGCCCCGGACCATTTCACATGGCTACCACATGGCAATCACATGGTATTAAATATTTGGGTCTAATCTCCTTGCCTGACCTTTGCATCGTTGTGTTGACTTTGCTTGTCTGGAGGAGATTTGCCCAATTCATCTATCAGATCAACCAGTGAATTCAGTATCTGGGAAGGAAACTTGAACGAGCCGTCGGGGCCAAGAAAATGAAGCTCTTCCTCATCATCAAGAGCTACGGCCAATTTTCCCTCCTCTGCATGTCTCCATAGGCAACTGGCAACAGCATACGTGAAATTTGCCGAAAGATATAGCGCGTCATCAAACGGCAAGCGTTTCCTATGGATTGTTTCCAAAATACCCCTAGCCCTCACAAGGGCCTTGTAACTTCTAGGGGAAACTCTGATGCTTGTATCACGCCTCAATCGCTACTCTCCTCCCTAGCAGCCTTTGCATACATTGCAGTGTTTGCATATAAAGGTTGCCGTACTCCCAAAGGTTTGACTTAAGGCCGTTGACTTTGCCTCAACGAGAATTAGATGAGGCTACTCAGCCACAGGTATGAGAATATCGTGATGGAAATGCTTTTGAATCGTGTTTCTGTCTTTCTTACGGGGTTACTCGGCGCTTGGTTGAGGTTTCTCGGCGTGACGAAGCTCTTGTGAATCTCTTGTTGTTGCTTTACACGATAGAGCGTTCTAGTCGGCGTGGATACCTGTACGGCCGCGTGAAGTTGCAGAAGCTTCTCCACGAGGCGGAGAAGCGTATGATGGCTGTGGGGTTAAGGGCTTTCTCTTACGTGTTCTATCGTTGGAAGCATGGGGCATATAGCCCCGAAGCGGATTGGGGGTTGGAGTGGCTTGAGAAGGGCGGATTGGTGAGGGTGACTGATCGAGAGATCGCGACGACAGCAGAGGGACGCATATTGTTGGAGGATGTCAAGCAACTTCTCGATAGAAACAAGACGACTCTGAAGATTATCGACAAGGTGGCCGAGGTTCACGCATTGGATACGGGCAAGATAATGAAGGCTATCACATATGGTACGCCTGTGCCAGAGTTAGCCAAGAGGATCGAAGATGTCGGGAAAGGTGAAGTTGTGCTCCGCCCGGTTGATAAGTCAAGGGCGTCTAGCTTGTTCCTGATAGATGACCGCGAAATTGAGACATTAGAGATTCTTCTTGACAAGGAGTCGCGGAAGTCCCTTCAGGAGGCAATGGATGATGCTCGACAAGGTAGGGTTACGCCCTTCAAACCTGTCGGGTAATCCGATTGTTCATCCAGTATGTTGCGCACCAGACAGATCGCTTCAGGAAATCTCTTTCGAACCTGGACAAGCCTATACGAAACCGGGTTGAGACGGCTATTGTTCAAGAGATCACGCTCAACCCCTATGGGTCTGATCTTTTGGTCTCTCCCCTAAAGGGAAAGAGGGATTATCGTGTCGGCGATTATAGGATTGTCTTCGCCATCTGCGCTGAATGCCGAGAGAAAAACTATCAGCAATTCAACGGATGCGTCAAATGCTCTCGATATGGAAGGAACGATTTGATACTCTTCGATGTTGGGCATCGAAACCGGATCTACACGGATCTGACTAGGCTCCAACGCTTGAAACTAGGATAGACGAATACCAGCTCGTTCAGTACACATCCAGAATCATGTTATCTATTTCTTCGGAACGCCTCCTAATTCGGCATATAGTTTCGCTACAGCCCTGATTATCTTCCCTCTACTTGATGCCCAGTCCTTCTTTCCTGAAATGTCTTGGTCGTAATACAAATCCCCCTTCTTGTACCACACGACGAAGAAGAATCTTCTCGTGCTTATGTCGGCTAGCCACCGTCCTCTATACCTTATTCTTATCACCGTCTCTCCGGCTCCTCTTGGTTCATCTATGTCCTCACCTACGTCCAAGATCTCCTGAACGACTTGCTTGCAGAGTTCGCGCAACTTAGGAGAATTAATGTAAGATACAATCTTCTCGATAAACAGAGGCGGCGCATAACCTTCGTCAGCTTCGATCGGTAATAGGCTTATCAAAGAATGAAGCAGTGCAAAACTGTTGAGTCCACCTTCGCTCTTCCGTGCTTAGTGTTAGCCACGAAGTGCTTCTTTCGTGAGCCTATTGTATATTGTATGGAGGTTGATCCATCCTTCGTACTCCCCCTTGTCATTCAGTACCAAGATATGATCTAGGCCATGTTCTTTCATAATTGTCAGAGCTTTCTCCAGAGGGTCGCTGGTCTTGACGGAATCATACTCATCGTTCGTTATGTCTTTCACATCGCACTCGTTGAGGGCCTTACTTGGATTCTTCAGTACGCCCTTAAGCACATCGATGTCGGAGATCAAGCCTTTGACTAGTTTAGAGCTAGAGATATCTACCACTGCAACCGCTTTTTCAAGATTCCGGTCATCGGTGATAGCTTGGACTGCTTGGAGACAATTAGAGTCTTTGGGAATAGTGTAGACATCTTCCTGCCTTGTTTGATTGGAGATGAACTCAGCCACCTTGAGTTCCAGAAAGCCGCGATTTGATCTGCCCTTTTCGCCGACTAAATCGGGCATATCTGATCCCCTAACCATAACCTACAATCACCCTATAAAACCCATATACAAAGCCCTGTTCGTCACAGTCTATCAGGCCTTATCGGCCCCCTAGCAATATCATTCCAATCTCGCCGACCTTCTCGTTCCCTACGTACTTGGACGGTTGCCCAGATGCCTAGAAAGAGGCCAGGCCATGTAAGTCCAGTGAAAACATGTGGAAGCGGACTAGGCATGGATTCTAGTGCCATCGCTAGTGTGAAAAGCGCACCAAAAGCAATGAAGCCCAGTATCATACATAATCGCCCGACCAAACTGGGTCGAAGTAGAAAGGGGGGCCTGAGATCTGTTTCCAGAAATGCGTAGGACGAATAGACATACGCTGCTGACCCAATCAAACCCCAAAAAAGAACCCAGAAGAGGTCTATAGTGCTCACTAGGTCACACCGAAGGTGGCGGTATTCCTTGCACAGTATTTAAGGATTTTCGCCTCTGGCTCGGTAGCAGATCTGCCGAGAAGCGCTCAGTATTGGAGACACCAACGGAGCCCTACCAACTGACCAACTGGAAAACAAGAGATTTGTCTGACGGCAGTCTTCCTACACTGGGCGGTGGAGACTTATGAACAAAGGCAGATGCGATAGGTGCTAAGGGCATCAGAGTTTAGGACCTAGGGCTCAAGCGTAGTTTCGTCGGCAAACCAATTTTCCGACAGCCTAATTACGTAGTGGTGGACCGGGCGGGATTTGAACCCGCGTCCCTACGGGGTTCACCACGGAACCTTTCCGCACTTCGTCCACTTCTAAATGATGCCAAGCGGACGATCATACCAGTCTGATCTACCGGCCCACAGCGAACTACCTTGCCTCCACCCTGTCTTAAATTGGTTTCCTACCGAAACCAAGCTCAAACATTCAGGGCCAATCATCTAGAAAGACTTTAAACCTCACAGACATCTTCGATAGAATCAGTAGCCAAAGAAAGGCCGAGGTAGCTCAGCCTGGGAGAGCACCCGAAGTCCAAAAGACAGGTGAAGCTGAAGACCGGGTTGTCAGGAGTTCAAATCTCCTCCTCGGCACCACTCCGATAGCACTTTCAGTCAGCTCTCGCAGCTAGATTATCAATGATTATGGATACAACGCAAGACATCACGACTTGAGCAGATAATTGATTTGACTGTCGGATCGCGTTTGGATTTCTCACGAAGCGATTTCATGAGACAGAAGAGCGCATGTCGTAGCAGGGTTCTCCGTTCGATCTTATGACCTACGGGTATATGCTCTTGGTTCATAACGCCAAGGAACGTGGAAGACTACAAGAAGTGCCGTCGTTGGACGACGGCTCCCCCCTCCCCTAGAAATCGTGAAGTTTTCCAACGTATGGCGTATTCAAGAAAACTAGCCCCGCAAGTCTTAAGGATGCTATATGAGACTATTTTCACCCGCTGCGGTCGTAGTCTAGCCTGGTCTAGGACGGGAACGGCGCATACACGTCGCCGTATGCCTGCCACGCTTCTGACCCGGGTTCAAATCCCGGCGACCGCACCAAGTCTCGACACGCACAAA